>ERZ808046.271-NODE-271-length-60102-cov-5.293844_pt1 | contig 60102 bp, 52 predicted proteins | sample MGYA00380196_ERZ808046 | MGnify/ENA primary metagenome ERZ808046 (study PRJEB31490, sample SAMN06133421) | mouse gut metagenome | isolation source: Z6_2 | host: mice | place: China: Chengdu | collected 2015-05 ... | reverse complement strand
ATAGCCTCTTAGATACATATTTACAGCCTGCAACTTATCCTCAAAAGAAAATTTAGTCATAGTAAAACCCCCTAAGTTAGATTCCTTTGTCCAACTTAGGGGGTTCACTTCATCTCCAAACTCTGGTTTTTATTTTATCTTTAATATTTTATATATTAGTAAAACGTTAACTAAAGGCTTAATTAATTCTTAAAATTTAATTGTACACCTTGAAGGAGTAAGTATCAAACAAAAACCTTTGTAAAAATATAGATATTTTGAAATATCGTAATAGAATATTATATATTTTTGTGTTAAAAATACAGGGTATATTTCTAATGTTTTTTAAATTGATATGTTATTATGTATATAGGATATGTGTTAATTATTTTGATAAGGAGGAAAGAGAAATGACCGCTGGTTTTGATTTGTCTCAGGAAATGGAAACGTTTGCCCGAGGCGAAAATTTTCATGCACAAACTTTTTTGGGGGCACATCCAGCTGCAAAAGCGGGATATGTCTTTCGTGTGTGGGCCCCAAAAGCTCAACAAATTTGGCTAGTTGGTGAGTTTAATGATTGGCAAGAAGATCTGCCAATGAAGTTGGGAGATCATGGTATTTGGAGTGTGGTGGCGCCAAATGCTAAACATGGACAAATGTACAAATTTAAAGTCAAACAACATGATGGTCGTATCGTATATAAGATCGATCCTTTTGCCTTTCGCTTTGAAGAGCGTCCAAATGATGCATCGATCATCTATGACATTCCAGAATATAAATGGCATGATGGTTTATGGCGCGGACGTCATAAACGTTCGAATTACTTTGAACGTCCAATGAACATTTATGAGATCCATCCGGGTTCGTGGAAGTCACATGCTGATGGTACTTTGTATACGATCGGGGATCTGACAAAAGAATTGATCCCATACTTAAAGAAAATGAATTATACCCACGTTGAATTTATGCCTTTGATGGAACATCCTTTAGGTGCTTCTTGGGGGTATCAATTGATCGGGTATTTTGCGGTCAGTTCAGCTTATGGGACCCCTGAAGAATTTCAAGCGTTCGTTGATGCGTGTCATAAAGAAAATATTGGAGTGATCGTGGATTGGGTCCCAGGTCATTTTTGTATCAATGATGATACCTTACCATATTACGATGGGACTCCGACTTTTGAATATGAAGATCCAGATCGAGCTAAAAATATCGGCTGGGGTTCGCAAAACTTTGACTTGGGTAAACCAGAAGTTCAATCTTTCTTGCTTTCAAGTGCTTTTTTTTGGATCGAAAAATTCCATTTGGATGGTTTACGGGTCGATGCAGTCTCCAATATGATCTATTTGGATTATGATGAAGGTCCTTGGAAACCAAATATTTATGGTGGGAACCGAAATTTAGAAGGATGGCATTTTTTACGCAAATTAAACAAAGAAGTCAAGTTTGCTCATCCTAAAGTGGTCTTGATCGCTGAAGAAAGTTCGGCTGGGACCAAAGTGACGGGCATGTTAGAAGAAGATTCATTAGGCTTTGACTACAAGTGGAATATGGGTTGGATGAATGACGTCTTGAACTTTTATCAAATGGATCCACTCTTTAGAGGCGATCACTTGGATATGTTGACCTTTTCTTGGATGTATCGTTTATCGGAGAATTACATTTTGCCATTATCTCATGATGAAGTCGTCCATGGTAAGAAGAGCCTGTTGCACAAAATGTGGGGCGGGGATCGCTACAAGCAATTTGCCCAACTTAGGAATTTACTCACTTATCAAATAACACACCCTGGGAAAAAATTACTCTTTATGGGGGGCGAATTTGGACAATTCATCGAATGGCGTTACTACGAAGGTTTGACTTGGGACAGTTTAGATGACGAACTAAATAAGAAAATGCAACATTTTACAGCTAAACTCAATGAATTTTATCGTGAACACCGTGCGCTATGGGAATTAGAGGATAAAGAAGAAAGTTTAGAAGTGATCGATGCTAATAACAAGACGGCGACTATCTTGAGTTTTATCCGGCATGGTAAGCGGAAAAAAGACTTCTTAGTGGTAGTCATGAATCTCACTACGATCGAGCAGCAAAACTTTGAGATCGGCGTGCCTTATCCAGGAAGTTATCGTGAAGTTTGGAATACTGAAATGGAAGAGTTTGGTGGAACTTGGACCAAGCATAATCCGTTGGCTAAGACTAAAGAAAAAGTCTTTAAGAACTACGATCAAGTGCTCAGCTTGACCGTTCCGGCCCTAGGTATCGTGATCTTAAAACCAGAAGATGTGAATTTACGTTACGTCAACAAGAAATATCTCGAATCTAAAAAGGCAAAGAAAGTTAAAGCAAAAGCAGTCACTAAAAAGCAAAAACAACAAGCTAAGGGAGGTAAAGGACGTCAAGAAAAGCGTCTGGAAAAATAATGAAAAACGAAATGTTAGCAATGATCTTAGCTGGTGGTAAGGGGACCAGACTAGGGAAATTAACGCAAAATATCGCTAAACCCGCTGTACCGTTTGGGGGACGGTATCGTATCATCGATTTTACTTTAAGTAACTGTGTCAATTCAGGGATCAAAAATATTGGAGTCGTAACCCAATATCAACCACTTGTTTTAAATAATCATATCGGTAATGGGGCTAGTTGGGGCTTGGATCGTTTGGATTCTGGGGTCACGATCTTACAACCTTATTCAAATAATGAGGGTTCTAAGTGGTTTGAGGGTACTTCACATGCCATCTATCAAAATATCGACTACATTGAGTCAATGGATCCAGAGTATCTTTTAGTTCTTTCAGGTGATCATATCTACAAGATGGATTATGAAGATATGCTAGCTAAACACAAGAAGAGCAATGCCGCGCTTAGTGTAGCCGTGATCGATGTTCCTTGGGATGAGGCTAGTCGTTTTGGGATCATGAATACCGATGAAAATGACCGGATCATTGAATTTGAAGAAAAGCCAGAAAAACCAAAGAGCAACCACGCTTCGATGGGGATCTATATCTTTACTTGGGCCCGATTGCGTGATGTGTTATTGAATAGTTTCAAAAAAGACGTTGATATGTATGATTTTGGTAAAAATGTTATTCCATTTTACATTAAGAGTGGGGATAATGTGCAGGCTTATCACTTCTCGGGCTACTGGAAAGATGTTGGGACGATCGATTCTTTATGGACAACGAATATGGAATTTATCGACAATGAAGGTGATCTGAATGTGCGCGATAAAACATGGCCGATCTACTCGAAAAATCCGATCGCACCACCACAATTTATTACTAATACTGCCCGCGTTAAAAATTCAATGATCGTGGATGGTTGCTTTATTTCAGGTAGGATCGAACACAGTATTTTAGCAGCAAACGTTCAGGTCAAAGAAGGTTCAGTCGTGAAGGATAGTGTTGTGATGACGGGCGCTTCGATCGGTAAAAATGTAATTATCAACCGTGCGATCATCGGGGAAAATGCAATTATTGGTGATGGTGCTGTGATCGATGGAACAGATGAGATCGCAGTAGTTGGCAATTCAGAAGTATTAGGGGTGACAATTAATGAAGGCTAATAAGATGTGTGCGATTTTAGGTAATGAGCATGAATATAACGGGTTATTGCCATTAACGGCAAATCGCCCACTCTCTACACTTTATTTTGATTGTAAATATCGGATCATGGATTTTGCATTATCAAGTGCTGTCAATGCCAATATCAGGACTGTTTATATGATCTTGAATGAAGGACGCTTTAAGTCAGTTTTTGATCATTTAGGTGGCAGTCGTGAATGGGGCTTGGATAGTATCGGGAGTTACCAATATCTTGGCTTTTATCAAGATATCTTGCGTAAAAAAGCTGAGGGTAAGCCATATTTTAGCGATATGATCGGCTTTTTAAAGAAATCAAAATCAGAATATACGGTTTTCTTTGGCAATAAGATGTTGTGTAATATTGACTTACGTTCGATCTTGGATGTTCATCAAGCCCATGATAGCAAGATCACAGTTGTCTTTAAACGGGTACCTAAAGAAAAAATAGCACCTGATGATTGCATTTTGACGCTCGAAGACGATAATAGAGTTAAGCAAACGGATATTTTCAGTGAGCTTGATGAAGCTTTAGACCTTTACAACTTATCGATGAGCATCTTTTTAGTCAAAACTGATTGGTTGATCGATCTTTTACACAAGGGACAAAATGCAGGTGCGCCAGCAAGTGTGCAAGAATTATTGAACCGGGAAATGACACGGACAAACACACGCGCTTACGAATATACGGGTTACTTGAGCAATATTTATGACATCAAGAGCTACTATGATGCCAACATGGATATGCTTGATCCCGAGCATTTCAACACTTTATTATTCTCCAGTCAACGTGTGATCACGCGGACTAAAAACGAAGTGGCGACCCATTTTTATGATTCTTCTGATGTCAACTCCAGTCAAATTGCGACTGGTTGTGTCATCAAAGGGAAAGTTGATCGCAGTTTAGTTTCACGGCGGACTACGATCGAAGAGGGCGCCCGTGTCAAGGATTCTGTGATCATGAGTAATGCTCAGATCAAACGCGGAGCTAAGTTGCAATATGCGATCTTAGATAAAAATGTTGAAGTCGAAGCTGGCGTCACGATTCAAGGAACACCTGAAAATCCAGTTGTGATCACAAAGAATAGTCATATTGTGGCAGATATCTATGGGGGCGAAAATTAGTGAAGATCTTATTTACCGCAGCGGAATGCGCACCATTTTTTAAAACGGGAGGTCTTGGCGATGTTGCTGGGGCGTTACCTAAGAGCATGGCTAAAAAGGGAAATGAAGTTAAAGTCGTTTTGCCTTTTTACACAAAAATGCCAGAAAAATATCAGTCACAGTTGACCGATCTCTTTAATTTTTATGTTGCTGTTGGTTGGCGCAATGAGTATTGTGGTGTCAAAGTTTTAGAGTTAGACGGTGTGGAATATTATTTCTTAGATAACAAGTATTATTTTGATCGCCCTGATCTTTACGGCTATTACGATGATGGCGAGCGTTTTGCCTTTTTCCAACAAGCCGTGATCGAATTGATGGAGCGGATCGATTATATTCCTGACATCTTACATGTCAATGACTATCATACTGCCTTTATTCCTTTCTTATTACGGGAAAAATACGGTTGGATCAAAGCTTTTGGTCATATTGCAACTGTGCTTACGATCCACAACCTTGAATTTCAGGGGCAGTATGGGCGGGAAGTCTTACCTGAACTCTTTGGTATGTCGACTAAACGCTATGATGATGGGACGATCCAAATGGGGACGGCTGTGAACTTTATGAAAGCCGGTATTTTTTACGCCGATCGGGTCAATACAGTCAGCCCTACTTATGCTGCTGAGATCCAGACACCTGAATTTGGGTGTGGCTTAGATGAAGTTTTACGGATGGTCAATTATAAACTTTCCGGTATCTTGAACGGGATCGATTATGATACTTTTGATCCTCAGACTGATAAAGCATTACCGTATAAATTCGATCGCAAGAATTTAAAGGGCAAAGCTAAAAATAAGGCTGCTTTGCAAAAGAAATTTGGTTTGCCAGTCAGAAAAGACGTCCCGTTGATCGGGGTCGTCAGTCGTTTGACCTATCAAAAGGGCTTTCAGTTAGTGGTCCAAGAGATGGCAAATTTGATGCAATTTGACGTCCAATTTGTTTTATTGGGCACCGGATATGAGAATTTTGAGCATGACTTTACTTATTTTGCAGGACGTTATCCAGATAAATGTAGCGTCAGCATCAACTTCGATGTTGATTTAGCTCAGCAGATCTATGCTGGCTGTGACATGTTCTTGATGCCCTCTGCTTTTGAACCGTGTGGATTGTCACAATTGATCTCCATGCGTTACGGAACTTTGCCGATCGTTCATCAGATCGGTGGGTTACGTGATAGTGTGTGGGCTTACAATCCAATTGAACAGGTCGGGACTGGCTTTGGTTTTGAGGAATTCTCTTCATTTTGGATGATGGAAGAGATCAAGTTGGCGCTTAGCGTTTACAGTGATCAACCAAGGGTCTGGCAGAAGATGATGCGTATTGCAATGGAATCAGATTTTAGTTGGGATAGTGCAAGTCAAAATTATTTAGACTTGTATGCACAAATTTTAAGATAGTCACAAGGAGTTTGTCAGCTATCGGGTTTATAAGGGAGGATACTTAATGAAAATCACACAGGAGCGTTTTGTACACGAGTTTAAGAAGCGGTTGGCAGAGAAGTTTGCGCTGGATGTCAAAGATGCTGCTCCGATCGAGTTGTACCAGACTTTAGTTTCAGTGGTCAAATCCGGTTATTCCGAAATTTGGCGCAATACTTGGAAGAGTTATGTCAAAAATGATCAAAAGCAAGTTTATTATTTTTCGATCGAATTTTTACCAGGGCGGTTATTAAAGAGCAATCTTTTGAACATGGGTTGGTACGATGTGGTCGATAAGGGCTTAAAGCAAATGGGACTTAGCTTGGATAAGATCTCAGAGTCCGAAGTTGATATGGCACTTGGTAATGGTGGTTTAGGGCGTTTAGCTTCTTGTTTTATGGATGCTTTAGCTTCAGATGGCTTGCCAGGTAATGGAAATGGTATCCGCTACAAATATGGTTTGTTCAAGCAAAAATTTGTTGATGGTTACCAGATCGAGTTACCAAATGAATGGTTGACTGATGGTAACAATTGGGCTGTCGCACGTAAAAGTAAAGCGGTCGATGTTTTGATGGGTGGTCAAGTTCATTTGATCGATAATGGTAAATATTTAGAAGCGATCTATGAAGGCGCCGATGTGATCAAGGCTGTGCCTTATGACACGGGGATCGTTGGTTATCGCAATGATCATGTTAATACAATGCGTCTTTGGGATGCTCAGATCCCAGCTTCAGAAGAAGTTAAATATCCAACGATCGAGGACCGACGTCGGGTCGAGGATCTGACCTCAGTGCTTTATCCTGATGATTCGAACTATGAAGGCCGTATTTTACGCTTAAAGCAAGAATATTTCTTTACGTCGGCTGGGATCCAAAGCATCATTCGGCACTATAAGAAATATGATCGTCCGTTAAATGAGATCAGTGAACATATTGCGATCCATATCAATGATACGCACCCTGCTATGTGTGTGGCTGAATTTATGCGGATCTTACTTGATAAAGAGCATATGGACTGGGATGAAGCTTGGCAACAAACAGTCAAGACGATGAGTTATACTAATCACACGATCATGGCTGAAGCTCTGGAAAAATGGCCTGTTGAAATGTTGGCAAAAGTCCAACCGCGTATCTTGCAGATCATCCAAGAGATCGACCGGCGCTATGCTTTAGAACTTGAAGGTAAAAAAGATCATGACTTCATCGAACGGACACGGATCATCAAAGACGGCATGGTCAAGATGGCTCATTTAGCAATTATTGGTTCACATAGTACTAATGGTGTAGCTAAGTTGCATACAGAATTGTTGGAAAATGATGTTTTACGTGATTTCTACGAATTGTACCCTGAACGTTTCAATAATAAGACAAATGGGATCACAGTTCGGCGTTGGCTCCAAGTAGCTAACCCTGAACTAGCTAAGACGATCGATCAAGCTATTGGAACGGCTTGGCGGTTTGATGCTAAGAAATTGCATGAACTAAAAAATCATGTTGGTGATAAAAAGTTACTAGAAAAGATCGGTAAAGCTAAACTCGATAATAAGAAGAAGTTAGCCGCCTTTATCAAAGAAGATACTGGCATCGAAGTTTCACCGCATGCGATCTTTGATGTTCAGATCAAGCGCCTGCATGCCTATAAACGGCAATTACTCAACTTGTTACACATTGTTAAATTGTATCTAGATCTTAAAGATGATCCAAACCGCAATGTTGAACCACGGGTATTTATTTTTGGGGCAAAAGCTGCACCAAGTTACCACTATGCTAAAGCGATCATCAAGTGTATCAATGAAGTTGCTAATATGATCAATAATGATAAGACGATCAATGATAAGTTAAAGGTCGTCTTCTTGGAAAACTATGGTGTTTCATTGGCTGAAAAGATCATTCCGGCTGCTGATGTTGGCGAACAGATCTCAACGGCAACTAAGGAAGCTTCAGGGACCTCTAATATGAAATTGATGTTAAATGGTGCTTTGACAGTAGCGACCTTAGATGGAGCTAATATCGAGATCAAAGACTATGTTGGTGAAGATAATATCTTTATCTTTGGTTTAACAAAAGATGAAGTTTTAGAATACGAGAAAAAACATCATTACCGTGCTGCTGAATACTACGATAACGATCCGGTCATCAAACGTGTCTTGGATGCTTTCGTTGATGGGACGATCCCAAATATTGAAGTTGAGGGGCATGAGATCTATGATTCCTTATTGCGGGTCAATGATGAATACTTTGTTTTACGTGATTTTGCTTCCTATGTCCAAGTTCAAGAAGCTGTTAGTGAAGCTTACAAAGATAAGCAAAACTGGAACAAGATGTGTTTGGTAAATATTGCCAATGCCGGCTATTTCTCAGCCGATGATACGGTTGAAAAATATGCTAAAGAGATTTGGAATATCAAACCAAACGCAACTGAAATGAAGGGAAAAGCAAAAGATGTATATCCACTTTGATTCGTGGCAAGAAAAGTATAAAAAACCGTTTGGAGCGATCAAAGTTGATCGACCGGTAGAATTCATGCTTGAGGCCTATGACGTTGATGTTACTAGTGTTGAACTTTACGTCTATGCCGATGGAAAGTTGATCCCAGAGATCGTCGGAATGGAAAATAAGAGTTCAGGGCGTTATTATGCAACCTATATCCCGAGAAAAAGTGGCTTGTATTTCTATTATTTTAAACTGGTGATCCGGCAACATGAACATGAACTTGTACGCTATTACTGTGCTAATGGTGGTGGGCAAGGTCAGTTGATCGAGAATAGCGAAGTATTGGAAAATAATTCTTACCAGCTGACCTGTTATGATAAAACCGTTAATGCACCTGAATGGTATCAAAATGGGATCTGTTATCAGATCTTTCCTGACCGTTTTTATAATGGAAATCTAGATGGTTATATCGAAGGTAAAAAGCGGGATACCTTTATCTATGCAACGATCCAAGATGATCCAATGTACATCAGAAATCACGACGGCAGTATTGCCCGCTGGGATTTCTATGGTGGAAATCTCAAAGGGATCATCAAAAAGATCCCATATCTAAAAAAATTAGGTATTTCGATCATTTATTTGAATCCGATCTTTGAAGCGGCAAGTAATCACCGTTATGATACTAGCGATTATTTCAAGATCGATCCGATGTTGGGCAATGAAAAAGTTTTTAAAGAATTATTGACTAAGTTGCATAAAGCTGGGATCCATTTGATCTTAGATGGAGTCTTCTCCCATGTGGGGCGTAACAGTAAGTACTTTAACTTTAACGGCAACTACGGCAAACATGCTGGAGCTGCGCGAGATAAGAATAGCGAGTATTATCCGTGGTTTAGTTTTGAACGCTATCCAGATAAATATCGTTGTTGGTGGGGCAATGCAGATCTCCCAGTTGTAGATAAGAACAATCCCCAATTTCAACAGTTCATCTACGGTGAAAAGAACAGTGTTTTAGCTAAATGGAATCAATTAGGCGTAGATGGTTGGCGCTTAGATGTCGCAGACGAGTTACCTGATCCATTTATTGCTAAGATCCGTAAGAATTTAGACGGTTATCGTGAGCGCTTGTTATTAGGTGAAGTTTGGGAAGATGCTTCTAATAAAGTTGCTTATAGTCAACGGCGCCACTATGTCAAGGGAGACGAGTTAGACGGTGTCATGAACTATCCTTTGCGTGAAGCGATCTTAGACTTATTGGCACAAAAGCGTTCTGCTGAAACGATCGCTAAAGAGATGATGAAATTACGGGAAAATTATCCATTGGACTTTTATCTAAATTCGCTCAATAATATCGGGACTCATGATACAAAGCGGGTCTTGACCGCTTTGGGGGGCGATGTGAATAAAGTCAAGCGTGCTTTTGAACTACTTTTCATGTTCCCAGGGGTACCATGTATTTATTATGGTGATGAAGTCGGTTTGTCTGGTGGAACTGATCCAGATAATAGACGCTTTTATCCTTGGGGGCGTGAAGATCACGGCCTTTTGGAGCACGTACGTTCATTGACGGCTAAACGTCAAGCTGAACCTGCTTTGATCAAAGGAGAATTGACTTTGCTAGCTGGTGAAGGTTTCTTTGGAGTTGGGCGCTATCAAGCAGGACGCAAAGTAGTCTATCTGTTGAATGCTAGTGAAAAACCAAATGAATTTTATGCTGATAAATTGCAACAATTTCATGATGAATGGAATCTGCGGGCCATGATGACTAAGGCTAATGGTAAAGAATTTGGACCGTTTGAGAGTATCATGTTAACATCTGATAATTGTTAAGCTAATAGTGTTTAGAGGAGTGATCTTCTAGACACTATTTTTTTGTGAGCGCGGTGTTTTTTTACATAATCTTTACATAACGACCTACATGTTTTTACAAAAAAGGCATAAAATTAGAGGTGTAATTAACTCTAATATTTTAGGAGAATTCAGGATGAAAAAAGCAATTGTTAGTTTTGTAATACTTTTGATGGCAGTCTTTTTTCTTGCGGGCTGTGCAGGACAAAAAAATGATAAACAAAATATTACGATCGTTGGTTCAACAGCTTTACAGCCTATGGTAGAAATGGCAGCTGAAGAATATCAGCGTGATCACAGTGATGTAAGTATCACAGTCCAAGGTGGTGGTTCAGGTACAGGTTTGAGTCAGGTTCAAGCTGGGGCGGTCACGATCGGTAATTCAGATGTATTTGCTCGGGAATTACCCGGGATCAAACCTAAAGAACTAGTCGATCATACTGTAGCAGTTTTAGGTTTAGCCCCAGTTGTCAATAAAGATAGCGGCGTAAAACAAGTAACAATGGCGCAATTACGTGGCATCTTTACCGGTAAATACACAAACTGGAAACAATTGGGCGGTAAAGATCAAAAGATCATGGTCATCAATCGTGCCCAAGGTAGTGGGACACGTGTTGCTTTTGAGAATAACGTGATGCAGGGGCAAAAAATGTTGAAAGCTCAAGAACAAGAATCAAATGGCACGGTACAACGTATGGTCGCAAGTACGCCTGGTGCGATCAGTTATTTGTCATTTTCATACATCAATAAAGATATGACGGCGCTAAAAGTGGATGGGGTCAAACCAACTGCTGAAAATGTCAAAGATAATTCTTGGAAGATCTGGGCGTATGAACATATGTATACGAAGGGCAAACCAGATAAAATGACAAAACGCTTTTTAGATTATATGTACTCAGATGTCGTGCAAAAGAATTTGGTGACAGCATTAGGTTACATTCCGATCAATGAGATGAAGGTACAAAAAGATGCTAATAACCAAGTAACACCAATTATCACAGATGAGGTGAAACAAGATGGATCCAATTAGAGAAAAAATTTTAAAACCGTCTAAGGAGACACGTCAAGACTTCGTGGGTAAAACACTGAGTTATGCCAGCATTTTCTTGATCGTCGGTGTTGTGTTAGCGATCTTTTTATTTGTTGCTTCAAAGGGGATCGCGACTTTTACGCAAAATAAAGCTAGTTTAGTGGAATTTTTAACGGGAAGTGAATGGAATCCAGGCGCTAATGGACCAAATGGGCGGCCACTAGTTGGGGCTTTACCAATGATCTTAGGATCTTTTGGGGTAACCTTATTGGCTGCGCTATTTGCGACCCCATTTGCGATCGGGACAGCGCTTTACATGACTGAACTTTCGTCTAAAAGAAGTCAAAAGTTCATGCAAAGTGTCATCGAATTATTAGTTGGGATCCCATCAGTTGTTTACGGTTTTATCGGCTTGACGGTCGTTGTTCCTTTTGTGCGTGATCATTTTGGCGGTTCAGGTTATGGGATCTTGTCTGGGTCGTTTGTGCTCTTTGTGATGGTCTTACCAACGATCACTTCGATGACAGTTGATAGTTTGCGCGCTGTACCCAAGTATTATAAATCAGCTTCGCTAGCTTTAGGGGCAACTGAATGGCAAACGATCTATCGTGTCTTATTACGTGCAGCTTTGCCAGGGATCATGACTGCGATCGTTTTTGGGATGGCACGAGCTTTTGGTGAAGCGTTAGCCGTCCAAATGGTCATCGGTAATGCGACCCTGTTACCAGAAAGTTTATTGGCTCCGGCTTCGACCTTGACCAGTGTCTTGACGATGGGGATCGGTAATACAGTTATGGGAACTGTTTCCAACAACGCTTTATGGTCATTAGCGTTAGTCCTCTTGTTGATGTCACTATTCTTCAACATTGCAGTGCGCTTTATCAGTCGGAAAGGAAAGATGTAATCTATGAATACGAAAAAAGTAAATAAACTTGCTTTAGGTGTGATCAAATTGATCGCCGGGATCGTGGTCTTGATCTTAGCCTTTTTGATCGGACGGATCTTATTAAACGGTCTTCCCCATGTTTCGTGGCATTTCTTGACGACACCTTCACGTTCCTTTACTGCTGGTGGCGGGATCGGAATCCAGTTGTTCAACTCCTTTTATCTATTGGTCTTGACACTATTGATCTCATTTCCACTTTCTTTGGGTGCAGGGATCTATCTAGCTGAATATGCACCTAAGAATCGTGTGACTGAAACGGTGAGAATGGCGATCGAAGTTTTGAGTTCTTTACCGTCAGTGGTTGTTGGGCTGTTTGGCTTTCTGCTCTTTGTGGTCCAATTCAAGATGGGCTTTTCGATCATCTCAGGTGCGATCGCCTTAACATTTTTCAACTTACCGTTATTGACGCGTAATGTTGAAGATTCATTAAATAACGTTCCTAAATTACAACGTGAAGCTGGCTTAGCCTTAGGGTTATCCAAATGGCATACAGTCACGAAGATCATTTTGCCTGAAGCTTTACCAGGGATCATTACTGGGATCGTGCTTTGTGCCGGCCGTGTTTTTGGTGAAGCAGCTGCTTTGATCTATACTGCCGGTCAAAGTGCAACTAATATCGATTTTATGAATTGGAATCCATTTAGTGAATCAAGTCCGCTAAATCTTTTCCGACCAGCGGAAACTTTGGCGGTGCATATCTGGAAGATCAACTCCGAAGGGATCATGCCAGATGCTGAACAGATCTCAGCTGGTGCGTCAGCTGTTTTGATCGTAGCGGTCTTGATCTTTAATTTATCGGCGCGTTATTTGGGCAATCGCTTGTACAAACGCTTGACTGCAAGTAAATAGATGAGGAAGATGATAATGAATGTAGGTAAATATGATTTAAATGAGACATCGATCTTAAAATTTGATCCAAAAGTTCAAGAAGTTGCGCTCTCGACCCATGATCTGCAAGTTTATTATGGTAACAAACATGCTTTTTTTGATGGCAACCTTCAATTTGAGCGCTATAAGATCACAGCTTTAGTTGGGGCCTCTGGATCTGGGAAATCGACGTTCTTGCGTTCCTTGAACCGAATGAACGATGACGTAGCGACCGTGACAGGAGAGATCATGTATCGCGGGATCGATATCAACTCCAAAAAGATCAACCTCTATGAGATGCGTAAACAGATCGGGATGGTTTTTCAACGACCTAATCCATTTTCTAAATCGATCAAAGAAAACATCACGTTTGCTCTTAAGGAAAATGGGATCAAAGATAAGCAAAAATTAGATGAGATCGTAGAAAAGAGCTTACGCGGGGCTGCATTGTGGGATGAAGTCAAAGATGACTTGAATAAGAGTGCTTTGGCTTTATCTGGGGGGCAACAACAACGACTTTGTATTGCCCGAGCGATCGCAATGGGGCCTGATATCTTATTGATGGACGAGCCTTGTAGTGCGCTTGATCCGATCTCAACTTTAAAAGTTGAAGAAACGATGCTTGAATTAAAGAAAAAATATACGATCATCATTGTGACCCATAATATGCAACAAGCTTCACGAGCAAGTGACTACACAGCCTTTTTCCACATGGGACATGTGATCGAATACGATAAGACAAAAAATATCTTTACCAATCCACGGATACAAGCAACTGAAGATTATATCTCAGGGAATTTTGGTTAGGACGAGGTTTATCATGGAAAAAGAAAAAATTATTACGAGTCAAAATGTTCATTTATACTATGGACAAAAAGAAGCTTTAAAAGGGATCGATCTAGATTTTCCTAAATCTGGTATCCATGCGCTGATCGGTCCTTCGGGTTGTGGGAAGTCGACTTATCTGAGATGTTTGAATCGGATGAATGATTTGATCGATAATGTTAAAATTACAGGAGCGATCAAATTAGACGGCCAAGATATCTATAGTCCTAAGACGGATACGGTCGAATTGCGCAAAAAAGTTGGTATGGTCTTTCAACAGCCTAATCCATTTCCGTTTTCGATCTATGAAAATGTTGTCTATGGTTTACGGATCGCTGGAGTCAAAGATAAACAATTGTTGGATGAGCGGGTCGAAACAAGTTTGAAACAGGCGGCTGTGTGGGATGATGTTAAAGATGACTTGCATAAGAGTGCATTAGCCTTGTCAGGTGGGCAACAACAACGAGTCTGCATTGCCCGGGTGCTTGCGGTCAAACCAGAAGTTATCCTATTAGATGAACCCACAAGTGCGCTTGATCCAGTTTCAAGTAATAAAGTCGAAGAGATGCTTTTGACATTAAAAGATGATTATACTTGTATTATCGTGACCCATAATATGCAGCAAGCTTCACGGATCTCAGATACGACTTCATTTTTCTTGAATGGAAATTTGATCGAAACGGGACCGACGAAAAAAATTTTTGTTAATCCGAATAAAAAAGAGACTGATGACTATTTAAGCGGTCGCTTTGGTTAATTGAACAAGGAGGAATTTTATGCAACGCCATATTGATACTCAGATCCAAGCTTTACGTCAGGAATTTATCACGATGGGCCTTGAAGTTAAGGCAGCGCTTGAAAAAGCGATCATTTCACTTAAAGAAGATGATAAACAAGCTGCTAAAGAGGTTATCGAACACGACGAAGTGATCAACAATCACGAGACACATTTAGAGAAAAAAACAGCTCAGATCATTGCGCTACAAAGTCCAGTAGCGGGTGACCTTCGTGAGATCATTTCGATCTTGAAAGCTAGTTCTGATTTAGAACGTTTAGCTGATCACGCCGTAAGTATCGCTAAGAATGTGTTATTACTCAAAGAAGAGCGGCGTGACGATGAGATCGACATGATGATCGTCAAGATGGGTGATAATGTTTTAGCGATGCTAGCAAGTATTTTGAAGGCATACACTGAAATGGATGAAAAATCAGCGATCAAGATCGCCGAAATGGATGCTGGTAATGATGGGATCTTTTTAGATATCAGAGAGCGCGCGATGGGCTTGATCAAGACGAATCCTAAATTTGCCGGTGAGGGGTTTGATTACTTGCAGATCGCTAATCACTTAGAACGATCAGGTGATTATATCACTAATATTGCGGAATGGATCGTATATACTAAAAAAGGTAAGATCACCGAATTAGGGCGTAACGATTTCTAAGGATTTTTACGCTAGCTTGATGAATTTTAATTAAAATCTTGGGAAAATAGTACGTTTTCTTAAGCAAGTGTGTTAAAATGTATGTGTACTCAAAAGTGAGTAATTTACTGTAAAATCTTTAGGAGGCTGTTTTATGTCATTCGTAAACGGTAGTGAAATTTTTTCTGCAGCTCGCAAGGGCCATTATGCAGTAGGTGCTTTTAACACAAATAACTTGGAATGGACACGTGCTATTCTTAAAGGCGCTCAAGAAAAGAACGTACCTGTATTGATCCAAGTATCAATGGGTGCTGCTAAGTACATGGGCGGTTACAAATTAGTTCGTGACTTAGTTGCAAGCGAAATGGAAGCAATGAACATCACTGTTCCAGTTGTTATGCACTTAGATCATGGTAACTACGAAGCTGCTAAGGAATGTATCGAAGCAGGTTTCTCATCAGTTATGTTTGATGGTCATGACTTACCATTTGAAGAAAACTTGGCTAAGACAAAAGAAATCGTTGAATTAGCACATGCTAAAGGTATTTCTGTTGAAGCTGAAGTTGGTTCTATCGGTGGTGAAGAAGACGGTGTTGTTGGTGCTGGTGAATTAGCTGACGTTGAAGAAGCAAAACAAATTGCTGCACTTGGCGTTGACTACTTAGCATGTGGTATCGGTAACATCCACGGTCAATACCCAGCAAACTGGCAAGGTCTTAACTTTGACCGCTTGAAGGAATTAGCAGACGCTATGCCAGATATGCCATTAGTATTGCATGGTGGTTCCGGTATCCCTCAAGAACAAGTTGTTAAAGCTATCTCAATGGGTGTTTCCAAGCTTAACATCAACACAGAATGCCAAATCGCATTTGCTGAAGCAACACGTAAGTACATCGAAGAAGGCAAGGATAAAGAAGGTAAAGGTTACGACCCTCGTAAACTTCTTGCACCTGGTACACAAGCTATCACAGATACAGTTGAAGAAATCATCGATTGGATCGGTACACCAGAAGCTAAATAATCTAAAGATTAAAAAAGACTCTAGGGATTTTCCTAGGGTCTTTTTTAGATGTGATCATGTTTACTCTTGTATTGTAATAGGTGTTCACCGATCATTTTGTAGATCACAGCATTGATGATCACGTGTTTTGTCAGTTTGCTCAATGATAGAGTGGTAGCTAATGGCTGGGCATAGCCACCATTTTGAAGTGCTTGATTGAAGATCTGAGCAAAACTATTATAGGATTCCTTGATCGAAAATTCATGCAACAATTGCTCATTGTAATTTTTGATCGTTTCTAAAGGATAAACAGATTTTAGAAGGCTGATCACCAGTAATTCGGCTAAGTGAGTTGCATTGTATTTTTTCTTAACGGGACGTGACATGAGGCCTTTTTTGACATAACTGTTGATCATTGAAGGCGTCAAAGGTGCCCCTAAAAAGCCAGTCAAATAGCGATTGCCAAGATTGACCAATTGATCCATATATAGTTCGAAATCAGGAAAATCTTCCCAATAGGGCAATCGTTTATTGGTAAAACTATCTAATTGCTTTTGGATGTTTAACTTCTCCATCGCGCTCGTCCTTTTATCTAGTTTAAGTGTATTATAACACATTTTTCTAAAATTTATTGATCTTTAAAAACTTTTAAACTAGACTTTAAGTCTATATATAATTGACTTAAATATTTAAAGAGTGTAGACTGAAAATAGATTTTAGAAGGTGGTGTCAGATATGGATCGACGTGAACAGATCACAAATGAAGTGTGGAGTGCGATCACACATGGTATCGGAGTCGGGCTGAGTATTTGGCTATTAGTGTTATTGATCTTAAAAGGGATCGCAACGCAAAATATTGTCAGTTTTACAGCATATCTAGTCTATGGCTTGTGTTTATTGAGTCTATACTTAGCTTCGACTTTATTTCATTGTTTATATTTCACCAAAGCCCGTCGGTTATTCCAAGCATTTGATCACTCCAGTATTTATTTATTGATCGCTGGCACGTACATGCCATATTGCTTGGTCGGGATCGGAGGCAAGTTTGGTTGGAACTTATGGATCGCAGTGGCTCTCTTGATGCTTTTTGGGATCTTGTATCATGCTTTAGCAAAACCTAGGTATCAGATCGTTGAGACCGTGATCTGTGTTCTAGCAGGGTGGCTGTGTGTGCTAGGTTTTAAACCACTATTTCAGGTATTAGGTTTTCCCGGGTTATTATTGCTATTAGCAGGCGGCATTGCCTTTACCTTGGGTGCGGTCGTCTATAGTTTAAAGCTGAAATATGTTCATATTTATTGGCATTTACTGGTGATCTTAGGCTCAGCGTTGATGTTTTGTTCGATCTATTTTTATCTATAGAATAAAAATATTTTATTTCCCGGGTGGAAGCGTTTGCGACGGGTGCTATTTAATGTTATCCTTAATTTAGAGGATAGTGTCTCAAGAAAGGAGAGTGGTACTCATGCCAACGATACAGTTGACAACAGAACAGCGCAGAGCGTTAGAGGGATTTGCTAACGAATTTGAAACGGTAAATGCCTTAGCTGACCGCAATCGGCAAAAGATAATTCTTTTATTATGTGAACGACTTCATCAAGGAATGACTGTTACTGAGATAACCAAAATGATGGCCATCACCCAACCAGCGGTTTCACATCATTTGAAGATCTTACGCGAAGCGGGTCTAGTTTCATTTAAAAAAGAGGGATTGCAAAGCTTTTACCATGTAACACTTGAAGCACCTTTAAAAAGCTTGGAAGATGCGATCCATCAAGTTCGTTTGACGGTGGATACGACAACTAAATAGTCAAAGAATTGTTTCAGCTTGCACTAGGCTTTTAAGCAGGCCGGGTGCGACCGTTGGAACAAATTTTTTAATTATGAGAATATAAAAAGAGGCGCTAGAAATTTTCTAGTGCCAGAATGTAGACAAACTCTATTCAAAATGGATAGAGTTTGTTTTTATGTATTTTATATAACTATATGCTTAAAATATGTGAATGTGGAGGTGGGGGTCCCCAGTTTTTAAAATTTAGGCACATAAATAGTAACCCGACCTTATCGATCCCTACTTCTCTGGCTCACCTCAAATTGTGATATTTTTTTGCCGAATCAAAATCTTTATCAAGCATTTCTTTCTTTGTCTCATATTTTAACTTTGAGCCAGTTTGATGACTAATAGCTTCACATTTTTTCCATACTATCTTGCCAAACGTGGCGCATAACAACTTTTTGGTGATTTATACGTTTATGTAGCAAAGGCCATTTTTCACAGAACCTATGATCACTTTTGTATTTACGATGACCATTCCAATCAGTTGTAGAGTACATTAATGGGCGATCACTAAGGTATAAATAGCGATCGTAGCATTTATCATAAATGAAATTTTAAGGCCTTAGCATACCAACTTTGCCTTTTTGCCATGTATAAGTACATGCTTGGAATAGTAAGAAGTGTGTGCGTAGGTGGTTTTAAGCTATAATCAACGATAATATATTTAGGAGAATACTTACATATTTTCCTAAATATTTCAGGCAAGAGTTGCGTATCATGAATATTCTCCGTATCAATTACATAATCTACGATCCATCCATTTTTATCACAAGCTATTTGAACATTATAGGAAAAACTGTTTATGTTCCCCTTTATGAAACCAATCATTATCGAGATCAGTTTTAATTACTTTTACTTGTCTAATTTTTTATACTTTTTCTCTTTCAAAATTTTTTGAGGTTTAGCTATATCTACACTTATTTCTTTTTCAAGATTTTCACTCATGAATTTGGGTGTGGTCTCAGCGATCTCTGTAAGCGTTTTTTTAATTATACAAAAAATTCACTAGGGTCCATACTCCGATGATCTAGTCTATATTCTGAACATGAGATTCATTTTATTGGATATTATATTTTTATTAGAACCACTATATCTAAATATTTAAATGAAAAAATTATGAACAAAACAATAATTTTAGAATAAAAAGATAAAAGGGCGTTAACTTTTTAAAAATAGAAAATGTATTTATTACAATTAAATGTAAATGTACTAAGACTGCAAAACCTTTATTTGTAGTTTATGTTAGCGTTTTTTAGATGATATTACCTTGAATTTTATTAAAAAAAGTAAAAGTACTAAAAAAAACGCAAAAATACATTAAAAAAAAGTGGCATTTCATATTTTTATAATGTGATTTTGGGTATAAAATGATAGTGGAGGTTGAGGTGAATAGGACTATTTTTTATTATGATCTTTAGCTTTGAACGATGTATATGGAGGTGAAGAGATGATGCTAGAAAACGAAACATCAGCATTAAATTATGTTGTGATCAATTTTATTACGGCAGATCGGAAAAAAATAATCGATCCATTGAAGATCTTTAAGCCTATCGGGGAATTTTATCAGGTCAATAAGCCTAGGCTAGACGGGTATATTCTAACTAGTTATCGTGGAAAGTTAGAGGGCGTCATGAAAGAAGAAAGCGAGCAAGTTGAGCTGATATACGAACCATTGGGCAAGCTGATCATCCAGTCAGGGATCGATGAAGAAAACACAGAGGTCAGATCATTTCAGATCTCAGAACGTGCTAATCAGGTAAAGATGATAAGTCTACCGAAGATCCAAGGAAGTGAAGATTACTATTATGTTGAGGGACATGGAGATGAGCGCCAGATCGGAAAAAGGGTGATCAATCCAGATAATTTCTTGCCTGATGATCCGACAAGTGATGTTTATCTAGTGAAACTGACTTTAGAGCAACTAGACGAGTTAGAAAAACGGTGGCATGCGCAAGAGCAACCTGTTGAAGCTAAACCAGAGATAGTTAGCGTTAACGCCCAAACTGCTAAAAAAGCGGCTAAGGTAGCTAGTGTTCAAGAAATATCTAAAGTAGAAAAGGTGAAGGTAACAGAGTTTATACAAAAACCAAAGGAAGAGATGAATATGCAATTATTGGAACCTACATTATTACTGTGTGATGCATTTAAACAAGTTACTCATGCATTGGTCGAGTTTGATAAGAAAAATCAACTGTCACAGTTGCAAAGAAAGCAGTTGATCAAAAAAGCCAGTGCACTATTGGTAGCTATTGAAAAACTAAGTAAGTGATCTTATGGGGGGAATCAGAATGGAAGAGATGAATTTAGATGAATTGTTGGGTTTAACACCAGCCGTTATTTTAGGCAGATATGTAAGTGACGGAGCTGAAAAGTTATTAGCAGCAGTTGAGCAACAAGATCAAGAATCAGTGAAAAAAATAATTGCCAAGGAAAAGCAATTATTGGAAGCCCTAGAGATCGTCGAACAATAGGATAGGGGTGGTGAGATCAATGCCAGAAGTAGAGTTTATTGAGTCTGAGGTGCCTAAGTTACCACCTAAGACTGAAGAAAGGATGCAAGTCATTTCGCTTGAGAAAGCTCGTTTTGAAAAGGCGCTCAGCGATTTTATCGTCAAACCGATCGACTCGGAATTGGAAATGAGATTTGTCAGTGAACTGTATACGATGCTATTTTATGTCCCAGTTCAAGTTGGCGAACAAACGATCACTGCTCGCAATCGCAAGCCAGGGCTTAGATTAGATGTTGCGACGATGACGTATTTAGCTGATGGTAATGAATATGTCCCAGTATTTAGCAGTCCTGATCGGATGGATAGTTTCTTGCGCGAGATGGATAGAAATATCGAATTGCGTCCGATGGTACTATCGGCTAAGGAACTGATGTTCCAAGCACGTCGGGTCAATGTCGCTGGTATTTTGGTCAATCCAGGTGAGCATAATTTCCCACTATCTAACGAATATTGGAGTTATGTAAAGCAGATCCGACCGATCGAGCTGGGTGATGGACGTAGTTTCAAGTTAAAGATCATGTCACGAGATCCTGCAGCAAGGATCGAGAATAAATTGAAAAGTGTCCTAAAAAGGATGCGTACAGTTAAGAAGGCGTGGCTTCTAGGTGTCAAATTGCCCGAACATGATGAGTATGAGTATGTGATCATCGTGGAATATATTGGAGAAAAGCAAAAATTTGAGGAGCAGGTGGCACGTAAGTTAGCGGTGAGCGTCCGAGGCCAACTACCATATCGTTCAGATGTTTTGATCGGAACGACCGAAGATCTTGTTGGGCGTTCAGCTAGTAAAAATTTCACACCGTTTTATGAACGACGGATCGGCCTATTCGGATAAGAGGTGGCTCAAATGTATCGGATAGCTATTGAAGATGAGCTAAAGAAAAAAGATATTCGTAAAGGTAGACAACAATTAGCATTCGCAGTTGAAGCGAGTAAACAACAAGATGAAGCGACCTTTACTAATGCAGAAGAAGTAGGGGAATTTGCAGGTAAGGTCTTCTTGGGGGATTTTCCAAAACTTTTTGATTAAGGAGATGATCAATATATGCTTAGATATAATGCTAATTCTCGTTTGTTCAAATATACGACAGAGGAAAAGAAGCGTTATAAATTATACAAGAAAAAGAAGATGTGGGTCGTTGCTGGTATGTCACTTTTCAGCACGGCGACCCTTGTCAATGCTAACGCTTCCGCTGATGAACTGAGCACTACAGCAGTTGCGACCGATGGCACTCAAAAAGCAGCTACTCAGTCAGAGGAAGATAGGACAAACGGTGAGACGTTAAAAGAAGAAGTCACAACTGAAAATAAGGCATCAGAAAAAGAAAACGACATAACTGAAAATAAAGTGTCAGAAAAAGAAACTGACGCGGTTGAAGATAAGGCGGCAGAACAAGAAGAAGTTCATGTTGAAGAAAAACTAACCCCTGATGTGGCTTCGGAACTGACAAATTCTGAAGTTACTACTGAGCTTAAGCAAGACCAGGCTGAGTCTGTAACTAAAGAACGACCAAAAGCAGAGCCACAAACCGATAGAGTAGAAGAAACAAAAGCGTCTGCAATGCTCGCGCCAAAAGAAGCACCACTTGAAGCTGCGAATGAGACTTTAACAGCGCCTACTTCTGAGACTGAGACCTCAGTATCGGAAAAAGACGCAGATAAAAAAGAACAAACACCGCAGATCCAAGGTCAAGAAGTCACCTCAGATAAAGCTGATGTTATTTTAAATGCATCAGATCGCTTGAGTGGCGGAGCTGTGTTTAGACGTGTAGTGGATCAAGCGACAAAAGAGACAATTTCATTGTTAGCCACACCAGCTAGCGCAGAGCCACAAGCCGATGGAGCTTCGATCGAACGTTCGATCAAAGTGAGCTTGGTGACAAAAGGCTCACAGACCGGAATTTTAAGTGAGCCAAAGAAGCTAGCTGATAACTCGACGGAGTATATATTGACCTCAGATGTTTTTACTAGTGCTGAGCCTAGTATAGGTATGACAGTTACGTATACTGGCAGAAATGGTGATACATTCTCAATGCTTGTGGTCCCAGGAGAAAACACTTCATCTGATTATTATGACAATCCTGCGTATCGTATGCGACCATCAGGAAATCCCAAAAAAGAACAAAAAGATGGAGGTTATTTAGTTACCTGGACGATCACTGATGCACCTGAAAATGTCAGTGTTGCTCGCACCCAAACGATTCCGGCGGTAGTTTTCTTTAGCGAGAACATGTCGATAGATGGTAATTATAAACCATATTTTTCTGGCAGTAATTCAGGTATTTTAAAGTCTGGTGCTAGTTATAGCTTAAAGTTCTTCATTAATGGACAAGCGACGCCTGCCGATACAACGGTCAAATTTGTTGCTGATAAAACACTGAAAATAGCGAGAACATATATTACTACTGATTCTAGTGCCTTTCCAAATAGGGATAAAAAAAATACAGCAAATAAAACGACGGATACAAATTATGTGTATCAAGTAAAAGTAGGTTTAGCTCCTTTAGTAAGTGGACGAGCTCCCTTTATTAAAACAGCAGCTTTGAATTATAGTGTTCCAGTACCAGAACATTTTCTATTAGATGTTGATGCCACAACAGAATATTTAAATAAAACGACTCATACAGGTACTAACCTTTATAGAGGTGGAAATACAAAAGTAACACAACCAGGAGGGGAAGGAACTCCTATATTGATCGAGACTAAAGGGATTACAACAACAGGAAACTCTGGTGAGCTATATATGGAGGTGCCGTTTATTGGACGCTATACCAGTACTGAAACAAGTGGGGAAAGTGATATTGTTTCGGGATGGTTTGATTTGGGTGATGGACAAAAACACTATTTTGGTAAGGTGAATATTGATACCAATGAAGCTTTAAACGATCCAGAATATCTTAAACAATCTACGGGTTTTCGAGAAAATATCCTACCAAAGGATGCTACGGAAGTAATAGGTGGTATCACTATTCCAGCAGTACACGAAAATTATTATGTACGGTTATATTATTCAGCTGATACTCAGCAGTACATGATTGCGAATCGTGTCTCTAGCGATTATTCTTATGTTAAGCGTGAAGGTAGCACGCATATTCCTGCGGAGATAAAACGTCGATTACCAGCATTAGAAAAAGGCGATCCTTCTGCTCCATTGTTATATGCTGTGGGACTGGGGGCGAATGGACTTACAGAGTTTAAACCAACGTATCATTTTGATTTTCCAGATGAAATAACGAGTACGGGGATCGTCATGCCTCTGAATAACGTGACGGATGATTATGCTGATTATAAATCATATAATCCAGCACAACCAGGATATACAGTTGTGGTCACAGGTAATGATGGTAGTAAGATCACACAGCGTTTACTAGCTGGTGAAAGCTATAATCCGATAACTGGCTCTATCGATCACTTTGGAAATTTTTCTAAAGGAGAGAAACTAGCTGAAGGGGTGAAGATAGCTGCCTATGATGTAACTCCAGACAAGGAGTATTATGCTAGTGCTTACCTTGAATATAACAGCCTGAGTAAAGGATATTATTTAAATGATATCACTTCAGGATATATCAATATTTTAGGCTATCTGAACACCAAAGCACAGTCGGATGTTGAGTATATTTCAAACGTTGTAGTTGAGTCGGCTAATAAATATGTACCAGCTCAGTTTAAAATAAAGAAGAGCGATGAATTAAAATTGCCAGTAAATTTGTATGGTTTACCGATGTCAAATAATAATGGAAACCAGCAAGTAGTTCTTAACCTAAACGATACGTATAGCTTTAGGCTAGAAACTAATGGAGTTAAATACAAGGGAGATGCAAGAGCTAATCTTGATGCTGGTGGTGTTTTACAAGGTAAGCCTGATCAGACTGCGACAGATCTACCCGGACACGCTCTAAATATTCCTTTTGGGACAGTCAAAGAACCGATCCTTTATTTCACAGTTCCAAACCAGATGACGATCGAAAATTTTTCAGGAACAAATCAGTTCTATCGGGTTGATGGGGCAGAAGGTAGTGTTCCTAAACCACAAATCACGAGGAAACAAAATCTTGATGGGCAAGTGGTTTATATACTGGATTGGACGGGCACAGGTTTTGAACTTTCATCAGAAATGACTATCTGGTTCATAATGAGGGTCAAAAAACAGGGGTTAAATGATTTTGATCCTGCTCAGACAAGAGAGACTTTATATGCTTATGAGGATGTTGCTAATAAAAAGACACTTGATCTATATACAGAACAACAATTAAAAGCAAAAGGGGTTTCAATTGAAGGGCTAAAGGCCTATAAACCTAATGTTGATAGTACTAATAATACTTCTTGGCTCCAGATAGGTGGCGATCTTAGTGAGACTACTCTCCCAGAAAGTTATAAGACAAAGATCACTTTTGCTGATGGAACAAGTGCTGATACTATGATGTTAGGTAGTGGCAGCAATGGATACTACTTACGGATCATCGCACCAGTTGAAGTACGGCCAGCTCCTTTGATCAAGGGGACAAAAGATGCTGAACTAGGGATCACTGGTGTAAACTATCCAACAAAAGACTATTATGAAGTTGATGGTAAAAAAGTTGGGCTTCAGGAATTACAGTTGGGAATGGTAAACAACACAGCTGACCCATTAAAAGGTGTTATTTCGGTCATGAACTTGCCGCAAGTTGGTGAAAAAGATGGTAATGATCTCTCGAGTAATGCAACTGAGCAAGGATTTACGCTAAATATCAGTGAACAAGGAAAGTTAGCCTTTGATCCGACAAATAATAATGCTAAAGATGCACATACGCTCTATTATTCAACTAGTCCAGTTACGTTAAGTTCTGATGGAACAACGTTGAGATTTGCTAATGGGAGTGTATGGACTAGAGGACAAGCTCTTCCAAGTGAGTTATTGTCTGCTCAACAAGTTACAGACTGGTCAACGATCAAAGCGCTAGTCATGTATATACCATCATTGAGTGAAGGAAATCAGATCCTCTATCACTTTAATGCGTATTCACCAACAAGTGAGACTAATATGTCAAAACGCGTCAAATTGCTACAAGTTGGTGGCTATGAGAAGCAAGCTTCGCTAGTTATGGGTGATGTTACGGATAGCTATGCAACTTATGCAACTTTGCGGATCGTTGATCAGGCAGGTAACCAGATCAACGGCTACAAAGAAGTACGTGGACAAGCTATTTTAGATCCAGAGACTCATGAATATGTGGTTGAAAATGCTGATCTTTTTGGTGAAGCAGGGAAAGCATTGGTGCTTGATCCGCCAGCAACGATCACAGGGTATAAATTTGTTCGAAATAATTTCTCTAGTACAGTTTTACAAGCAGATGGCTCGACAGTTGTTACACGTTCTTACCAAGTCGATCGTGCTCGAGTATTAGAAGGAAGTATCAGTGGTCCAGTGCTAGCTGAAGCAACGGGTGATCCACAGGCAAATACGGGGAATAATTTCCAAGCAGATCCGACAGGTGTTTCAGAGATCACATTTAACTTTACGGATGCACAATTAGCGAGAAAAGGGTATAAATATAAGATCACGGTGGTCGACCGTAACAATAAGGAATTAGTCGATAAAAATGGGAGAACAGACTACGATACGCTAGCTGAAGCGTTGGAAGCGCATGGTATGTTTGACAATAATAACGATCGTTATGGGGCAACGCAAAACTTTATCGTCAACTACATTGGGAATTTCCAAAAGGCTGTCATCATCAGTCAAAATGATCCGGCTAAAGAGATCCCAACGAGTGTAAATGAAGCTGGGGTCGTTTCACCATATTATAGTGACGGACAAAGTGGACAGATAATGTTTTATAACAAGGAAGGTATGCCAGTCATCTCGGACAATACGCTCTTAGGTAATGGAACACCAGCCTTTAAGCGGCAAGACTATCGTTATACTGTTATTGCACCAGATGGAACTACTTATAGTAGTATCGATAAGGCAATGGCTGCTAAACTGAAGTTTGATAATACTGAAAATGATGGTGAAGTCGATCGGGATATTCAAGTTTATCGGATCGACTATGTCAAAGATCTTCAGAATTTACGCTTGACGATCATTGATGATGAAGGCGATCTTGATGGATCAGGTGCAAAAATTTTAGTTGATAACGTGGAGTTAGGGAGTGGACTCTCGAAATCGGTAGTCGATGAAGAGACAAAGACAAGCTATGCCTCATGGATCAAACGTTATACTGATCAAGGTTACGTTGTTGTGAGTCAAGATGAGCTACCAACTAACTACGACAATGATCCAACTGTCGATCAAACAGTAGTCGTTCATTTGAAACATGGTACAGAAGAAAAAGCGGGTTCTTCTAAGACTCTTACACAAAGGATCAACTATGTTTATAAATCTGGTGTCAAAAAAGGTGAAGAAGCTGCTCCAAGATATTCTAAAGCCTTTACTTTCACATCAGTCGATACGATCGATAAAGTGACTAAAAAGGTCATTCGCACGGTTTGGAGCCCACAACAAACAACACCAGTGGTAGTTAGTCCAACTATTAGGGGTTATTACACTGATACTGCAAATATTCAGCAATTTGTGAGTGTCGATAGTACAGATAGTGAATTGACGCATACGGTTCTATATTACCCAGAAATACAAATTTTAAATGTAAAAATTATAGACGATACTCTGGGTGAAACTCTCGCTGAAAGCAATCTTGCAACGGGCTATTCAGATGCAGAGCTTCCAGCTAGTGTCTATCAAACTTATCAAGACTATATTGATGTATATACGAATGTAGGGTATGTGCTTGTAGGTAAAGATCAACTTCCGGAGAGATTTGATGAAGATAGTACAGTTACCCAAGTGGTAGAAATTCATCTTAAGCACGGAACAAAACAAGAGGCTGGAACAGATAAGACTGTGACGCAAACGATCACGTATGTCTATGGCAATGGACCAAAGGCAGGTCAAAAAGCAGCCGATGACTATACCAAAGCGTATGTCTTCACTTCAGTGAATACGCTAGATGCCGTAACAGGCGAGGTCTTAAAGACTACTTGGAGCCCAGCCCAAGAAACGACTGCCGTAACAAGTCCAAGTGTGGCAGGATATGTGGCTGATAAAGCCAAGGTGGCAAGTCAAAGTGTGAGTCATGATACAAATGATCTAAACGAAGTGGTCACCTATACTGCAGGAGATCAAACAGTTAAGGTTCATTATATCGATGTTTATGGTGTAGAAGGAGATAGCTACAGTCCAACAAGTGGAACAGAGCTAAAAGAACGACTCCAAACAATGACAGGAGAAGCAGAGGCGAGCTATACGAATACCTTGTGGGATTATGCCCAAGCAGGGTATGAATTAGTCCAAGCACAACCAGAGGCAACAGCTGGTAACTTCGATACTGATCCAAGCACAGATCAAAACTACTATGTCTACTTGACCCATGCGATGAAGCAAGTAGCAGGAAAACCGGTTAAAGTTAGTCGGACGATCAATTATATCTATCGAACAGGCTCTAAAGCCGGGCAACCAGTAGTACCAAAGGATAAAATCGTAAAAGTCTTTATACCGACCTACATGATCGATCAAGTGACTAAGCAAACAGTTGGTACACCGACATGGAGTCCAGATAAGATCGAGTTAGAGCAGGTATCAAGTCCAAGCATTGCAGGTTATACACCGGATAAGCAGTTCGTGGAAGGTGCGTTTATCACGCCAACAAGTGATGATATCGAGGAAACAGTCTACTATGATGCCGAGATCCAAAATGTAACGTATACGATCATCGATAATACTGAAGATAAGGTATTAGTTGCTGATGAAGTGTTGACGCGAGGTGAAAGTGGCACAAATCTAACTGTAACTTCGTTACAAGAGTATCAACAGATCATCGAAGCATATCGCCAAAAGGGATATGAAATCGTAAAACACGATATTTTACCAGCAAGCTTTGATTCTGACAGTACAGTTGATCAAAATGTTCAAATAAGAGTGGTGCATGGTATGTTTACACGAGCAGGTGCAGATAAACAAGTGACCCAGACGATCAATTATGTTTACGGTAATGGGCCGGCAAAAGCAATGCCAGCAGCACCAAGCTATACGAAGACATATATCTTCACTTCCGAAGAAACAGTGGATAAAGTGACCGGTAAAGTCGTGCGGACAGTTTGGAGCCCAGTTCAAAGTACAAGTGTAGTGGAAAGTCCATCTATCACAGGATATGTAGCTGACAAGTCCGAAGTATCAGCAGTTCAAGTCAAGTATGATACAGCAGATATGGAAGAAACGATCAGTTATTATGCTGGAGAGCAGTTAGTAAATATTCACTATATCGATATCAATGGAAAAGATATCACGACAGATATTTTACCAAGTGATGGAACGGAGATCGCGCAGTTTGCCCAACATCTGACAGGTGAGGCTGGAGCAGATTATACCAACCAATTGAGTGATTATTTAGTAGCAGGTTATGAGTTAGTTTATGCACAAAAAGAAGCAACAGCAGGGACATTTGATGAAGATCCAGGCAAGGGACAGGACTATTATGTCTACTTGAAACACGGGACTGAGACGCTTGTAGGGACTTCAGTCACGATAAAAGATACGATCAACTATATCTACGGTAACGGACCGCATGTAGGTGAACCAGTAGTTACAGCTAGTGTGATCACACGGACATTTATTCCGACATATACAGTCGATAAAGTGACCGGTGAGACGATCGGAACGATCTGGAGTGGAGATGGAACGATCGATCCAAGTGTTGTACCAACGATCGCAGGCTATACACCAGATAGACTAGTGATCGCAGGTCGGGTCTTAACTCCTGATATGCAAGATCAAAGTCAAACTGTCTACTACACGATGACAGAAGAGCCAACAACACCAGATAAGGTAGTTGAAAGATCAGCACGCAGGACACATGTTGAAAAGCAGGCTGAAAAACGATCAGCAAGTTTTGAAACAGGTCAGAAATATGATGAAATGCAGATAGTAAGTCGTGAAGTTGTCGAAGAGTTGCCACAAACAGGTGATGAAAAGGACAAAGCTTCATTGATACTAGGATTAGGTCTTTTGAGTGGGGCAACACTACTTGGAACGACAGAGCTAGGTCAAAAACGACGTAAAAAGAAGAGGGACTAGTTCAATAAAATAAATATTTAAAGGATGACGGGTGGGATAGAGGAATTTATTGAGCTAGTGGATTAAATAAAAGGGTGTGAAATATCAGTGAAAAGATACAAATACGATCAGTTACGTAAAGCCCAGCAAGAAAAACTCTATTACAAGATGTATAAGGCGGGGAAAAACTGGATCGTTATGGGGTTGACGGTTGTTGGTGTGGGGATTTTATTCCCATCATTAGCTAAGGCAGATGGCCAAGAAGAAACATTGAATACTGAAGTTGTCCAAGAAGATCTAAAATCAGATCAAAATCAAGGAATGGATAACACAGAAAATGAATTGCGCCAGCTAGGACCAGAAGAAGTGATTGAGACCGATAAACAGGTCCAAAATAGTACTTCTGTTGTAGCAGAACAAGCAAATGAAAATATAAGTGAAGTATTGGCAGATAATGAACAAGTGGTTTCGCCCGATCTTTCAGCTGATGCGCAAGTAGAGACAGTTTCACAAGAAACACCACAAATTGAACAAAGTGCACCTAGGTCGGCGTTTAGAAGCGTTGATATGCGAGCAGCCCAAGAGAAAAGTGAAGTTCCCAACGCAAGGACTGAGCAAGAGCTAAAAAGTTATCTTGAATTAGGGCTACTGACAAAAAATAGTTTAACAACACCGATCCTACCTAATCCAACGACTTCATCGGCTACAACAGAAGATACATTTTATGAAGATATGTTATCTAGGGCACCGCGCCCGATTAAATCACAGACACGTGCTTTATCGTACTATGCTGTGTACTATCCTTTTGTAAAAAAACTACAAGCAGCTTATCAAGCTAAAGATTTTAAAGAAGTGATGAACAATATATCTTTGATAAATGCTTTTAAAAAAATAGCAAGATCAGAATTCAAGACAGGCTTTACAGAAGCTGATAACTATAAAGCCGACATAGCTCTAAGAGATTCCGAAAGATCAGCAGCTGTGATCATTAGTATGGATCAAGATGGACACATAATCACAGAATCAAGAACAAGAGATAACAAACCTTTTTACGGCTATGTCACAGGAAGTGGTACAGTATATAATCTAACTGATGATAAAGAGTATTACCAGGGGAGTTTTTCTGAGCAAAATGGGACAGCATCAGCAAAAGTCGAGTATCAAGTCGGGAAAAATGGTGCTCAAGATTACAATGATTATGATGGTAATATAGCAGATAAGATCAACAACAGACCTGAAGCTAAGTTAGGCCAATATGATTATGTTGGGACGGACTACTATTACGCTAATGCTGCGCATGATCTGATCAAATACAATGACAATGATCCCAAAAAGGATAAGTTTGCAGTTACGAAGATGGATGATCTGGCAAATGCGACACCAAATGATTATACGATCACATTGGTCGTAAATCACTATCGGAAAGCAAGCACAACGGTTGAAGAAGCACAAACAACGATCACATACAAGGATGATAGTGGAGCTAATGTCACGCCAAAGACACAGGTGAGAGTAGCGGGAAGTGTTGGTAGTAATGTAGCGATCCCAAAAGCCCCGGAAGTTTCAGGATACACCTTAAAAGAGATCAAGTTCAATGGTGCGGTCAAGCACACAGGCGATAAAGTAACATTGAACAAGTCTAATACTCTTGAGTATGTTTACAAAAAGGTTGCTGAAATAGCAACAATAGATATCAGTTATAAAGCTGGTACTCAAGAGTTGCAACCAACAAGACCAGTGATCTTATCAGGAGAAGTGGGGTCAAGTGTAGCGATCCCAGTAGCCCCAGAAGTTTCAGGCTATAACTTAAAAGAGATCAAGTTCAATGGTGTTACTAAAGCTGCTGGCACCCAAGTAACGTTAGCTAAGACTAATACGTTAGAATATATTTATGATAAAAATGCAGTTTCAGCTCAAGTCACGATAAGTTATCGTGCAGGAGATAAAGTGTTAGTTCCTACTACACCAGTGACATTGAGTGGGAACGTGGGCGACAGTGTAAAGATCCCAGCAGCCCCAGTGATCGCAAATTATCATTTTGTGGGGGCGACGATCGATGGGGAACGTATCGATCCAGGAATGAACACGGTTTTAGCTGCTACGAATGAATTGATCTATGAGTATGCTGAGGATGCTAAGCTTGCGCACACAACAGTGATGTATAAGGATACAAAAGGCAATGTTCTCAATGTCAGTGAACCAGTTAGTTTAATGGGTAATGTAGGTGCAAATGTGAATTTACCGGCAGCACCAACGATCTCGGGCTATACGCTAGATAGTATCGTCTTTAATCAAGTACCGCGTAGAGTAGGTAACACAGTCAGTTTGGCAGCTGAGAATACATTAGAATATATTTATCTCAAGGATCCTGTAGTAGCGAATATTACAGTAAGTTATCGTGCGGGAGAAATTGTGCTGACACCAACGAATGAGGTAAAATTCAGTGGTAACATTGATGAAGAAGTTAGGGTACCGCTTGCACCTGATGTGAGAGGTTATCAGTTTAAGAAAGCTACCTTTAATGGAAAGGAAATATTACCTAACGCGTCTGTAACGTTGGCAGAAAGTAATACTTTGATCTATAACTATGAAAGATTAAGGATCCCAGCAAAGGTCACCTTTGAATATGTCAACGAATCAGGACAAACTGTTAAACCTCTTGGAGTAGCAACATTAATTGGTAAGATAGGTGATACAGTTAAGTTGAGTAACGCGCCAATGTTATTAAAACATCAATTAAAAGAAATCAGATTCAACGGTACTGTTAAAACAGTGGGTGATAATGTGACCTTAGAACCAGAGAATACAGTGATTTATGTATACATGGCAAAAGAGGAAAAACCAGCTACAGTCACTGTTAGTTACAAAGATGATCAAGGTAATAATGTAGCACCGAACACCCAAGTTGCAGTTAGAGGTAATGTTGGTGCTAAAGTAAATGTACCGCAAGCACCAGAAGTTTCAGGCTATCATGTGGTAGGTATCACATTTAACGGCCAAAACGTCACATCAGGTAGTGAAGTGACATTGACTAAGCAAAACGAATTGGTCTACAACTATGCAGCAGACGTGAAACCAGCCAAGATCACGCTCAGTTATAAAGATGATCAAGGTAACGCAGTAACACCAAATGGTCAAGTAACGATCAATGGAGATACAGGGGCTAAGTTGAACCTACCCGAAGGGCCAAGTGTAACAGGCCATACCCTAAAAGAAGTCAAATTCAATGGTGTAACAAAAGCGGTAGGCGACGAAGTCAGCTTAGCTGAGACAAACACAGTGGAGTATATCTACAGTAAAGTAGTCGAAGCAGCCCAAACGACAGTGAGCTATAAGGCAGGTACCCAAACTTTGACCCCAGCAAATCCAGTCAATGTGACCGGAAATGTAGGCGATAAAGTAAATGTACCGCAAGCGCCAGAAGTTTCAGGTTATCATGTAGTAGGTATCACGTTCAATGGTCAAAATGTCACATCAGGTAGTGAAGTGACATTGACTAAGCAAAACGAATTGGTCTACAATTATGAGGCTAAGTTAGTTGATGAACATGTATTGCAATTGAATATAATCGATGATACTACGCAAAAGGTCCTTGAGAATGGTATTGTTTTAGGGAAAGGTCTTTTGAATGAACCTGTAGCTAAAGATGTAGTTGATAAATACAATGCTAAGTTTGAAGAACTGAGAACTAAGGGTTATGACGTGAGATCATACGATGAATTACCAGCTGACTATACTGCTGACAAGACATTGACGATCCATGTTACGCACGGAACTAAGGAAGTGGCAGGTCCTGATCGAACGGTGAATGTTTTACTTGAGTATGTTTATGGCAATGGACCAAAACAGGGTAGTTTTGCAGCAGAGCCATATAAAGAAGAGCATACCTTCACATCGATCAATGTGGTCGATAAAGTAACGGGTGAGATCGTTGAAACAAAATGGTCATTGCCAACTGCAAGTCCTGTGATCAAAACGCCTAAAGCAGAGGGGTATGTAGCTGATAAAGCAACAGTCAAGATCCCAGATATCACTCCAGATTCTAAAGACGTTAAACTAAATGTAGCGTACTTGACGATCTTGCCAAAAGAAAATATCAAGATCGAGTGGGGACATGCTTTAGCAGCTAAAGATGTGATCATTGTACCAGAAAAATTAGAAAACTTGGTGATCAATCAAACCTGGAAGTTAGTTCCAGATTTCAAACCAACTTCACTAACTGATCGCTTGACGTCAGGTATCGTTACAGTAACGCTAAGTGATGGAACTAAACTTGATGTTGAAGTCGAAATTGAAGTGGCTAAATTATCTGAAAGTAATGAACCAAAAGTTGATCAAGTGACGATTTCTAAAGATAAACAACTCGATCCAAAACAAGTGGTCAATAATCTGGCTGAACTTCCTGATCGTACCCAGTTGGAATGGGTCAAAGAACCGACCGCTTTGGCAGATGGAGTACTCAATGTAAAATATCCAGACGGTTCTAACGATCTAGTAGAAGTTAAGGTCAAAAAGACGGCGATAGCAGACGATGCTACACAAACGCCAAAAGACATCAATGAAGCAGGGATCAAAGCTACACTTGAAATAAAAACAACTGATCAAACTGAGACAGAGATGCCTAAGACGACCGAACTACCACAAACAAGTGACAAAATCGACAATACAGCCGGTATCCTTGGTATAGTTGTAGCTGCACTGGGTGGATTGCTAGGGTTTGGAACAACTAAACATAAAAAGAAAAGCTAGTCTCACATATCTAGTTTAGAAAGTTAAAAAGTTCTCTGAAGACAACCGTCTTTAGAGAACTTTTTAGTTGAATAAGTAGAATCAAATAATATACAAATTTTGGATAAAATTCTGGCTAAGATCGAGTTGATATTTGTGTGCCTAAACCTAAAAAATAGTGAAAACTCCCTATCGTATTCGTATATTTCAAAGCATATAGTTATAAAAAACAAAACTTATCTATTTTGAATAGAGTTTGTCTACATTCTGACGCTAGAAATTTTCTAGCGCCTTTTTGTTTTAATTAGCAAAGTAAGTCAGGATCTGTTCTTCAGTTAGCTCCTTTTTGTCGCGGGTATCTAAGACGATTTGTCCATCCTTTAAGATGATAATACGATTGCCATAGCGTAAAGCATCTTGCAGGCGATGGGTGATCATTAGACAGGTCAGTTTCTTTTCGGTGATCACTTCATCGGTCAGTTTTAATAACTCAGCGCTTGTATTAGGATCAAGTGCTGCAGTATGTTCATCTAAGAGCAAGATATCTGGACGTGTGATCGTAGCCATCAAAAAGCTCAATGTCTGGCGTTGTCCCCCAGAAAGATCACCGGTGAAAGTGTGTAATCGTTCGGATAAATTATTAGGTAGTTTAGCAGTCAATTCTTTGAATTGAGGTAGATGAGCTTGCAAGCGCCGAGGACGCAAAGTGCGTTTTTGGCCACGTTTTAGTGCTAGTAAAAGATTTTCAGCAACTGTCATTCGCGGAGCGGTGCCCATTTTAGGATCTTGAAAGACTTGAGCGATATACGAAGCGTGTTTGACGTCCGAGAGTGAGGTCAGATCGATCCCATCTAAAAGAAGTTGTCCACTAGATGGTTTGAGCGAACCGTTGATCACGTTTAAAAGGGTCGATTTCCCAGCGCCATTCGTACCTAGAAGTGTGATAAAGTCACCAGTCTCGATCGTAAGAGAAAGGTTTTTTAAGATCTTTTTTTCTTCATCTGTTCCGGGATTGACTACGGTCGTGATATTTTTTAATTCGAGTGTCATGGCTTTTGGACTCCTTTCTTCAATGTTTTGCTGAAATTAAATTTCTTCTCTAAGACTGGTAACATTAGGCATAATGCTAGGATCAAAGATGAGAGTAATTTGAAATCATTAGTGCTAAATCCAAGTTTTAAAACGATGAGTAAGACGAAACGATAGAAGATACTACCTAAGATAACAGCGACTAATCGAGCGGTCAAACTGAGTTCACCAAAGGCAACTTCACCGATAATGATCGCAGCTAGACCAATAACGATCGTGCCGACCCCCATATTGACATCGGCATAACCGTCATTTTGGGCGATCAAGCCACCGCAAAGACCGATCAAACCATTAGAGATCATCAAGCCTAAGATCTCCATGTTGTCTGTATTGATACCTAACGAGCGAGCCATCAGTTTGTTATCACCAGTTGCGATAAATGCTTGTCCCAGGTCGGTATTTAAAAAGAGCGCTAGCAGTAAAATCAAAAGTGTAAGTAAGATCAAGCCGAGGGTCACCGAGGGAAAGCTATTCGGTAATTCACGTAACATGCCAGTGTTTAGCAAAGTATTTTGGTTTAATAAACCAACCGTTGCTTTTCCCAGAACACGGAGGTTGATCGAGTAGATCCCTGTCATGACCAAAATACCGGCTAATAATACGGGGATCTTTCCTTTGGTGTACAAGATCCCGGTCAAAAATCCGGTCAAAAGTCCCGCCCCAAAGGAAGCTAAAGTTGCGATAAAAGGTGATGTTCCTTGGGTGATCAGAGAAACACAAACACAAGCGCCAAAGGGAAAGGTCCCTTCAACTGTCATATCGGGGAATTTTAAGATCCTAAAGGTCAAGTAAAGTCCTAGACCAAGAATGCCCCAGAGCAATCCTTGCCCAATTGCTGATACGATTAGATTCATTTGATAACAACTCCTTTTTTACTGATCTGTGTAACTAGTTCATTAGGAAGGTCGATCCCTAGTTGTTGAGCTTGCTTTTGGTTGAGGTAGGTAGTTCCTTTAGTCGGATATTCGATCGCCATGTCAGCTGGATCTTTTCCTTTTAAGATCGCAGCTGTCATCTTACCTGTCATTTTACCAAGTTCATACTGGCTAACGCTGACAGTGGCTAGTCCCCCTTGCCGTGTCATTTCAGATGTTGAAGGAAAGATCGGGATCTTATTTTGATTAGCATTTTTGAGGACTGTTTGAAACCCTGAGGCTACGGTGTTGTCGTTTGGAATATAGATCGCTTGCACATTGCTTGCCATTGTAGCCGAAACTTGTTGGATGTCATTAGTCGAAGTGATCGTATATTCTTTTACTTTAATCCCCGTTTTTTGAGCTAGTTGGGAAAATTCTTTGACTTCAGCTGCCGATGAATCATCGCTTGAAGTGTGTAAAACGCCAATTGTCTTTAGCTCAGGCATGATCGTTTTGATCAATTGAAGCTGTAGTGCGATCGGTTCTTTGTGCTGAACGCCTGTGATATTACCACCGGGGTGCTTGAGATCTTTAACTAGACCTGCCCCGATCGGATCACTGATCGCACCCATAACGATGGGAGTCGTCTTAGTGGTATTTGCTAATGATTGGGCGGCTGGAGTAGCGATCCCGATCATGACCGCCGCATCTTCATTTTCAAAGCGTTGACTCATAGATTTGAGGTTACTTTGATCATTTTGGGCATTTTGAAAATCGATCTTGATGTTTTTCCCTGAGATAAAGCCTTCTTCTTTTAAGGCAGCAATGATCCCGCGATGGATCTCATCTAAAGCGGGATGTGATGTCAATTGTAAGATCCCAACAGTTGGGGTCTGATTTTTCTTGGCTTGATCAGTTGAGCGGAAAAATGCAAAGATCAAAAATAAAAATAAAACTGCAATTGTGCCAATTAAGCGTTTCATAAGTAAATTCCTCCTTTTGATTTTTACGTTCGTATCTATTGCGGGCGGTAAGAAAAAAAGCACTTCCCACTGAGCGCGGGAAGTGCTTTTTAACAAGACCCGCATGGTAGTTGATCCATGCGGGTCGATCTAAGAGAACCAGCACAGATACGAACGATACGTTACGTACGGTCGCATCTGTGCACACAGAAGCAACCTAGTGCTGGCGTTGCCAACGAATATTTGTGAGTTGCATAACTGTCTTGTTCATAGTTCTCTTCCTTTCCGAATTGATTATGAGTGAATTGTACTATACTAAAAATTAGTTGTCAATTAAAAAAATCACTTTTTTGCTTTTCTAAAAAAGGTGTGCTACAATAACTCAGTAGTCAACTTGGGGATGTTTAGGATTCGACAGGTATAGGTCGGGCTTGAGTTGCGCTTAGTAGGTTGCGACTACTATAAAACGCTCAGTTTAAATTATAACTGCAAAAAATAATAACAACTCTTACGCTTTAGCTGCCTAGTCAGCACTGCGTAGATCCGTCTGATATCGTCTGTGTGTCAGTTGCGGGTCCTAGATCAGCAGACTACGCTCAGTGTTTTAGCTTGAAATACTGAGAAGAGACTCTTAGGCTAGTCGTTGATGTTGGCCCTGTCATCCGGCGTGATCAGCGATGAATTTCAAATAGTATGACTATGAGCGTAGAGACTTGAGTTACGATATGCTTGGACGCGGGTTCGACTCCCGCCATCTCCATAAGTAAAGCCCTTATCGAAAATATTTTCGATAAGGGCTTTTTGTTATTGTGTATCTTCTAGCGTTGATCCAACGCTAGGAGCTTGTTCGTTAGTGTTTTCGCCACTGTCACTTTGTTTAAGTTCTGGAGCATCGGAGTGATATTTATCGGCGGTGGAGTGGTCATTATTTTTAGACCAGAGACTAGTTGAACGTCCCTTAAGTTTAGCCTGGATCTTGTCTAATTGCTCAACTTGATTTTTATAGTTGAAATCTTTTGGATCAACGGGCGTAAAACCAGTTGGCACATAGAAGCGCAAGAGATTCTTATTGTTGAGCGAATCCGAGAGTGAAAGCGCCGAGTTGACATGCTCTTGTGCTGTTTTTAATTGAGCTTGGACTTTTTTAGACGGATGAGTTACCACATTACCGGTGCTGTTTTCGTAGATCGTACTACCAACAACGGTGTATTTTGGGGTGATGAAATTCTCATTTCTAAAAGCTACAGTTTGATCATGATCTTTGGAAAAGAGATCTGAACCAAATAAAAGATATTTTTTAGAATCGATCCCAGCTAGGTGAAGTAATGTCGGCATGACGTCGATCTCACCACCGTATTGCTCAAAGATCCCACCATTTTCTTGTCCTGGGATGTGGATCATAAATGGGACACGTTGCATCTGAACATTGTCAAAGTCGCTCCAAGTCGAGGAAGATTTTCCTAAAAGAGAAGCTAATTTTAAATTCCGTGAATTAGATATCCCGTAATGATCACCGTAAAGTACGATCACTGAATCATCATAAAGTCCAGAAGCTTTGAGATAATCAAAGAATTCTTTAACAGCTTGATCTAAATAATGGGCCGTAACAAAGTAATTATCGACAGAACTATCGCCAGTATTAGCAGCTTCAAAGCTCTTGTTTTGATCATCTAAACTAAACGGAAAGTGATTAGAGACCGTGATGAATTTAGCATAAAATGGTTGTTGTAATTTTTCTAAGTATTTAACCGAATCATGGAACAACAACTTATCTTTAAGACCATATTCACTTAAGTTATTAGCATTTTGATCATAGTAACTGGCATCAAAGAAGTATTGATAACCAAAGTTCTTATACACTTTATCTCGATTCCAAAATGAGCCTGAGTTACCATGAAAAACGGCTGAAGAATAATTTTGACTTTGATTTAAGATCGCGGGCATAGCTTCAAAGGTATTATCTGTTCCTAAAGTCGAAAACATCGAACCTTGAGGCAAACCATATACGCCAGTCTCAAGCATCGTTTCAGCATCGGAGGTCTTACCTTGACCGACTTGATTAAAGAAATTAGTAAACGAGAACGTCTCTTTACCGTGATAAAGGCTGTTTAAAAACGGTGTGACTTCTTGTCCATTTAATTTATAGTCGATCAAGAATTGTTGAAAACTTTCAAGATGGATGACGATGATATTTTTATTTTTAGCGATCCCAAACATTTTTTGATCGGGAGCAGCATAGTTAGCTTGGGTAAAATCAATGATCTTATTTAGATCAGCCCCAGTAGCTTTAGAACGTGTTTGACTAGTCTTGGCTGTTTTTAACCCGTCGTATACGGTAAAGGCATCGATCCCTAAATATTTGACTAGATAATTACGGTCAAAAGTTCGCGTCAGTAATTGCGGACGATCGATCTCACCTAACGTGATATTCAATAGTAGAAACATTAGGGAAAAAGAGGTCATAGCTACGGCTTGATTCTTAGGGATGAAACGTTTATCGAGTTTGATCTGACGAGTCAAGAGTAATAGTAAGACGACTACTACGTCAATAATGATCAAAATATCTTGGGGTTTTAACAGCGAAAACGAGCTCCCACTTAGTCCTTGTGAGACCGAAGAATACCCAAAGATCACGTTCATAGTCATAAAGTCAGTAAATTCGCGGTAATAAATAACGCTGATCAATAAAAATGCCGTATTAGCTATGTAAAGTAATAATAGACATAAATAGGCAGGGATCGTCTTACGGATGTAAAGTGCAATGCTAAAGAGCAAAAGCGTCGTCGCGATCGGATTTATCAACAGGATAAAATACTGATAGATCCCGTGGACACCAAGGTTAAAATCGATCAAATAAACTAGGATCGTTTTTAACCAAAACAGGCACGAGACAAGTGCAAAAAAGCCCCACCGTGTATTGATAAAATTTCGTAATTTTGTCCAGTTCACAGGTGCAGACCGTCCTTTCAAAGTAATTGACATATCACCTAATTCTAAACCAGTTAGCAGTCAAGCGTCAATTTTTCAAGGGAATTTTAGCAAATATTAAAGATATCGTTGGGTAAGTTTGAAGTTATGAAAATAGAAAAATTGTTTTCAATTATTGTGGATTTCTTAAAAAATATATATTTTATTCACATAAAATAAATTACTACTGTGGCAAAAGAGGGGGAGATTTGTGAAAAAAGTACGTGAAAAAATTTTTCATATAAAATAAAATGAAAGAATTAACCTAAAATTCTTCTTGTAATGGTTTGCATAAAACTGCTAAAATATTATCTTGCATGAGAATTATTGAGAAAAGAATTGAAGAGAAACGAGGGAATTGATTATGTGGATAGCCTTGATCCCCGCTTTAGCCTGGGGAAGTATTGGATTGATCAGTGGTAAGTTGGGTGGTAATGCTAACCAACAAACTTTAGGGATGACTTGGGGGGCTTTGATCTTTGCGATCGTAACGACAATAGTTGCTCCAGGAAACTTTTTAGCAAATAACAATTTGCAACTTTGGGTAGCTGGTGTTTTATCTGGTTTGTTCTGGAGTTTAGGCCAAAATCAACAGTTTCACGCAATGAAAGCAGTCGGGATCTCCAAGACAGTGCCGATCTCAACGGGGGCACAATTGGTGACTAACGCTTTAGCTGGGATCTTCTTATTTCATGAGTGGACAACGACGCGCCAATTATCATTAGGTTCATTAGCTTTAGTTATTTTAGTTGTAGGTGCGGTGTTAACAGCTTTACGTGATAAGAGTGCTAATAGTATCGAGCAAAATGAAGATTGGAAAAAAGGAACGACAGCCTTAGTCTTATCCACAGCTGGTTACTTAGGCTATACCGTCGTTGTCAATTTATTGAAAGTTGACGCTCAAGCTATGGTCTTACCTCAAGCTTTAGGGATGGTCGCTGGAGCTTCAATGTTTGCTTTAGGTAAAGATGCATTCAAGAAGGAAAGTTTCAAAAATATCATTACAGGTCTAGTTTGGGGCACAGGTAACTTATGCATGTTCCAAGCAACTGCGATGATCGGGTTAGCCGTAAGTTTTTCACTTTCACAAACCGGAATCGTTATCTCGACATTTGGCTCGATCTTACTTTTAGGCGAACACAAAACGAAAAAAGAAATGGTCTATGTTACAGTTGGTTCATTGATGGTCATCATCGGTGGTGTAATGTTAGGTCTTTTAAAATAATGATTTATAAGCCATGGCGCATGAGCGGCATGGCTTTTTATATATGAAGAACGGTGGCGTTTACATTTGTGATGATCGCCTGATCGTAAAATTAAGGACTTTTAAGCGTAAATCTTAATTTATATTTGGTTTTGACTTTAAATTTCTGTATTTTATAGTATAATTAAAGTCGTAATAAAAATTGTAAAGGGAGCGCGAATTATAACATGGCACACATCAAATTTGACAGTTCAAATTTAACAAAGTTTGTTCACGACAATGAATTAAACGAAATGCAAGCAATGGTCAATGCCGCTGACGAACAACTTCGCCAAGGCACTGGTGCAGGCGCAGATTTTCGCGGTTGGTTAGATCTACCAGTCGACTACGATAAAGAAGAATTTGCCCGTATCAAAGAAGCAGCCAAAAAGATCCAAAACGATTCAGAAGTTTTAGTTGTGATCGGGATCGGTGGTTCTTACTTAGGTGCACGTGCAGCGATCGATTTCTTGCAAAACACGTTCTACAACTTGTTACCGCAAGAAAAACGTAATGCACCACAAATTTTCTTTGCAGGTAACTCGATCTCTGGTTCATATGTTCATGACTTGGTCGAACTCATCGGAGACAAAGATTTCTCTGTTAACGTGATCTCAAAATCAGGTACAACAACTGAACCATCGATCGCCTTCCGTGTCTTCAAGGAAAAATTGGTCGAAAAATATGGTGAAGAAGGCGCTAAGAAGCGGATCTATGCGACAACAGATCGCGCACGTGGCGCATTGAAGACCGAAGCTGATGCAGAAGGTTACGAAACATTCGTGATCCCTGATGATGTTGGTGGTCGTTTCTCAGTCTTGACACCAGTTGGTTTATTACCGATCGCAGTTTCAGGTGCTGATGTTGATGCCTTGATGCAAGGTGCTGCTGATGCTCGTAGTGAATATACTGATGCAGATCTTGCTAAAAACGAAGCTTACCAATATGCTGCTTTGCGTAACATTTTGTATCGCAAAGGTTACACAACTGAGATCTTGGAAAACTACGAACCTACCTTACAATACTTCGCTGAATGGTGGAAGCAATTGATGGGTGAATCTGAAGGCAAAGATCAAAAAGGGATCTATCCATCTTCAGCCAACTTTACAACTGACTTGCACTCCTTAGGTCAATACATCCAAGAAGGTCGTCGTAACTTGATGGAAACAGTTATCCATGTTGGAACACCAACACATGATACTGAAATTCCTAAGGAAGAAGAAAACTTAGATGGTTTGGCTTATCTTGAAGGTAAGACAATGAACTATGTCAACGATCGTGCAATGGAAGGTGTTGTGTTGGCTCATACTGATGGTGATGTGCCTAACATGATCGTTAACATCCCAGATCAAACAGCCTATACTTTAGGTTACTTGATCTACTTCTTCGAGATCGCAGTTGGTATTTCAGGTTACTTGAACGGTATCAACCCATTCAACCAACCAGGTGTTGAAGCTTACAAGAAGAACATGTTTGCTTTGCTTGGCCGACCAGGTTACGAAGAATTAACTAAAGAATTGAGTGCTCGTTTAGATAAATAGGCATTAGTAAAAAATCCGCAAACTGTTCGCAGTTTGCGGATTTTTTTATTTGGTAAATAATACCGAAAAGAGCATGAATAAGGCAGGCAAAATATTATTTAAAAAGTGGATCAAGATGCTGACCAAGAGTTTATTTGTCTTTTTATAATAATATGCTAAGACCCAGCCCAAGGCACAATATAAAAGGAGCGTCCAAAAAATATCGCCTAGATGAAAATGAAGTGCGCCAAAGACTAGCCCGCTAAAAAAGATCGCTAAAACAGTATTTTTAGGGAAGAAGTAACGCATAAAGATCCCCCGAAAGAGTAATTCTTCACATAGCGGAGCAAAAATCGCTGTCATCAGAAACATCATGAGAGCGGCATTGGTCGAGAGTTTAAACATTTGTTGTAAAGCCTGGTCGTTTTGGGTTTGTCCGGCTTGACTCGTGAGCATTACATAGATGATCTTGATGATAAACAAAACGATAAAACCTGTGATGATAGCATTGATATCTTGGTTAGATAGTTTTTGGAAGATCTTATTAGAGGTTGGCTGACCTTTTTTGAATTGGTAGCTAAAAATAACGATCATTAGTGCATATCCCAATAAAAGTAAGCCCCACATTAAAATGTTTGTCGCTAACGGACTAAAGTTTTGGGGAAGAATATAAGGCAAGGCAAAAACTTGTTGGGGTAAGATCAAGCACAAACCTAGTAAAATGAATTTGATAATGCGCCAAGTATAACTTCCTAGTGTTTTTAAGTTCATAGTAGAGATCCCTTCTGTAAAAGTATAATAAAAAAAGGCTGACGTTATGACGTCAAGCCTTAACATAGGTATTATAACCCAAAAATAGCTTTATATAAAAGGGTCGCGCAAGCACCGGCAGCAAACGGTGCTACAACTGGGATCCAAGCATAACGCCATTGGGAAGACCCCTTGTGCTTAAGTGGGAACAATGCATGAACGATCCGTGGACCTAAGTCACGTGCTGGATTCAAAGCAGGACCAGTTGGACCACCAAAGGAAGTTACGATAACCATAACTAAGAGCCCGATACCGATAAAGCCAGCCCCTTGGTTACCAAGGTTAAAGATCGGCGAATGTGTGATCGCTAAAGCACTGAAAACTAAAGTAAATGTACCAAAGAATTCGTTGACAAAACCATTGAAGCGACTTTCAGTTGCATCGATCGTTGAGAAGGTCGCCAAAATAGCTTCTGGATCTTTGGTGATATCGTAGTGTGGCTTGAAACAAGCTAATACGACTAATTGTCCAGCAATTGCGCCTAAGAATTGCATACTTATGTAAGGTAAGACTTCATGCCATGGGAAATCGCCTGCGAGGGCTAATCCTAAAGTAAATGCAGGGTTGATATGGTTACCTGAGATCTTTCCAAACATCAAAGCTGGGATCATTACGGCAAAACCGTAACCGATCGAGATAACGATCCAACCACTGTGGTAACCCTTAGTTCCTTTCAATTCAACGTTGGCCACCGAACCGTTACCCAACATGATCATGAGGGCTGTTCCGAAAAATTCGGCCATCAATCTTGAGTTTAATGCGAACTCCATATTCTCCTCCTAAATAAATAACAATGAAATAATACACTCATATAACTATAATGATTGCAATGGCGGGTGTCAATAGGCTTTCAGAAATATTTTTTATTAGAAAAAGTAGGGTTTTAGTGAGTTGCACAGGGGTAAGGGTTGTATTTTTCACTAAAACGCATACAATTATAGAAGTAGTATTAATATTTGGATGAAAGGATAGTTTTAATAGTAAAAGTTATATGATATCAAAAGCAGTTTCACAATTGCTAAATCAGCGTAAAGAGAAATTTTTGATCCCAGCTGAGATCGTAGCTAATGTTCAAGAGAACAATAGTCTTGAACATGCATTTTTAGTTTTAAGTAAGGTCAAGTACGCCAAGATACCTGTATTAGACCAAGATCAACATTTTAAGGGACTACTGTCATTGGCGATGATCACGGAGACGATGTTAGGCTTGACTGGGATCGATCCTACACGTTTGGGACGGATCCAGGTCAAGGATGTGATGCAGACAGATGTTCCAACGATCTGTCCTCCATATGATATGGAAGAGATCTTGCATCTTTTAGTCGATCAGACTTTCCTTGCAGTTGTCGATGAAAATGGAGTCTTTACCGGGATCTTGACCCGCCGTGAAGTGATGAAAGCTGTCAATTATTTGGCGCATGATTTAGAAAGAGAATATACGGTCGAAAAAAAATGACCTAAAAATGCCCAAACTACAGATCAGCAGTTTGGGCATTGATTTTATGCAGTAGCGCCTAAATTTAATGGTGAAGTCGGGATATTGAAACCTGCATCCTTTAAGGCACGTAAGTAGTTATCCAATAAAATGCGCTGGACTGTGGCTTGCGCACCATTTTTAGTATAGGCAGTGACCCGGAAAACTAATTCGCCATTTGCAAGGGGGACCACCCCTAAGATCGTTGGACCTGTGACGATCTCAGGCAAATTAGGTATGACTTTTTGATTTACTTGGGCGATGATCTTTTTCATTTCACCAGCATCTTTTTTAGGGTCTAAACGGATATCGATCACGGCTTGCATATTGTTACGTGACATGTTGCTAACGACGGTGATACTACGGTTAGGAATAAAGTTTAATGTCCCATCGTCACTGATCACTTGCGTTGTACGTAAACCAACAGCGTGGATCTTGCCGGTGATCGTATTTATTTTGACAACATCACCGACCGAAAATTGTTGTTCAAGCAGGATGAAAAAACCAGTTACAATATCGGTAACAAAACCTTGAGCCCCTAGACCAAGCGCAACACTGACGATCCCGGCCGAAGCTAGTAAGGTACTAACAGGAATACCTAAGATCGAAAGGATGGCGTAAAAGTAAAAGAACAAAACACAGTAATGAAAGATGTTTTGGGTCAAAGTATAGATCGTTCCCAAACGTCCGATAGAGTAATTAGAATCTTTTTTCTTGGCGGTGGCAAAACTGCGGGTGATGATTTTTTTTCCAACAGAATGAATGATCAAGAAGAGTAAAGAGATCAAAATAAGTGAGATAGTCACCATGATGACCTTAGTGATAATGTTGTCCCAATTGATATTTTTTATGTAATTGTCTAAGACGCTCGTTTGTTTGACTACTTGTTTTGAAACGTCGGATGAGAGCGTCTTATCCGTTGTAGCTAATAGATACAAGTAAGATCCATCCTTTATGTTCAGAATTTATGTACTAATGATAGCAAATTTTTTTGAAAAGTGCGAAAGAAGTTTTTGGTTTTGAACAACATTTTTTGCGTAATAATTGCAGTTTTTGTGATTGAATGATATTCTAAAGACAATGAAGACTTAATGGAGGGTATAAAATGACAATAACGTTTGGACAGATTGCTGGGTTAATTGCAGCGTTAGCATTTTTGATCTTAGTTGTTTTCATTTGTACAGTGCTAAAGCATTTAGTGACGACTGTTAAAGAGATGAATAACAGCATTCAGATCTTGACTAAGGATGCTAACAGTATTGCTGGCAATGTGGATGAGCTTTTAGTAAAGACTAATGTTTTGATGGAAGACGTCAATCACAAAGTAAGTGAATTAGATCCTTTGTTTAAAACCGCAGCCGAACTAAGTGAAAGCGTATCTGATTTGAACGTAGCAAGTCGTTCAATGGCTGATAAGGTAGTACGTTCAACTGAAAGTGTGGCTAAAACAAGTGCTGCATTGCGCGTCGGTAAAATGGCACTTGGTTTTTACCAACGACACAAACAAAAACAAAGTAAGTAAACTTTAAGGAGTGGAGTATTATGAGTAAGAAATTGTTAGTTGGTCTTGGAATGCTTGCAGCTGGTGCAAGTGCAGCTTTGGTCGCTTCAAAGAAGTTGACCGCTGACCAAAAAGATAAGTTAGCGATGAAAGTCGATGAGACCGTCTTGAACGGACGTGAAAAAGCATTGAAATATAATCAATACTTGCAACAATTCTTGGAAGAAAATGGTGTTGATGACTTAAAAGAAAAAGTTGTCAGCCGAGCTGATGAATTCAAGAATGAACAAGCTGTTCAAGATGCTTTGGCTTCATTGAAACAAGCAACTTCTGACTTAAAAGAACGGTTGGAGAACACTAAGGATAAGTTTGATGATCTAGCTGAAGATGAAGCTTCCAAAGATTGGAATGACGATATCGTGATCGATGGTCGTTCTGCTTTTGGTGAAGCTAAGGATAAAAAAGATCAACTTTACGAAAAACCAACTGAAACATTTTATCCACACAACGATTAAAGTAAAAAATAGCGCTCCGTTGATGGAGCGCTATTTTTGTACTTTAATTCACTAATTTAAAGGGATGATTTGAAGTTCTTTAGTCGTATGTGTGAATGGTTCATTACCATCTTTAGTTAAGTAAACACAGTCTTCGATCCGGACCCCAGCCACTCCTGGAACATAGATCCCAGGTTCGATCGAGAAGCACATTCCAGGTTCAAGGACTAATTCATTTCCTTCCATGATAGATGGAAATTCATGATCACTTTGACCAATACCATGTCCTAGGCGGTGGATGAAGTATTCACCATAACCAGCTTTTGTGATGATATCACGTGCGATCTTATCTAATTCAAAAGCCCGCATCCCAGGCTTAGCTGCAGCTTGAGCGGCTAATTGTGCTTCTAAGCAGACTTGGTATAGCTCTTTTGCTTTATCGCTGACTTTACCAAAAGCAACTGTTCGTGAAGCATCAGACATATAGCCCTTATAATCAACACCTAGATCAAACAAGCAAAGTTCATTTGGCTTGATAAGATCAGCTTTTGGAGCCCCATGAGGGTCGGCGGCATTGGCTCCACTTTGAACGATCGTATCAAAACTCATATGCATGATACCGTTTTTCTTCATCGTGTATTCGATCTCGGCCACAACGTCTTGTTCAGTCCGCTTGGTCGAAAGTGCCTTAAAGCCGGCTTCAAAGGCAACATCAGCCCATTTACCCGCTGTTTTTAACAGTTCGATTTCGGCTGGTGTTTTAAAAAGCTTTTCACGTTCGATCACAGGAGAGAGATTCCCAGAGAATTCGGCTTGGGGGAAATATTTTCGGAGAGCTTCAAAACGAACCACAGTCAAGTTATCCTTTTCCAAAGCCCAATGCTTAGGTGAGGCTAACTCTGTGATATGTTCTTTGATCAAAGCATAAGGATCTTCATGGTCTAAGTAGCCATAAACAGGATATTTCCAGCCCGCTTTTTTGATCGCTTCGACCTCAAGTGCAGGTGAAAAGAGGAAAGGATCTTTATCTGGAAAGATAAAGAGTGCTAGTGTCCGTTCAAACGGATCGCTACCAAAGCCGGTAAAATATTGGATGTTTTTCCAATCACTGATATAAGCAATGTCCAAGTTATTGTCAGCTAACCATGTTTGGACAGTATTAAGATGTGACATTAAAAGCACTTCCTTTAATTGTTTTCAAAGCGACTACATTATAACACACTTTTGTAGTAAGTGAGCGTTAGATAACTTTGAAAATGAAAATACATGAAAAGAAGCTAACAAATTCTTGAAACGCTTGCAATCGGGTAAAAACTTTGATAAATTAAATAGGGTCACAATGAAAACGATTTTGAAAATAAAATTAGTGAGAGGATAAAACCATGGAAAAACAAACAATTACAATCTACGATGTTGCACGTGAAGCTGCTGTCTCAATGGCTACTGTTTCACGGGTCGTTAATGGTAACCCAAATGTTAAGCCCGCAACACGTAAAAAAGTGCTTGAAGTTATCGATCGTTTGGATTATCGTCCAAATGCGGTCGCTCGTGGCTTGGCAAGTAAAAAGACTACCACAGTCGGGGTCATCATCCCTGATGTGACAAATGTCTATTTTTCTTCTTTAGCACGTGGGATCGACGATGTAGCTTCAATGTACAAATATAACATTATTTTAGCTAACTCCGATGGCAATCCTCAAAAGGAAGCACAAGTTTTAAATACTTTATTAGCCAAACAAGTTGATGGGATCATCTTTATGGGCAATAATTTGACAGACGAGTTACGTGCTCAATTTGCACGCGCTAAGACACCGATCGTCTTAGCTGGTTCAGTTGATGCTAAAAATGAAGTTGAAAGTGTCCATGTTGACTATGTGGCTGCAGTTGAAGAAGCTGTAGCTGATCTGATCAATCATGGTAACAAGCGAGTGGCTTTCATCACAGGACCGATGAGTGATCCGATCAACGGTGAGTACCGTTTGAAAGGTTACAAGAACGTTTTAGCTAAGCATGGCATCGAATATGATCCAGATCTTGTATTTGAAACAGACTATAGCTATCGTGCTGGTGAAGTTTTATGGCCTGCTTTGGCATCTGCTAAGGCAACAGCAGCTTTTGTCGGGGATGACGAATTAGCTTGTGGCGTTTTGAATGGAGCTAAAGATGCAGGCGTCAAAGTGCCAGCTGAGTTTGAGATCATTACCAGCAACAATTCTAAGTTGACTGAGATCGTTCGCCCACAGCTTTCTTCGATCACCCAACCATTGTATGATATCGGTGCAGTTTCAATGCGCTTCTTGACTAAGATGATGAATAAAGATGATATGTCTTCAGCTGAAAAGACGATCGAACTACCATACGGTTACATCAAGCGCGCTTCAACTAAATAGATCACCTAACGAGCAGGGAAAGCCCTTGCTCGTTTTTGGTCATAAGGAGAAAAATGAAAACAAACAAAGTATTTAATTGGCAAAATTTATGTTTATTTGGCGCAGGGTCCATTGTACTCGTTTTGTTTATCAGTTCATCAATGCCCTACACTAAACAAACATCAGTCCCATTTTTAGAGCAACATCTAGCCCAAAAGCCATTAGAAAACTGGTTGAGCCAAATTTCGTTCAGATATGCTGGCAAAGAGATCAGTATTGCAAATATCGGCTATTATAAATTTGTGGAATTTTTTATCCGCAAAGGGGCTCATTTTGGGACGTATTTTTTATTAGGCGGACTCACCTCTTTAGGGCTTGCACACTATTGGCCTAAGTTAGGGCATGTAGCGTTTACTAGTTGGATGTTAGCAACGTTTTATGCGGGGACTGATGAGCTCCATCAAATGTTTACTGGTGATCGAACACCACTGATCCAAGATGTGATCTTAGATTCGTGTGGTGCGTTATTAGGTGTCATGTTTGCAATATTACTTCTATATAGATCACAAAAAACGCGAAATGGTTGAGAATCTTGCAACCAATAATATTTTTTGTTAAAATATACACGGCTTATTGCTAAATTTTACTTTTCGGAAAGAGGTATTAGAAATGTCAGGACATTCAAAATGGCATAACATCCAAGGGCGTAAAAATGCTCAAGATGCAAAACGTGGAAAAATTTTCCAAAAAATCTCGCGAGATCTATACATGGCTGCAAAGAGTGGCGGTCCTGACCCAGACGCCAACCCACAATTGCGCCTTGTAATGGAAAAAGCACGTGCTGCTAACATGCCAAAAGATAATATCAAACGTGCCCTTGATAAAGCTACTGGTGCAAATGGTGCTAACTACGAAGAGATCACTTATGAAGGTTACGGTCCAGCTGGAGTGGCTATCTTAGTTCATGCTTTGACAGATAACCGTAACCGGACTGCTTCAGCTGTGCGGACTGACTTCAACCGTAACGGCGGTAACTTAGGTGAAACCGGTTCTGTTAGTTTCATGTTTGATCGTAAAGGTTACATTGCGATCGTGCGTGAAGATCTAGACGTTGATGAAGATCAAATGTTTGAAGATGTGATCGAAGCAGGTGCTGAAGATCTTCAAACATCTGATGAAGTTTTTGAGATCTATACAGAACCAAAGATCTTCGAAGATGTACGTGATGCTTTACAAGCTAAGTATGACTTAGATTCAGCCGAGATCACGATGGTACCACAAAATACTGTCCCAGTTCCAGAAGACAAGGTCGAACAATTACAACGTTTGATCGATCGCCTTGAAGACGAAGATGATGTGTCTGAAGTATTTACTTCAGCTGAATTTCCAGATGAAGACTAATTAAACCTTGGGTTGCAATTTATGCAACCCTTTTATTTTACATAAAAATCCAGGAATACCAAGTATTTTAATGCTATTTATGCTATAATATGGACTGTGACTTAAAGATTTGAATTTTCAAATTACGTTAAAAGATATGCTAGTAATAAAACTTATGGAGGAAACTATGGTCAATAGAGTAACAGTTTTAGGCAGCTTGAACGTCGATAATATCATGCAAGTCAAGCGTCTGCCGTTGCCCGGTGAAACAATGACGATGTCAGCTAAAAAAATTGCAGGAGGAGGCAAGGGGGCTAACCAAGCGATCGCAGCTGCTCGTTCTGGTGCCCAAACCGCCTTTATCGGTAAAGTAGGAGCTGACGAACAGGGGCGTTTGATGAAAGGTTACCTCGAAGATGCAAAGATCGATGCAACTAGTGTAACGTTAGCAACTGAAGAAACTGGCCAAGCATTTATTTTATTACAAGAAAACGGTGAAAATAGTATTCTCGTCTTGGGCGGGGCTAACCAAGCGATCACTGATGATGATATTGAAGCTGCCAAAGAAAAGATCACGACGGCAGATTTCTTGATCACTCAGTTTGAAACCCCGATCGAAGCTTCGATCACGGCTTTTAAATATGCTAAGGAAAATGATGTCGTAACGATCTTGAACCCTGCTCCAGCCAAACGTGTACCAGAAGCATTGCTTAAAAATGTTGATCTGATCGTATTAAATGAGACCGAAACAGAATTGTTGACCGAAATCAAGATCGATGCAGAAGAATCTTGGTATCAAGCTGCAGCTAAGTTAGCCAAAATGGGTGTGAAAAATACGATCATTACTCTAGGAAGTAAGGGTGCTTACTATAAAACAACAACGGCTGAAGGCTTTATTAAAGCTTTTAAGGTCGCTACTTTAGATACGACAGCGGCAGGAGATACATTCTTAGGTGCGCTTAGTTCACAATTGGATAAAGATCTCTCTAATATCGAAGAAGCGATCGTTTTTGCTAGCATGGCTTCGGCTTTGGCTGTACAAAAATTAGGGGCGATCCCATCGATTCCACAATTAAATGAGGTCAATGACGCTTTAGGTGAAGCAAATTTTTAATAATAACGACATTTGATGATTGTTTAGGCAGTCATCTTTTTTTATCCCAAAATTCAAAAAATATTTTTCCCTGCTTTGCGTATTTATAAAGTGAAGGGGGGATAAAGGATGGAACTAGCAACGAAGTTATTAACGGATGCGGTAGCTGTATCGGCTTTAGATATTTTACTTTTGCCGACAAAAACATGTTATCAAGTTAAGTATTTTATCCGTGATCATTATCTTGTTCAAAGCGAATTGACTTTTGAACAAGCTCAAAAACTATTAGCCTTTTTTAAGTTTAAAGCGGATATGATGTTAAGTGAGCATCGGAGGCCACAGTTAGGTGCGTGGCAACAAAAGATCGGAGAGCAGCCGTTGTACTTGCGTTTTTCGACGGTGGGTGATTTTTTAGGTCGCGAATCAATGGTCATTCGTTTGATATACCCACTAAAAAGCATCAAATATCATTATTTAGTGCCAGAACAATGGGCGCTTTTAGAACAAGTGTGTCAAAAACGGGGGTTAGTTATTTTTGCTGGTCCGATGGGTTCGGGTAAGACTACAGCGATGTATCAACTAGCTAAAGCTCAAAAACAACAGCAAGTGATGTGTATTGAAGACCCGATCGAGATCAGGGAGGATAGTTTTTTGCAAGTCCAAGTGAATCCAAAAGCTCAAATGGATTATTCGACCTTGCTCAAAGCTGCTTTAAGACATCATCCAGATATCTTTATCGTAGGTGAGATCCGTGATCAAAAAACTGCCCGTGCTGTGCTGACGGCGGCTTTAAGTGGACATTTAGTTTTGAGTACGTTACATGCGACTAGTGCTTATGGTGTCATCGAACGCTTAGCCGATCTAGGGATCACACGCTCAGAATTAAAAAGTGTTTTGCAGCTGGTCTCATATCAACGTTTGTTGCCACTAAAGTCAAAGGGACAAGCCGTTTTGTTTGATATCATCCAACAAGCCGAGCTTTTTAGTGAAAACGTGAAGCAAGAAAATAATGGGATGTCAGCAGATTGGGGGCGTTATCTTGAACAAAATGCAACCAAGGGGAAAATTACCGTTGCGACAGCGAAAAAATTTGCGCATGGCTAAGTGGACTTTGCGGCAACAAGCAAATTTTTTTGAGCTATTAGCCGATCTTTTAACGGCAGGCTTTTCACTCAAACAAGCCTTGCAGAGTTTAAAGGTATTTTTGCCTAAAAATGGATTAGCGACGGTGATCGCCGAGCTAGAAACAGGTCAAAGTTTCAGTCAGACATTAAGATCTAAGGTGACAACTAATATTTACTGTCAACTTGTGATCGCTGAAAAACATGGCAGTGTAGAGCAAAGTGTTTTTCAGTTAGGAAAGTATCTAAAAAAACGTGTGCAGCAACGTGAAAAGTTACAGTCATTATTGTTATATCCAGCGATCATTTTAGGCTTATTATTATTTTTGATGATCGCCTTGAAGATCTGGTTGGCACCTGAGATCGCACAATTTTCAGTCTCAACAACTGGTAAAGATCCATTTTCCTACCTGATCTTTGTTAAATTTGGTGGCCTAGTCTTATTGAGTTTATTCATTTTAGGAGTGATCCGCTTTTTTTACTGGTGGAAAAAGCAATCGATCTTTGGGCGGCACAGTTGGTATAGTAGCTTACCGATCGTCGGGAGCTTATATCGTCAATATAATTGTTATTATTTGACATTTAATTTGGGTCTATTGATCGAAAGTGGATTAGAATTTCAACAAATTTGTGGATTACTAGAACACTTTGAAGAAAAAAGTTTACTTTATCACTTGGGGCGTGCCTTTTCGGAGCGGTTAGCCCGTGGAGAAAAGTTGACACAGATCATGGAACATTATCCATTTATTCCGCCTGAATTAGCACTTTTTTTTCAAAAAGGTCGCTCAAAAGAAGAGATCGGTAAAGATCTGTTGGCCTATTCCAAACTAGCTTATCAAAAATTATTAGAAAAATCGGATCATTTGTTAGCTTGGGTCCAACCGTTACTGTTTATGGTGATCGCAATAGTGATCATTTGCACATACTTAGCGCTATTATTACCGCTATATTCAAGTTTAGGAGGACTGTATAAATGAAAAAAACTAAGATGAAAGCGTTTACATTAGTGGAAATGGCACTCACTAAAAATCGTCAAAATTTAGTAAGCACCATAAGGCTAACAGTTGAATTACAGGCTAAACGACCACTTTATCTTAAAATCGTCGTTGGTAATGGTTATCCCGCTGACGAGTTGTCGGACTATTACTTTTTGTCGATCGTATTCGAGCTTGGTAACATCATCAGTATCCAAGATTTCCTTCGCTTCGTCGACGGACAGTGCGGGCGTAGGTGTGCTATTTATCTGTTGTTCTATTTTTTTGCGTTGGCGTTCCAGTTCGTCTGACTTTTCTTGTAGCTTGTCGAGTGGTAACGATCCACTATTCAAATAGAGATCGACAAGTTTGTCTTGCTGTGATCTGATACGCTCAAGCTCTTTTTTTAGTGGCTCTGGATCGAATGTTTCTACTTTGTATTTATCAATCAGATCCGGATTAACTTGCAGATTACGAATCTCGTCTATCACAATTTTTTCTAGTTCGAGTCGTTTATAAGATCGCTTTGCGGGACAGTGATCGCGATGTATATTCGTTGCGCTTCTACGTGCTATACTTTCGCATCGGTAAATGTGATAAGGTGTTTCATGCTTACCGCCACGAGTAAGAATAATGTATATAGCACCGCAATATCCACAACGTATCAAGCCTGAAAGCATATATTGAGATTGAAACGGTCTAGGATTTCCAGATTCGGCATATACTTGTTGACGCCGTGCAATCTCTCTTTTAGTGCGTTCGAACGTTTCAACGTCTATGATAGGTTTGTGTAACGCTGGATAAATTTCACCTTTAAAAACGTTGACGCCTGTATATGTTTGATTATCTAGGACCTGTCGGATCGTTCTATGTGACCAGGGAACTTTTTTGCCTAAGTGTCCTTCGTTGTTTAGTTCATTGTGTATTTTTGTGATTGGTTTGCCCGCAAGGTAGTCATTAAAAATGCGCTTTACAATAGCAGCTTGAAACTCGTCTATATCGTAAGTATCATTCACGCTATCATATCTATATCCAAACGGAACGTTTGACCAGTTCATCGCTTTGCCAGCCTTAGCACGTCCAACTTTGCCCATCTGCATACGCTCTTTGATTTGTTCACGTTCAAGCTGTGCAAAGACTGAAAGTATACCGATCATAGCTTTACCGAACGGCGTCGAAGTATCAAAGTTTTCTGACATACTGATAAAAGACACGTTGTACTTGTTGAAGACATCTTCAATGATGTACAGTGTGTCTTTTTGCGATCTACTCAAGCGATCCAATTTATAGACTAAGACACCTTCAAAAATCCCAGCCTTTACGTCAGCGAGCATTTGAGAAATAGAAGGGCGATCTAGCGACGAACCTGAAAAACCGGGATCACGATAAACGTGTACAACGTCCCAGTCTTTAGCTTCGCAATACTTTCTTAATTTATCTTCTTGTTCTTCGAGTGAGTAGCCACTTTCGGCTTGTTCTAGGGTACTTACTCGTAAATATAAAGCTACTTTCATACGTTACCTCCATATTTATATATTTAAACGAATATATGTTCTTTTTGGCGTTTTTTAAAACCCGTCATGGAGACGGGTCGGAATAATTGCTATTTATCTTGTTTCTTAGGATCTTCAGTAATATTTTCTGTTACTTGAACATTAATATTTTGAGCCGTTGCATTGTTAGCGGGCTTTTGTAACATAATAAATACTGCTGCGATAATCAAAACTACTAATGCCGGGAAGGCCATCATAGCTGTGAAACCAAATAGCGCATTTCCAATAATGCCTAAAACAGAACCCACAAGGGAAATACCGTGCTTCTTTGACTGAACCAAAGCCCAGATGTTCAAAGCTACACCGATCCATGCCATAGCATAGAAGAATGTAGCAATGCCATCAGTAGTATTACCACCAGACGTTGCATCTGAGAAGGCTGTACTAAAGATGACTGGCCAAGATACAGCAAATAGGACGCAATTGATAATGTCAAGAACACCCGTCCAAGTATTCAAAGCTAAACGATTTTTCTTCATAATAGAAAAATCAACTCCTTTTTATTTCAGCTTTTAACGTCGTCAGTATTTGGACAAATAAAAAAGCGCGATCAGTTCATGTACTAACCGCGCTGGGGAACTTAATCCCGCGTAGAAATAATAAATAGTGGAGCTTAACTCCCAGTAACTAAATTATCTCATGCTATTAATTTCTTCGCAATTAGTTTAATATCAAATGCATTTTATAAAACTACAATGCCTCTAACGTAAAAAGCATCATTTTCTGTAACTATCTTATCTTCATATTCTTTATTGAGTGACACTAGGCGTAACTCATCATGCCTGACAACCAATTTTTTAACGTAGGATTCACCATTTAAATCAGCCACTACTATCCTATTAGATAAATCAAATAAATTTTCATTAGTCACTTTAAGCACAAATATAATTTGACCGTCAGCAAAGAGTGGCTCCATTGAGTTACCATTAACTTTAAGGGCATAGTCATACTTATCTGGAGTATTATCTACTAAAATCTCTTCAGGTTTCCAATCTTGCAGATATTCACCAGTGCCAGCAGATACATAGCCTAGTAATTCAACAGGGTACTCTGTTTGGTAGCGATCTTTAGCTTCCTTTATAGATATAACTTTTGCATTTTCTTCTTGAAGTTGCTCTTTGAGTTGCTTTGATGAGTAGGCTACTACATTTTGTTGGCGATTTTTTTGAAGTTTTGAAAAATTAGATAATAAGTGGAATTCAAGCCCATCATCAGAAGCGTCGTCTTTATTCTTGAATCTAAGATCAATGTCAGATTTTAAAACTCCAAAATAATCAGCAATTTTTTGAAGATTTCCCATAGTAGGAAGTGATGTCCCTTTTACATATCCAGTTATAGTGCTTTTAGGGATATTTAAATCTCTATGTACATCTACCTGTTTTTTATTATGCAAAGAAAGCAATTCATTAAATCTTGCCGAAAAGAATTGTTTATTTTCTTTATCTTGTGGACTTTTTCTAGCCATAAACTCACCGCCTTTATAAGTTATTATATAGGAAATGTAGTTGTTTTTCTATATAAGTACGAAAAAAAACGACTTTTTTTATAAAAAGTACTTTACAAAGTACGAAAATAATCGTATTATATATTTGTAAGGTTGATACAGACCTTACAAATGTACGAAAGGAGTAAGTTATGAGAAATGTACAAAAAAAGAAGAACCCCCTGAAAGAGTTCTTCTTCGAAATCAAAGTGAAATTCTTGACCTTCGAGTTTCACGTAAAATTCAGCGGTAAACGCTGATAGATAGAACTAAAGAAAGGGGGTGACCCCTAACTTTAGAGTACATTTTATCATAGTTAACAAAACAAATGAAACTAAAAAAGCTATTATTTGGAAAATACGAATATCATAAAACATCTAACGATGAAAAATTGGACGTTCGTATTAGTTTGAGATTTGGTATTTTACCAGTGATAATAGTGATCGGTTTAATTTTTGGGCTGATTTGGCTATTTTAAACCAAAGGGAAAGAGAGATGATTGTCATGCCAAAAATAACTTTGGAAGCAGCAAGAGTTAATGCGATGATGACCCAAAAAGAAGCTGCTAAAAAATTGGGTGTTCATTTTCAAACATTAGCGAAATACGAAAATGATAGTAGTAATATTCCTTTCTCTCTATTAGAAAATGCAAGTGAGCTATATGGTATTCCGCTCTCTTTCATTTTTTTAGGGAAAAAGTACGAAAATATTAGTACTAAATAAAGAGGAGGGACTAGAATGAATGAACTAAAAATCTTCAACAACGGCAACATCGATTTGCCGGTCAGAGAAATTAACGGACAAATTGAATTTGACGCTGAAAAAGTTGCGATTGGACTTGGTATTTGTCTTGTTAAAAATGGTATTGAATATGTTAGGTGGGAAAGGGTAAGAAAATATTTGAATTCTCCACAAGTGGAGAAAGGTGATTACATCAGCGAACCAGACTTCTATACATTAGCAATCAAAGCAAATAATCCGACCGCTGAAAAATTTCAATATTGGGTAACGCATGAAGTGCTACCAGCAATTCGCAAACATGGTGCATATATGACTGATGAAGTACTTGAACAGGCACTAGTAAATCCAGATACGATTATCAAAATTGTCGAAAAACTGAAAGAAGAAAAAGAAGCTAAGGAAATCGCAGAAAAAAGAGCTGAACAACTACAACCAGACGCCGACTACTGCAAGAACGTGTTGAAGAACCCTACATTGATCTCATCAACTGAGATTGCAAAACGTTATGGTTGGGGTGCTGTGACACTGCATAAGAAGCTCCATGAGCTAGGCGTTATGTACAAGCAAGGCAAGCAGTGGAACTTATACGCTAAATACTCGCGTTTAGGTTACGCAGATCGAGTGCGCTATGAAAAGGGCGCAGGGTTGCTTAAATGGACACCGAAAGGCGAGCGGTTCATCTATAACTTGCTGAAAGGCGAGGGTGTCGTACCGATCATCGAGCGCCCGACATTTGAAGAACAGCTTGAGCTACAAGCGCAGGTTGAATACAACGGACCGTATTACACAGCAAGTAGTATTGCATGGAATTTACACATGTCTCATGAAGATATTAGATTGATCGGAAAGATTGCAACTGAGCACAGATTAAAGCCTGTGTTCGTTGACAGCAACAAATACTGTCGCATCGTGGTCGATGAGTACGGACGTAAAAGTTACGAGTACACAAAGTTAGGTGCTGAAACGATCGAACAATTGCTTGAACTTGAAGGCTACATTTAAGGAGGTGAGCACAATGCCAAAAAAGATGGTACTTGCAGACGCAAGCAAACTTAATGTTATCAATATTGATGCCAACGGAAAGGTTATCGAAGACTTGAGCAAGGTGAAGCTGTGGGAAGTTGCGCCAGAGCTAAATGCGTTTGTTGCTAAAGTTCTAATTGAGGGTAGGAGGTGAGAGTTATCAAGTGGTTATTGTTGCTAGCAGTGCTGATTGCAGTAGATGGGTGCTGCGTGTGGTTGAAAGAAAAATGGAGGTAATCAGATGAAACATTGTGAACATTGTGGTGAAGAAATCAAAGGGGTTTACTTGCAAATCAATTGTGAATTTTTTGATGAATATATGATTGAGTTTGATCATGGCGCATTTTGTTGTAAAGACTGCCTTGTATTATCGTTGTACGAATGTGGAGTAATTGATGAAAAGGAAGTGATGAAATATGAAGATCAACAGTAGCTATCTGGTAGCGATCCTAGCAGGCGTAATGCTAGCTGGTTTCTTGCCGCATGAAGAGTGGGTCACTGGCTGGGCTGGTGTCCTAGCGCTAATCACGTTGGCAATTGCTAGCGCTCGAGACGAAGAGTGGACCCATGGTTGGGAAGACTTTTTCGAGCTGTAAAAAAAGGATCGCATGGCAGTGCGACCCAAACAAAATATAACTTTAGGTAAATTATAACACATCGAGGAGAAAAAAGAATGAATAACGTAAATCCAAACGAAGCAGCTAAGACTGCAGCGAAATTGCTTGAAGAATTAGGTTACGACAATTATTTTGTAGGCGTTTCAAAAAAAGGTGATAAAAA
>ERZ808046.270-NODE-270-length-60182-cov-9.890475_pt1 | contig 60182 bp, 60 predicted proteins | sample MGYA00380196_ERZ808046 | MGnify/ENA primary metagenome ERZ808046 (study PRJEB31490, sample SAMN06133421) | mouse gut metagenome | isolation source: Z6_2 | host: mice | place: China: Chengdu | collected 2015-05 ... | reverse complement strand
CCTGAGATTAACTAATTTTGTATTGTCAATATGTATCATCAATTAACCTCGGAGCAAAGGTCGCAAATTTTCGTCTTTCTCCAAAAGAAAACAAAGAGAAAATAATAATCCCCCAAAGCCTTCAATAGCCATGAAAACATATCCTGACAAAGACAAGGCATTTCCCAATCCTGCAATTCCGAGCCTCTGCTACATAAAGAATGTGGTGAAGAATCCGAGAATCATCATCGGTGACTACACGTATTATGATGATATCGACGGGGCCGACAGGTTTGAGGAGCACGTCACGCATTTCTATGAATTCATCGGCGACAGATTGATAATCGGGAACTTCTGCGCTATTGCCAAGGAGGTTACCTTTGTCATGAACGGTGCCAACCATCGGATGGACTGCGCCACGACCTATCCGTTCTACATAATGGGAGGCGACTGGGGTGGAGCGATCGCTCCGGTGATGGATGAATTGCCGCTCAAAGGTGACACGGTTATCGGCAACGATGTGTGGATCGGACAGAATGTGACGATAATGCCCGGCGTACAGATTGGCGACGGAGCCATAATCGGCACAAACGCCACGGTAGCCTCCGACATTCCGCCTTTTTCGATAGCCGTCGGTAATCCGGCAAGAGTCATACGCCGCAGATTCGACGATGAAATGATCGACTTGCTGGAACGCCTGCAATGGTGGAACCGCCCCATTGAGGAGGTTGATAAATTGATTCCCATACTCTCCAATCCGGACATCTCCCAGGCAAAAATTGACATAAAGGAATATCTGCGCAATCATAAATAATACGCAGTCATAAATAAAGCGCCACTCCACATGGCGCACAATTCCGTGGGTTATAACATGTTCCTTTATCTATGTTTTTCTATGTTTTGCTTATTTTATCAGCACATTTCATTGGAGAACTACGCTCTTCTAATACATTTTTAATACCTTTGCATTGTGAAGTTACGAAAAGAGTGTAATTTATTGGAAATGAGCGTAGGTTAATTGCTCTTGATAGTAATAGGTTACGATTTAGTTAGTTATCTACTGCATTATCCTTCTGCGCGTTGCGTAACCTTCAAAGAACTCTTCGTATGCAAAAGTAGCTATTTAATTCGAGATTTTGATATAAACTCCCGTTTTTTATCCCCTCATTCATAAGAATTTTCCGTAAAAGCGGTATTGTCCGTCGGCACACCATTGCCCAAAACGAGTTTGGAACAAACGTGTGCCGACTACCGCATAGCTGGAGAAAAGGGCATTGCCTCACGCCTAAACGATGTTTAGACAGATGAAGCAATGCCCCTTTCTTTTGCGCCTATGCCAAGAGGTGCTTTTACGGGTTTTCAAATGATTTTTCTTTTTTCGCTGTCTCTTTTGCCGGAAGCGGAAAGTGAATGCAGAGTGTGTCAGCCTGCCCCATGAATGAAACAGGCGCCCACACACAGCCGGACAAACCGGGAAGAATGATTGTTGCCACCCGGCTGAACAAGTTCCGTCGGATCGGAAACAATCATACTTCCTTTGTTGTGGTTTGCCCTTTTCACGCTTCCGGTGATGTCTTTTTCCTTTTGGTGATTCTTTTTTTTACGGATTTTCCCCTGAAGTTTTTTTCTACACAATCTGCCTCTGTTTTCGTTTACCTCCATTTTGCGCCTTTCAGTAAGCCGCATCAGTCAGTCATTTTCGTTCTGGGCGCAAAGGTAATTCCGGGATTGGACGGGAAAGCAAGGTCAAGCCTCCTGTTTTCGGTAAAAATCTCCAGCCCTGCGGGTAGTATTTTGACCGAAAAACCTTGCATTCCCTAATCCCTACCTTTTCAAGCACCCGAAACGAAAACGACCGATGCGACAGAAAGACGCATAAAAAAAATGTCGGATAAACGAGAGGCAGATAAGATAGTTTGAAACTCAACTCCCTCAGCTCTTGAATCCGCATTAAAAACAAAAAAATCAAAAACAGCGAAGATATGACGGCAACGGCAAATTTCAGACAAATGGCGCAACACATCGGGTTGGCGATATGCGGCTTGATGATGCGCACCGCCTTCGGGGTGTTCGGCATCCTTTGGGGCATCATCAGAGAGATTGTAAACGGAGTGTTCCGAGTGGCGATAGGTGTAATCGTGGCTATCCTTTCCACCATTGCCTTCTTTGGCTTCATCCTTTGGTTATTCACCCTTTAACCCTTACCGACATGGCAAAAAGAAACAGCAAGACGGCAGCGCAGCAGTGCAGATATTACGAGGTGGACAACATCTTCGTGTATATGGTGGAAACGTACATCAACGGCAATTTTGAAACTTTCCGAAGATTGTACCACGAACTGAACAAGGACGCACGGAGGGATTTCATGGACTTCCTTCTCAGCGAGGTAGAGCCGACCTATTGGAGAGAGATACTGAAACAGATAATCTAAAAATGACAGCGATATGAAAGGAACAGACCATTTCAAGAGAACGATATATATGTACTTGGAACAGCGTGCGGAGGAAGATGCGCTATTTGCAAAGAAGTACCGCAACCCTGCCAAGAACATGGACGAGTGCGTGACCCACATTCTGAACTATGTGCAGAAAAGCGGTTGCAACGGTTTCACGGACGGAGAGATATTCGGGCAAGCCATCCACTACTATGAGGAAAACGAGATAGAGGTGGGCAAACCGATGGACTGCCAAGTGGTTGTGAACCACGTTGTGAAACTCACGGCAGAGGAAAAGGCGGAGGCACGTCAGAACGCTGTCCGCAAATACCAAGAGGAGGAACTCCGCAAGTTGCAGAACCGCCACAGACCGTCAGCGAGAAAAGAAAACCAACCCCAACCCTCATTATTTGATTTAGGCTTATGAAACCGAAGACCAAGATACAGAAAGAGGTGGCAAGACTTTCCGCCAACCTTCGCCCCATATCAGCGACACAAATAGATTGGGCATACCGCCACTGCGTTGAGCATATCGGCTACCGCACCAAGAAAGGGAACATCACCTGTTCCGACTGCGGTCACGAGTGGCACAGCGACAGCGGACTATGCGACACCCTTGAAGGCTGCACCTGCCCCAAATGCCATGCCGAACTCAAAGTGCAGGACACACGCAGACGCATCTACAAGGAAACGCAGAATTTCAGCGTGATAACCACCTGCAAAGGGTATCAGGTAATCCGCGTGGCGCAGGTCAGATGCGAGAGCAGGAAAGGCGAACCGATGCGTTTCTACTGCCACGAGGTCGTGCAGCGTTGGATTTCACCCGACGGCAAGGTTACGGACATGGCGTTGCTCCGTGGCTTCCTTTTCTGCTATTGCGATGTGTGGGCATTAGGCAGCGATATGGAGGTAAGACCGCACAACAGCCTATACGATGATGTGGTGGCAAGAAGCTGTGCATATCCAAAGATGAGGATATTGCCCCAACTCAGACGTAACGGCTTCAAGGGCGATTTCCACGGCATCTCCCCCGTGCGTCTTTTCAAAGCCTTGCTTTCAGACCCAAGAATTGAAACCCTTATGAAAGGCGGTGAGATTGAGGTCATGAAACACTTTCTTTTCAATACCCGTACTGCCGATGAATGTTGGGCATCATATCTGATTGCCAAGCGTCACAAGTATCAGATAGACAACCTCTCAATGTGGTGCGACTATCTGCGTATGCTCAAAAAACTCGGTCAAGACCTCCGTAACCCGAAGAACATCTGTCCCGAAGATTTCATGGCGGCACACGACAACGCAACCCGAAAAATTGAAGCCATACACGAGAAGGAAAGAGCCGCAGAGCAACGCCGTTGGGAGATTGAAAGGCGTGAGCGTGAGCAACAGCGACAACTCCAACGAAAGAAAGATGCGGAGGATTTCATCGCCAACAAATCCAAATTCTTCGGCTTGGTAATCACGGACGAGGAAATAATCGTCAAGGTGCTTGAAAGCATAGACGAGTATTACAACGAGGGCAAGACGCAGGGCATCTGCGTGTTTGGCAGTGGATACTACAAGAAAGCCGACACCCTCATACTATCGGCAAGGATTGGCGATGAGATTATTGAAACCGTAGAGGTGGACTTGCGAACCCTCGAAGTGGTGCAGTGCCACGGCAAGCACAACCAGGACACCGAATATCACGAGCGCATCATAGACCTTGTGAACAAGAACGCCAACCTTATCCGTGAGCGGATGAAAGCGGCATAGCATAACCCCTAAAACAACATTGATATGGAAGTAAGAATTGAAAGTATGATTTGTGTGTGGGATGATGCAATCCCCACGATGTTCCTTGAATTTGTGAACCTCCTCACTCTCACAACGAGTGAGGGGGAATTGAGAAAGAGCGTAAAGGAGTTTGCCGAGAAGCACGAACTTGACAAGTTTTTCCTTTACGGCTTCGGCTCACACCATTTCTACCTGCACCAACGCTACACAAGCAACCCCGAAATGGTGATGAAGAACAGAGTTCTGTCAGTACATTTTTAACCATCTAAAAAGCAACATTATGACAACACGAATGACCATCAACGGAGTAAGCACCTGCGCGGAAGCAGGTACGGAGAAATACGAGCGTTTCCAATCGGGTATCGGAAGACGCAGGCGGACACTTGTGCAGTACGACTACCGCCACCCCATAGACAGAGAATTGTTCTCTTGTGTCAAACCCACGTTGGACGAGTGCCGAGCCGCACGGGACAAGTGGCTGAACGCAAAGAAGGGAAAGGAGGACAGACTATGAACACGACCTATCAAACGCTGATAGTCAAGTTCAGCGAACCTATCACGGCATTGGACGGTATCTTTGACGATACCGGAGCGTGGGGAACGGACACCCTCAAGGGGTGGATAGATGATTACGAAAGCACACGTTTCACCGCCACCGACAGCCATACGGCAGTCATCACGAGCGAGTACAATATGGAATGTGTGAAAGAGTGGCTACAACGGCAGACCCCCATTTCCGAAATGCGAGAATTTTGAACGGGATGGCGGTGTCCGCACCGCCAATACTTAAAACCCTAAAAACAAAAGATATGATAGCCAAGACGATATTACAGCAGATAGGCGGAAAACGCTTCACCGCCATGACAGGTAGCCGTGATTTCATAGATATGGGCAACGGCTTACGGATGAGCCTTGCAAGGAACAAAACAAGTGCCAACCGCCTTGACATCATCTATGACGAAGGGGCAGACCTCTACAATATGCGCTTCTACCGCAGGACGTTCAGCAAAAAGACCTTTGAGTGCAAGACAAAGGACATTGCCGTACACGAGGGTATCTATTTTGATATGCTGGAGGAAATGTTCACGATGGTGACGGGACTTTACACACGCTTTTGAGTGGCGGGGCGGCGAGAGCCGCCCTACTTTCTTTCAGTGAGCATGATGGCGGACAAAGAAAGTAGCAAAGAAACCTTTGTCCAATCTGCGATAACTAAAAAATCCGCAAGTAAAACTTGCGGAGGCTATATATTGGGTCGTTATTTTTTGGTGGAGGGGAATGATAATCTCGAACCGTTGAACTACACATTTCTGCTTCGTCTCCATTTCCCCCAACGATTTGATACGTTCAATCATTTTTGTTGTTCCTTTCTGAATTTTCCTAAATACTTTCTTCATAATTTCGCTATACTTTTTATGGTTAATAACTATGTTTTGTATTGCTCTCACAACACTTACAACTTGAAGTGTTATTTGGAAACCGATAGGCAAAAATGGCTCAACGATGTCAATTAACGAGAAAATCCTACGATAATCTATCAAGTGATAGAGCAAAAGACGTGCCAAGTTAAATATGGCACGTCTTTTGCCAGTTTTGTCAGTCCTTTTATGGGATATACAACAGCGCAAACTCCGCCTTTCTCCGTTTGAGCAGCATGGCGTGGCGTTTTCCTTTGTAGTTGCAGAAGGCTATATACTCACGGTAGATGTTCCTGTCACCAGCTTCCAGCTTCTTGATTAAGGTGCTTTTGGGGATTGTTTTGCTGCCTAACAGCTTCGCCGGTCCCACATTGTAAGCTAACGTGCCAAGCAAAATCGAATCAACCCCGAATTTACGGAACATGGCGACAAATTTGCGCAGGTCTTTCCGCAAAAGTTCATCCGCATCCCGTTTTGTCATGGTTCGTGCCGAATACTTCTCGTTTGGCAAAAGTTTGTGACCCCAACCGACGTATGGGTAGTGTTTTTCTGAGTGCCAGCCTTCAAAGTAGCGGCAGCATAAAAAAGCACGTTCCATAAGCGGCAGTCGGTAGATTGCCGCCTGCCCGTCCGTTCCCTCTTGGCGGCTGATCTGCGCGGACACAGAACAGACCGTCAGAAGTGAACAGAGCATTGTCATGAATACACGCATCATTTCAACAAGGGGCTGAAGTTGCCGATGGGAACGATGGTAAGATCGTCGTCCTTTACATTCCTGTTGTTGAAGTCAAATTCCAGTTCGTAGGAGTTGCTAAAGTTATCCTCCACCACCACGATGAAATTATGCGCCTCATCACCCGCCGCCGTGTAGTACAGGCGGAATTTTTCGTTCTCCAGCAGGTAGCGGTCGTTAGGCAGGAAGGTGATGCCGTTATCCATTTTGAGCGAGCCTTCCCCCTCGAACTGGAAATAGCGGATGGTATAGAGCGTACCCGAAAAGTCGCCCTCCTTTTTCAGTTCACAGCGGATTTCCACTGTCTGCCCCTTTACTACCTTGTTCGGCACGGGCATGACCTCCACCGTGAAGGGATAGGACTGCTGGATGTCCATGTCATCGTCACATGACACGAGGGTGAATGACATGGCGGCTATCAGGCATAACGCCACTGCCTTGAATATTGATGTTCTCTTGTTTCTGTTGTTCAGTATGTTCATTGTTCTTCGATTTTTAGATGGTTGTTTTTCTGTTTTTTCGTTGTCAGTTGCAGGTACTCGTTCAAGTCCTTGCAACCGTCATAGAGGGAGGAACGGTCGGTGACACGTTCCCCGTATCGCATGGTAAGTGCGGCAAGCGTCCGCCGTCCGGCTTCGTCACGGTCGAGGAAGCAGCCGATGCGCCCGTATCCGTCCAGCAATCCCGCCGCCTTCTCCACGTTGGCGACTGAGTTCAGCACAAGACAGTCAGCGTTACCGGTTACACCAAGCGTCACGGCAGAGAGAAAGTCCATGAAGCCCTCGAACACGAGGCACTCGTCAGCCGGGATGTCATTCGCCTTTACCAGTGATACAGACTTCGGAGGTATGCAACCCTTGAAATATCGGCTTCTGACTTCATAGCCACCTGCCATGTTCGGAAAGCCAACGGCAAAATACCGTTTCCCACGCACACCGTAGTTCAAGCGGCAGCAGTGACGGGATGCGATGGCGTAAGGGATGCCCCGTTCCTCTAAATACTCCGTCAGCAGTGAGCGGAGCAGCGGAGCGACCTCCACATCCTCAAAAACGGATTCGGTCGGCTTCGAGAGATAGACGGGCTTTTCCCATCCGGCAACCGTCATATTGGCGGCTTCCGCTATGAACTTCGCTTGCTTCATGAAGTCATCGCTTTGCAGAAACTCCCCGGCAAGCGTGAAGATGTCGCCGCCCTTGCCCAAACCGAAGTCGTACCAGAGCTGTTTCGCCACGTTCACACGGAAAGAGGATGTGCGCTCGCCCCTGTACGGGGCAAGATACCACAGCTCGTTACCGCTCCTTCTGACAGGCTCATGCCCCAGCCGTGCGAGAAAATCCGCAAGCGGCATCCTTCTGACAGCATCTATTTCCGTCCTTTCCATGCCCGTGTCAGTTGATGATGAACTTGATACCGACCCCGAACTGCGTGTGGAACTTCCGTGTGTCGCCACCCCAAAGGCAACGCTCCCGCAGGTTGGCAAGCAGGGCGATACGGTCTGCCACGTAACACTCCACATCGAGCGTCAGCGCACCGCCGTAGATGAAGGCGTCCCGGTCGTGCAGCGTGGAGCCGTCATGCAGCACCTTCTTCCCCCAATTTACCGCCTCATATCCGGCGAGAGCCGAAGCCCCGGCATAGACGAAAACAATCTTTCGGGCGTCCGACAGTATCTTGAAGTAATAGCCGCCCTCCGCCGTGAACTGCGCCACGGGTATCTTGGTGTCCTTGTAGGGATTGTTCTTCAACAGGTATTCGCCACCGAACACCCACTTGTTCCCCTTCTTCGTGTAGGTGGAGAGAGCCGCCCCGAAGCTGTACCCGCCGTCCTTGCCGCCGAGATTGAAGCCGTCCGCCATGTCCGCCCTCACCTCGATGCCCTGCATCTTCGGCAGACACCGCTGGGCGTGCGCCTGCCCTGTAAAAAGGGCAAGCGACGCGATGATTATTGCGATGTACTTTCTCATGGTCAGCGTACTTGAAGTTCGTTGATGGTACCCGCGCGTACCAAATCCTCGTTCTCAATCACGAAGGACTGGTGACGGCCGCCGTTCTTCTCGTTCAATTCCACCACGAGGCACTTGTCATCGGGGATGGTGAACTTCGCCATCGTGAAGACCGTGCGCTCGCTCTTTTTGCCCGGCACGAGGGTGGCGTAGTTCTGCGCGCGGAGCGGCAGAATAATCTGCTCCTGCACGGCAGTACGCTTCGCAACCTTCTTGTCCACGATTTTCCAAGTGATGTAGTCCACATCGAAAGGCACGTTGCTCTGGTTCTTTATCTCCGTGTGGAAATAAAGCAAGCCGTTGTGCGTGTAGATGCCTTTCAACAGGTATTGGATGCCGAAACGCTTGCAGCCGATATGCTTCACCTCGCGCTTGTTCTGTTTGTGGATGGACTTCATGATAAGGCGCACCAGCATCGGGCTTTCGCTGCCCAGCTCTTTCAGATAGATTTCCTGCGCGTTGTTCGGGCGGTTCACCGTGCTGCCGTCATGGATGAAGTCGCACATCTCCACGTTGAGCAACAGCGGTTCGGCGGCGTACTTCACGTTGAAGGTGTAGAAACTGCCGTCCTCCGTGATGACGGACATATTCGTTTCGTTGGGAAAATTCCTTACGGTAGCCTTCACACGGATGATGTTCTCCGCTCCGTCGGCTTTCCCGGCAATCAGGTCGGGCGAGCCTAAATCGACATAGCGCACCTCCGCCGGAAAAATGACGTGGACGGTCTTGTCGTAGGTCACTTCCAGACCGTGCGGCGGTATCATGCGGTCGAAGGTCAGCTTGCGTGACAGCCCGTGATATAGGTCGCCGTCCGCCTCCTTCTGCGGATAGACCTCCTTCGTCAAGGTCGGTTGTTCACTTCCGTTGGTCGTTTCAACGGTTACATTCTCCTGCGCGTTGGTAGTTATGATGCCCATAGCGAGGGCAAACATGATGATTACTTTTCTCATTACTTTTGGATTTTAGTGGTAATTTTTATTGTTTTCAATATTTTTCTTGGTAAAGCATGACCCTGTACCCGGCTTTCAGATGCACCTTGACGGTTCGCATCTTTTTGGCGATGTACTGGCTCGTGCCTTGTATCAGCCCCTTGCCCAAGTCGGAGGCGAGCTGCGCCCCGGCATTGGTGGAGATGTTGATGCTGCTTCCCAGCGAGCCGCCCATGTTGGCGGCGACCTCCCGGACGGCGTTCATCTCCATCGAGTTCGGGATGAAGATGCCGGGCTGTCCGTCCGTGTCATAGACCGCAAGCTCCACGGGGATAATCGTGCCGTCGTATTCCAGCGAGGTAATCTCGATGTCGAGCCGCTCACCCTGTATCTTGCCCGTGCCGACCACCACCGCACCCCGGGGTATTGTCCTGCCTGCCACCGCCATAGGCTCCAGCAGGCGCAGCCTTACCGTCTGCCCGTCCGTCACGCTCTGCGCCCCATGCACGCACGCCGGTATGGTGTTCCTGTCCAATACCTCCGCCGTGCCGACAGCCGTGTTGAAACCCCGGTTGCGTTCCTGCGATAAGGCGGCGACAAACTCCGCGTTACTCATAGGCTGTGAGAGTGAAGAAACTACTTGATGCTCCACCTGTCTGATAGGCATTGCCTTGTTCTTCTTCCCTTTCTGCACGGTAGTTGGCTCTGCCCTCTGTTCCGCCGATGGCTGTCCTCCGTTCTGACCGCCCATGTACTTTGCCGCCAGCTCGTAGGACTTCTCCATAAGAGCCACCTGCTCGTCCATAGAGGAAGCCTTGCCCCTCTCGCTTTCCAGTTCCGACTCCAGCGATGCGATGCGCTCCAACAATTCGTCCATCTCCGCATTGTCGTTTTTCGGCTGGTCGTAGAAGTTTCCGAGCGTGGCGTTCAGGTCACGGTAGGCGGCTGCGGAGGACTGGATGGTCTGCGGCGTGGCTGGCTTTGCCCTTTCTTCCTTGCCGCCCGGATTGGCGAGGTCGAAGTCCACTCCGTTCTCCGTTCCCGCTATCTCGCGGTCGAACATGTCGCCCAGCTGCCCGATGGCACGGTTGCGGCTCTCCTGACGCTCTTCCATCTCCCCATGCTCGTAGGCTTTCAGCTTGTCGCCGATAATCTGCCGGTTCGCCTTGTCAGCGTCGGGCATCTCGGTGTTGTATCCGTCCGTTCCCGGCGGTTGCTCCTTGCCGGAGGACGGGGCGAATATCAGCCACATCGCCCCGATGAACACCAACACCATAGCGGGCAGCACGATCATCTTCTGCCGTTTCAGCCGTTGCGCCTCTGTCAGCGGTTCGCGCTCCTTTTTCGGTTTCCCCGTTTCGGGAGCAGCTTTGTTCTCTTTCGTCGGTTCATTCTTTGTCTGTTCCATATAAATAAGGTGTTAAGTGATTGCCTGTTTCCGCCGGGGTCGGCAGTTCCACCCGTCCGGCGTGTCCCGTTTCCATATGTGAGCCGTCGTTCCTGCCGATGTCATAGACGGCTCTGCCGAAGGTGTAAAGGGCAAGCACCGCGAAGGCGGCGAACATCCCCAGCACGATGCGGCGGCGTGTTTCCGGCGGCAAGCCGTCCAGATTCCCTTTGAGACTTGCCGCCAAGCGTTTCCGTTTGTCGTGGAGTTTCCAATACATGCCCCACATTGATTTTCTGATACTTTTCATGTCCTGTTACCGTTTGATAGTCTGTAAATCCTTGTTCTCAATGATGGTGAAACCCTCGATGGTAAAACCGTTCGGGTTGTCATCCGACCGCGATGCGTTCAGCAGGCGGCAGGTGGTCACGAGGCTGCGCTCGGTGACGTTGCTCTGCCGGATGATTTTCTGTGTGGCGTAGGTCACGGCACGGTAGGGATAGGCGTTGAAGTCGCACACCACGCTGTCCACCTTCAGCACTTGGTTGATGTTCCCGGCGATGATGCGGTTGTAGTACCCCTTCTCCGCGAAGTCCGAATAATAGTGGTACACGCTCTTGTCCGCCAGCAGCAAGGCACGTTTCACGTTGTGTTCAATCGCGCTTTTTTCAGGTGATAGCGTGAAGAACATCTCGTGGAAACGGCGCACATGTTCCCGTGCCTCCGCCGGGCGGTTCTGCGACAAATCCTGAGACAAGGCGAGCATCAGGCTCTTGCCGTTGTCCAGCACATAGATTTTCTCCCGTTGCTTCTCTGCGAAACGGTAGGAGTTCCACACGCTCCACACCGTCACCACGGCGCACAGCGAGAGGAAGACGATACCGAACAGGCGTATCTGCCTGAACGACGATTCGATGTTTCTAAGTGATTTGAATTCCATTTATATTTTCCAATTTATGATTGCACATTGATTATTTCAGCAATTTGCCGACACGTCCGACTGCGTTTCCTGCGGCTGCACCCGCCACGCTGCCCGCCATGCTTCCGGCTCGTCCCGCCATCTGGTTCACGTTGCGACCGTAACCGCCCATGCCTCCGGCTTGGATAATCCAGCCCGCAACGGTGGGAATGGTAAAGTAGCCGATGATGCCGATGCAGAGGAATACGATATACACCCCGTCGCTCGAATCCAGCGAGAAGTTCGGGTCTGCCTGCATCCGCTCGATGTCGTTTTGCAGCATCAGAACCTGTATCTTCGCCAGTATGGTGCTGAACATGTCCGATACCGGTAGCCACAGATAGACCTGTATATAGCGGCATATCCACTGCGTGAGCGTGTTTTGGAAACCGTCCCATACCGACAGGGCGAAGGCTATCGGACCGAGAATCGCCAGCACCACGAGAAAGAAGGTGCGGACGGTGTCTATCACGAGGGCGGCGGCTTGGAACAGCAGTTCGAGTATCTCGCGGAAGAAGTCGCGGATGCTCTTCTTCATGTTGTACATTCCCCGGTCGATATACATTCCCGCCATCGTCACCATGTCGGAGGGCGACCAGCCGAGTTCCTCCAGTTGCTTGTCAAATTCCTCGTTGGACACGAGGTAGGCGGTTTCGGGGTTGCGTACCATCGCCTCGTATTCCAGTTTGTCCTTCTGCTCCCGGTATCGGTTCATGTCCAGCGTTTCCGCCTCCAGCATCTTTGCCGTGCCCTGTACGACGGGTGAGAGGATGCTGTTTATCGTGCCCAGCACCACAGTCGGGAAGAACATGATGCACAGACCGATGGCAAAAGGACGGAGCATCGGGAATACGTCTATCGGTTCAGCTCTCGCCAGCGACTGCCATACCCGGTAGGCGACGTAGAACAGCGCACCCAGCCCGGCGATGCCTTTCGCCACACCAGCCATGTCCCCACACAGCGGCATCATCTGCTCATAAAGTGAACGTAAAATCTGATGAAGGTTGTCGAACTTCATAGGCTACCAGTATCTTTCGTTCATGTTCCCGTACAGCCCCATGATGCGGTCGAGGTCGTTCTTCTTTTTCGCACGCAGGTAACTCACGGAGATGTTCTTGTTCGTGTAGTAGCTCACGAGGTTGCGGTAACGCTTCATCTTCGAGTGGCAGCGTTCCACCACGTCCATGCGCTCCTTGTCGGTCATGGAGAGCGTGGTGATGTTCACCACGTTCCTGAGTTCCGTCAACACTTCGTTGCTTTCCTCCAGCAGTTTCGTGTAGCCGAAAGCGATTGCGGAAAGCTCTTCGGGTCTGAAATTCCCGTCACGGAGCATCCGTTGGAAACTGTTCACATAGATGTCTGTGATGTCGCCCACCATCAGGATGGTCTGCTGCACCTTGCGGGCGTCCTTGACCAGATTGTTCACCGATTTGAGGGCATCGTAATACTTCTTGCCCTGCTGATAGATTTTCACCGTCTCCTGAAAGTTGCTCACCATGTTCGTGGCGGTCTTGGAGGTATGGATGATGTTTTTGGAGGCATTGATGATGCCCTGCGCTAGATTGCCCGGATCGCTTACGACCCACTGTGCGCTTGCCCTGCCCGCGAAAAGCAGGCACAGGCAGATAATCATTGTTATTCTTGTTCTCATGTTACTTTGGATTTTAGTGGTTGTTATTCTTCGGTCGGATGTCCCGGCTGCGGCTTCACCCGCACATAGTCCCCGTTTGGCGAGAAAGTCAGCACATCCGTGGCCTCGTTGTAGGACACGTCGATGCGGAAGCCGGTGTTCATGAACAGGTTGCCGTTCTCCTCCTGCAAGAGATAGGTTTCCGGCTTGAGCTTGCGGCGCAGACCGCTACGACGGAACACCGTCACTTTGTAGGCTTCGCCCTCCTTGTAGATAAGCACGTCAGGTTTTCCCTCCACGCTCTCCCAGTTCCCGCACAGCATGTCGCGGCGGTTGTCGGCCACGTCGCAGGATTGCAGCATCATGACCGCCAATCCGATAAGGCACTTGCTGACTTGCAGCATTTTCACTTTTGGTAAATTCATACGCGTTTTTCTTTTTTGGTTGATACATTCTGTTTTTTAGTTATTCCTTGTTTCTCCGCCTTTCGGCAAGCTGCCGGATGGCGGCTTCGATGTCGTCGCCCAGCTTCTCCGCCAGACGGTAAACCTCCACTTTTTCCGTTTCCTCGGTGGTGTACGCCAGATACTCTTCCGCGCTGACCTCCGTGGCATAGACCGCCGACTGCGTGCCGCCCAAGCCTATCCACACCTCCTTGTAGAGCCGTGAAGGGTTGTTCGCCATGTTGATGGAGAGTATCTGCGACTTCTCCTTTTCCGTCAGTCCGAGCAACGCCTGTATCTGGTCGAACTTGTTCATATATTTCCTTTGGTCAAGCAGGATTTTACAATCCGAGTTGTTGATAATGCTCTCTTTGACCACCGGAGAACTGATAATGTCGTCCACCTCCTGCGTCACCACGATTGCCTCGCCGTAATATTTTCTGACCGTCTTATACATATAGCGCAGATATTCAGCCATGTTCGCCGATGAGAGGGCCTTCCAAGCCTCTTCCACGATAAGCTGTTTCCGCACGCCTTTCAGCCGCCGCATCTTGTTGATGAAGGCTTCCATGATGATGATGGTCACGACGGGGAACAGTTCGCGGTTTTCTTTAATCGAATCTATCTCGAAGACGATGAACCGCTTGCCGAGCAGGTCGATGTTCTCCGTGGAGTTGAGCAGGAAATCGTAACGCCCGCCCCGGTAATACTGCCGCATGGTGGTGAGCATGTTGTCGATGTTGAAGTCGGACTTCTCCACCTTGATGTCACGCTGTGCCAGTTCCTTGCGGTAGTCGTCACGCATATACTCGTAGAAGGTGTTGAACGACGGCACGATGCTACGGTCGGATTGGATGCGCTCAATATAGGCACTCACGGCACTGCCCAGCTCGCCGCTCTCCGTCTTTGTCACCTTGTCGTCCTCCGACTTCCAGAGCGTCAGCAACAGGGTCTTGATGCTGTCCTTCTTCTCCACGTCGAAGATGTAATCGTCGGTGTAGAACGGGTTGAAGCTGATGGGCTTATCTTCCGTGTAGGTGAAATACACACCGTCCGCTCCGCCTGTCTTGCGTCGGATCATGCCGCACAAGCCCTGATAGGAGTTTCCCGTGTCCACCAATACCACATGTGCGCCTTGCTCATAATATTGGCGCACGAGGTGGTTCATGAAGAAAGACTTGCCGCTGCCCGAAGGACCCAGCACGAACTTGTTGCGGTTGGTCGTGATACCTCGCTTCATGGGCAGGTCGGAGATGTCAAGGTGCAGCGGTTTTCCCGTGAGCCTGTCCACCATCTTGATGCCGAAGGGCGAGAGCGAGCTGCGGTAGTTGGTTTCCTCTGTGAACAGGCACACCGCCTGTTCGATGAAGGTGTGGAAACTCTCTTCCGCCGGGAAGTCCGCCGCATTGCCGGGTATCGCCGCCCAGTAGAGTGTCGGGCAGTCGATGGTGTTGTGGCGCGGCACGCATTCCATGCTTGCCAACTGGCTGCCCACGTCGTTCTTGATATGCTTCAGTTCCTCCGCATCGTCGCTCCACGCCATGACGTTGAAGTGTGCCCGTACCGAGGTCAGTCCGTAGGAATGGGCTTCGTTCAGGTATTGGTCTATCCACTCGCGGTTGATGCTGTTGCTCCTTGAATAGCGAGATAGCGACTGCATGTTACGGGCGGACTTCTCGAACTTCTGCAAGGTTTCCTCACTGTTGTCTATCAGCACATACTGGTTGTAGATATGGTTGCAGGAGAGCAGAAGCCCCACCGGGGAGGCGAATGACAGTCGGCAGTCACTCCGGTCGGTGGAGAGCTTCTCGTAACGGGTGTCGGTAGCCACCTTGCCCGGCAGGTCTTCCGCGTCGGAGAGGGTGTGCAGACACAGGCGGTTGTCGCCGATGCGCATCTCCCTTGCCGAAAGCTCGATGTCCTGCAAGGTGGTGTCACCTTCCGGCATGAGCGAGAAGTAGCGTTCAATAAGTCCCGTCTTTCCCTCAGTACCCACAATCTCATCGGTGGAGAGGCGGCGCAGCCTGACAAGCCCGCTGTCGTTCATGATGCGCTCGAACTGTTCGCAGGCTTCCAAGAACTTGGTCGTGGTTTCCCTGTCCAGCTCCTTCGGGATGATATGTCCCCGGCACAGCGTGCTGAAATTGCTCTGCATCCGGTTACGCTCCTTTGTTGTCTTGGTCAGGTAGAGGTAGCAGGTGTGTTTCAGGTACGGACGCTCGTTGAAGTGACGCTCGAAAGAGCGGCTTAAAAAGCTCATGTCGTCCTTCTGAAGCTCCGGTTTGTAGCGTTCCTTGATGAACCAGTCCTGTTTGTGGACGACGGAGTAGTCCGGCAGCACCTTGATAGCCTTGCACCAGCAACTGTGTATCGCCTCGTACTCCGCACCCGTCACGGTGTAAAGTTCCGGTAGTTCCACCTCGAAAGCCACCGTGATGTCGGCGTCCTTTGAGATGATGCAGCCATGCTCCACCGCTAAAAGTGGGAACCTGTTTTCCAGTGTTGTCATTTTCGATGTATTCCTCATTGTCTTTCTTCCTTTCGTTGTCGTTTGAACAGACGGGTTATCCGCCGCCGGTTGATAAGGTATCGGGGATGGCTCCGTGCCGCTCCTAATTTCATCAGCCCGTGTTCACCGTACCGGGCGTTCAGCGCGAAGGTCTGCCATACAAGGAGGGAGGACGATGCCGCGCCGAAGCCGATACATATCCACTGGTCGATACCGACCATGTAGAGGATGACGAACAGGACGAAGAGAGCCAGCAGACCTCCGCAGAAGATGAAGAGGTACTGTGCCTTCAAGCCCTTGAACTCTACCGGACGGCCGATACCCTTGTTGATTGGGTATTCAGCCATACATTATTTATTAAAGGAAGAATGAGCGCAGGATGGTGGCGGCAACAATCAGGAAGATGCACGCGCCGAACCACGAGGCGGCTGTCTTGCTGGTGTCGGGGTCGCCCGATGAAAACTTGCCGTACACTTTTACGCCCCCGATAAGCCCGACGACTGCACCGATGGCGTATATCAGTTTAGTTCCGGGGTCGAAATAAGAACTCACCATAGAGGTGGCTTCGTTGATGCCCGCGATGCCGTTTCCCTGCGCGAAAGCGGAGGCGGTTGCGGCGATGACAAGTGCCGCGGAGAGGATTGCTTTTCTGTTTTTCAAGATGTTCTTGTTCATAAACTGTTCTTGTTTTTTGCCGTCAAAAGGGTGGATGGTCCTTTGTCGGGCGGTTGATACTTTGTTTCTTTACTTTGGTTTTAGTGGATGCCCGTTTGTTTCCACGGACGTGGGCGTGTCCGTTGCGGATGGGGATGCGCCTTGCGTTTCCTCGCCGCGTGGGTTGATGTCATTCTTTCATGTTCATTTCTTTTATTGTTGTCATACATAGTTGCGAATGTCGAACTCCTCGATGTTGTCCGGCACGACGAACTCCTTTTCAGATTTCTTCAGCCGAATCTCGATAAGCCCCTTGATGCGGATGCCTATCTCCGAAGAGCCTTCCATCATTTTCTCGTACAACTCCGTGCCCTCCATGTCGGTGAACACCTTAGCCGCCTTTTCACGTTCCGCCTGTGTCGCGTCCGGGTTTTTGGCGGTCTTGCAGGCGTCGTCAATCTCGTCAAAGCTGCTGCCCGAAGCCCGTGGCGTGTCCGAGGCGTCCTCTTCCGGTTCGTCGTCCCCGTATCCCAGTTCCTCCGGCGGTATGCTCGTGAAGGTCTCATCGAGTTTTTCCTCCGGGACTTGTGCCGGGCGGGATGCGTTTCCCGTTTTTCCGTCGTCAAAAGTAGCCTCTTCCTCCGACAGCTCAATGCCTTTTTCAATAGTGGCGGCTTCTTGCGTCGGTATGGCAGCGGTTGTCCGGGTGGATGCCATCCTGAAACGGCTCTTGCCGATGATGTCCGCCTTTTCCGCAGGGACTTCCTCGTGTGCCGCTATGCGTTTAGCCTCATTCCCGTCCAGTGACCGCCATAATCCGACAATGCCCTTGAAGAAGCGGACAATCCGCGTGTCCATGATGCGCTCGTAAAGGAGCAGGAACAGGAACCAGAGGTTGCAGTCGACCGATACCGCCAGCAGAATGTCTGTCATGCTGATTGTGTAATTCATATCCTTCCGTTTTTGGTTAGAATACTGAATTGTAATTTCGGGCATAAAGGCTCTTTATCGCATCTTCGCACTGGTTGAAGTGGTGCGTCAGCACATGGTCGATGTAAGCGGACAGCGTAAGCCGGTCATGCCCGATTACACGGGTGATACGCATGATACGCTCGTGGTACTCCGGGCGCACATACGCCATCTTCCCCTCACGTGCCTTTACTTCCGGGTCGCGGATGAACAGGCGTTCATAGTCCTTCTCACTGCATTTGCCGCTTACCGGGACAGGCGACAGTATTTCCACACTCGCCTGCACTTGGGTAAACATACCTCCGCAGTCTTGCTGTGGTCTTTTTTCATTCGGTGTCATTTCTTTTTCCATTTTCAAATCAGATCTTCACGTTGTTTCTTGTACAGTTCGTTGATTCTCTCCTTGTGCTGTTCCAGATGCTGGCGCAGCACGGTATCCACATATCCGCCTACTGAGATTTCCCCTCCGGCGATGTCGTTCACGATTCTGAGGATCTTGCCGTGGACGTCACGGCTGATATAGACACATTGGCGGGTCTTTATCTCGTTGCGGCGCAGGAATAGCTCGTTGTAGTCCTCGTCCTGCCTTTTCCGGCGTCCACTTTCCCTCTGTGCTTTTTCCCGTGTTACGGGTTGCACAGGAGATGGTTCCGGTGCGGCGGTGTCCTCTTCGGTCGGTGCAGCTGCGGGTACTTCCTGTGCGGGGCGCAGTGTCCCGTCCTGTGTGCGCCGCCCGATGGAGGCTAACAGCAGTTCCTCGTCGATGCCTTCCGTGTTCACTTTCCTGCTGCCCATGCTCACTGCGGTCTGATGATGTCGCTTATCTCTTCGGAAAACTCCCGGATGCCACTCCCTTTCAGCAGTGCCGTGTCCATCGGGAAGATGGTGGAGCGGAAAACGCTCTTGCGCTCTTCCGAAAGGTCACGGCGGAACTTCTTGCTGTCGGGCAAGCGGGTGGAAAGTACCGGAAAGCCCATTTCGGCTATCACTTCCTCGTAGATGCCGTACAAGTCGTTCCTCTCCCTGCCGTCCACCATCGTCCAGAACAGATGCAGCCCCTTTGTTTTCGCCTGTCCGGTAGTCATCAGCCTGTCGCGGAACATCGTGACGAATTTCAGGGTACTCTCCACGACAAAGCGGTCGGCACTCAGCGGAGTGAAAATGTAGTCCATCTGCGAGAGCGTCTTTATCACGCCGTTGCTTCGGAGTGTGCCGGGCATGTCGAAGAACACCACGTCGGGTTTCACGTCCTCAGTGGCAATCATCCTCTCGGCATCGTCGAGGGCGTTCACCGCATTGCTTTTGACGATGGTGTAGGCGTTCTTTTTGATCCGGCGGAAATGGTCGCAAGCGAGAGCCTTGAAGTAGGTGCTGCTGTCGATAAGCCCCATTTCGTGTTCGCGCAGCCCGTGGATGCTGTGCTGCGGGTCGTCGCAGTCCACGACGGCGACATTGTAGCCTTTCACGTTGTGCAGGTAGCTGGCGGCAAGTGCCGTGACAGTGGATTTGCCGATGCCACCTTTCTGTGTTGCGAATGCAACGAAGATTTCCTTACTCATAGTTCCATTTATTTTAATTGTTGATGATTTGTTTTTCTGTTTCCATACGGATTTGGCTGTCGCACCATCCGCTTCCGTGACTACACACGCAGGCGGGTCGTCGCGTATCCGGTTCTGTGGTGAAGCGGTGCGTCGGACAAATGGTGATTGACGACATTGCGTCATGAAGTCATTGAATCCATACGTCACCGAATTGTCGGAGAACCGGGTTTCCGACGGTTCGGGTATCCGTTTCGGCAAGTATCCGAAGAAGCGGATTTCCGGGTATTTGAATGTTCCGTTTATCATATCTTCAAATCGTTCGTTTCTTGAATCATGCTGCAAATAAACAAGTATATTTTGGAACCTGTATCACTTCTCCGGCAAGTGGCGGCACGTTGCGCCGGTTGGCAGTCATTGACCGGGTCAAGCATCTGTCCGATACCGCTTTAAGGGCGTAACTTTGCACCCGGACAGCAGGGTTCGCCGATGACGCGCGGCCCGGAGTCCTGAAAGGTATTTTCCCAATCCGTCCCCTGACGGATTTTTATGTTCACCTGAACATAGCAAGATGTCTTTTCAGCCGCTCAAAATATTTTGAGCAGCCACGAAAAGCACTTGCCCTTGCAGGGGGCGGGCTTTCCCTCCGAAGTCGGGAAGCCTTTCAGAACTGCGGTGCTGTAATCCGAAGCGGCGGCTTATGCCGTCAATCCGCTAAATCCAAAGTAATATGAAAGAGAAAAGGAAAAGCAAATCAGGGAGAAATCCCAAACTTGATCCGGCGGTGTACCGGTACACCGTCCGTTTCAACGAGGAGGAACACAACCGTTTCCTCGCCATGTTCGGAAAATCGGGTGTCTATGCACGGTCTGTTTTCCTCAAAGCGCACTTCTTCGGGCAACCGTTCAAGGTGCTGAAGGTGGACAAGACGTTGGTGGACTATTACACCAAACTGTCGGATTTTCATGCACAATTCCGTGCCGTGGGTACGAATTACAACCAAGTCGTGAAGGAACTGAGGCTGCATTTTTCAGAGAAAAAGGCGATGGCGTTGCTCTACAAATTAGAGCAACACACCGTCGAACTCGTGAAACTGAGCCGCCGGATTGTGGAACTTTCAAGGGAAATGGAGGCAAAATGGTCGCAAAAATCAGTGTAGGAAGTTCGTTGTACGGCGCGATTGCCTACAACGGGGAGAAGATTAACGAGGCGCAGGGGCGGCTTCTCACCACCAACCGCATCTACAATGACGGTTCGGGAACGGTGGACATAGGCAAGGCGATGGAGGGTTTTCTCACCTTCCTGCCACCGCAGATGAAGATCGAGAAGCCGGTGGTGCATATCTCTCTCAACCCGCACCCGGAGGATGTGCTGACCGATATTGAGTTGCAGAATATCGCCCGCGAGTATCTGGAAAAACTCGGTTTCGGAAACCAGCCTTATCTTGTATTCAAGCACGAGGACATCGACCGCCACCACCTGCACATCGTGACGGTCAACGTGGACGAGAACGGGAAAAGGCTCAACCGGGATTTTCTCTACCGCCGCAGCGACCGTATCCGCAGGGAACTGGAACAGAAGTACGGATTGCATCCGGCAGAACGTAAAAATCAGAGATTGGATAATCCGTTGCGCAAGGTGGCCGCATCGGCAGGTGATGTGAAGAAGCAGGTAGGCAACACCGTGAAGGCTCTGAATGGGCAGTACCGTTTCCAGACGATGGGCGAATACCGTGCGCTCCTTTCCTTATATAATATGACGGTGGAGGAAGCGAGGGGCAACGTGCGCGGACGGGAGTATCACGGGCTGGTCTATTCCGTCACGGACGACAAGGGTAACAAGGTGGGCAACCCGTTCAAATCCTCGCTTTTCGGGAAGTCCGCAGGCTATGAAGCCGTACAGAAGAAGTTTGTCCGTTCCAAATCGGAAATCAAGGATAGGAAACTGGCAGACATGACGAAACGCACCGTCCTTTCCGTGCTGCAAGGCACTTATGACAAGGACAAATTTGTATCCCAACTCAAAGAGAAGGGCATCGACACCGTACTGCGCTACACAGAGGAAGGGCGCATCTATGGGGCTACCTTCATCGACCACCGCACGGGATGCGTGCTGAACGGTTCGCGCATGGGTAAGGAGCTTTCGGCGAATGCCTTGCAGGAACACTTCACCCTGCCATACGCCGGACAACCGCCGATACCGCTATCCATCCCTGTGGATGCTGCGGACAAGGCACACGGGCAGACCGCCTACGACAGTGAAGATATATCGGGCGGTATGGGCTTGCTCACTCCCGAAGGTCCGGCGGTAGATGCCGAGGAAGAGGCTTTCATCCGGGCGATGAAGCGCAAAAAGAAGAAAAAACGCAAGGGCTTGGGTATGTAATCAGAGTATCAACAATTAAAAAATCAATGTATGTCACAACAAGAAGACGATTTGAGGGCATTGGCGAAAATCATGGATTTTCTGCGTGCCGTGAGTATTATTTTAGTGGTTATGAACGTGTACTGGTTCTGCTATGAAGCCATCCGGCTTTGGGGAGTGGACATCGGCGTGGTGGACAGAATCCTGATGAACTTCAACCGCACGGCGGGGCTGTTCCGTTCCATACTGTACACGAAACTGTTTGCCGTCCTCCTGCTTGCCCTGTCCTGTCTGGGGACAAAGGGCGTGAAAGGTGAGAAAATCACTTGGGGACGAATCTGGACGGCTCTTGCCGCCGGCTTCGTGCTGTTCTTCCTTAACTGGTGGATACTGAATTTACCGCTGCCAATAGAGGCGGTGACGGGACTGTATATCCTGACCGTTGGCGCAGGCTATGTCTGCCTGCTGATGGGCGGTCTGTGGATGAGCCGCCTGTTGAAGCACAACCTCATGGATGACGTGTTCAACAACGAGAACGAGAGCTTCATGCAGGAAACACGGCTTATCGAAAGCGAGTATTCGGTCAATCTTCCGACACGGTTTTACTACAAAAAGCGTTGGAACAACGGCTGGATCAATGTCGTGAATCCCTTTAGGGCTTCCATCGTGTTGGGTACGCCGGGTAGTGGTAAATCCTATGCAGTGGTAAATAATTTTATCAAGCAGCAGATTGAAAAGGGCTTCTCGATGTATGTGTACGACTTCAAATTCAGCGACTTGTCCACGATAGCCTACAATCATCTGCTGAACCACCCGGAGGGCTACAAGGTGAAGCCAAAGTTTTATGTGATAAACTTCGATGACCCACGACGCTCACACCGTTGCAATCCTATCCACCCGGACTTCATGGAGGATATTACGGACGCTTATGAGAGTGCGTACACGATTATGCTCAATCTCAATAAAACGTGGGTGCAAAAGCAAGGCGACTTCTTCGTGGAATCACCTATTATTTTGTTTGCCAGTATTATATGGTATCTCAAAATCTATAAGGGTGGTAAGTATTGCACGTTCCCCCATGCCATTGAGTTCCTGAATCGCCGTTACGAGGATATTTTCCCGATTCTTTCTTCATATTCCGAACTTGAAAACTACCTCTCACCATTCATGGATGCTTGGCTCGGTGGGGCGGCTGAGCAACTTCAAGGGCAGATAGCATCGGCGAAAATTCCATTGTCAAGGATGATTTCCCCGCAACTCTATTGGGTAATGTCGGACAGCGAGTTTACGCTGGACATTAACAATCCCGAAGAGCCGAAAATCCTATGCGTGGGTAATAATCCCGACCGTCAGAATATTTACGGTGCGGCTCTCGGTCTGTATAACTCCCGTATCGTAAAGCTCATCAACAAGAAGGGGATGCTGAAGTCGTCGGTCATTATAGATGAACTACCGACGATATATTTCAAGGGGCTGGACAACCTTATCGCCACCGCACGAAGCAACAAGGTTGCCGTGTGTCTGGGCTTTCAGGATTTCAGCCAGTTGGTGCGTGACTATGGCGATAAGGAAGCCAAAGTCGTGATGAATACCGTCGGCAATATCTTCTCCGGTCAGGTGGTGGGCGAAACCGCCAAGACACTATCCGAACGCTTCGGAAAGGTCTTGCAGAAACGGCAGTCCATATCCATCAACCGGCAGGACGTTTCCACCTCTATCAATACGCAGATGGACGCGCTTATCCCTCCGAGCAAGATTTCCGGCTTGACGCAGGGAATGTTTGTCGGTTCGGTGTCCGATAACTTCAACGAGCGCATCGAACAGAAAATTTTTCACTGCGAGATTGTCGTGGATGCCGAGAAGGTGAAACGTGAGGAAAGAGCCTACAAGAAGATACCAGTCATCACCGACTTCACGGACGAGGACGGTAACGACTGTATGAAGGAAACGGTGCAGGCGAATTACAGGCGTATCAAGGAGGAAGTCAAGCAGATTGTTCAGGAGGAACTGGAGCGAATTGCCAACGATGAAAACCTGAAATATCTGTTACAGCAGAAATAACCGGGCTGACGGGTAACAATGAAAACGGGCGGAGCAAGTTTGATACTTTGTTCCGCCCGTTATTCTTTGGGGATGTCATAGTCGGTCTATCTTCTCATGCGCTCCATCTCTTCGTCACGGAGCATCTTCTCATTCAGTTTTTCCTGCATTTTGTCAAGGAAATAGGTGCGGCTCTCGTTCTTACGGCGTTTGATGTCGATGTAGAAACGGTAGCAGTCCTTTGATTCCACGCCGAATATCTTGTAAAGCAGCGAGGCAAGCTGTTTGAGCGGCATATTGCCGTTGTTGATACAGCCCATCTCGTTGATGCCGTATATCAGTTCCACGAGGTCGATGGCGTTGCCTGTCCATTGCAAGGGTGAGGCGGTATTATCGTTAGTGTTGTCGGTGGATGTTTGGATAGGGATTAGTGGCGGCACTTGGGGAGCGGCAATAAACTTCTGCATCTTCCTTACGAAAGAGAGAGCCTTGCTGACATAGTTGGCTATTTCCTTCTTTTCTTCGGGAAGGTTACGCACGGGATGATGCTGTAATTCGATCTCGATGTAAGCCAGCGCGATGATGGTACGGGTGATGTCCGTACTGTCGCTGCACAACTCTATGACTTGAGAGGCGAAAGCCGTGTATGCAGTTTCCATATTGCAGTCACCGGCTTCATTTATGAGACGGAAAAACTCGGTTTCCGCTAATAAAAAATAATTCATATCCTGTCAATTTAGAAATTTTACACTCTGTTTTCAGTGTGCGCACATGAATATAAATTGCAAAAAACGGTTCCAGAAAACAAAAAATCCGGCACTCTGTCTGGAAGATGCTGGATTTCAAATTGATAAAGATTGATATTTTTTATCAGGCAAGAATTGCTATCAACTTATAATGTTTACTATCAGTACATTATTCCATTTATGGAAGTACTCAAATGTATGCAAGCAGAACATTCCTGTTTATATAATGGTTTCAATGTTTGTATAAATGCTGCGGCACACGCCATTGGGATATCTTTTTTGTGAGGTAAGCGTCCAGTATGTTTCCGGCAGTGCCGATTTGAAGAAATGTCGTCCTGTTCCGGATATAAAAGGCACGGTATAGAGGATTATTTCATCCACCACACGCATTCGTAACAGACCGTTGATATAGTCCGAATTGTCGGGCATGGCTTCCGCCAGATAGTTGATGTTTGTGCTGTCCTTACGCCATTCGTCAAGCATGGATATTGAATAATCCGGAGTAATATGGTAAAGTGCATTATCCCTTATTTCATTGATGCCGCATTGGTCAAGGCACAGTTCCTTATACGCTTTGCCATATAAATCGGAAAAATGACACCCGTCCATTGAAAGGACGACAAGAATCTGAACTTTACCCATAATTTTCGTCTCTTTTTTATTTGGCAAGGGGCAAAAAAGTAGCGTGCAATCCACACTACTTTCAAGCGACGGCTCTGGTAAAGCCTTTTACGGAGAGTACGTGAATGCACGCTATGCGTAGGCATAGCATAAGCATCACGCAATCGTCTCCGTAGTGTCAATTTACCAGATTTTCGCTCGAAACGCCTTGCGGTCTTATGTCTATATGTCGGCGGCGAAAAGCTCTGCCAGTCGCCGTTTTTTCTCAAATGTCATGCAAAGATAGCCATTTTCAGTGAATTGCCAGCTATGATTGCCTGAATTTATACTTCAATCCATATTCTTCCAGTTTGTTGTACAGCGTTGTGCGGCCTATTCCGAGCAGTTCGGCGGCAACCTTGCGGTTCCCATTTGCCTGCTTCAAAGCACGTAAGACACGTTCCTTGTCCTCGGCGTCGTTGCGCAGGGCGAAGCTGACAGTCGAGGTCGGTTTCGTCACGGCAAGTTCCAGATGTTCCTTCGTCACAAGCCCCGTCTGCGCCTGCAATACCGCGCCCATGATTTTCTGCCGAAGCTCACGGACATTGCCCGGCCACGCATGGGTCAGCAATGTCTTGCGGGCTTCCCCGTCAAAGCCGATAACGTCGCACTCCAGCTCGCTGTTGGCTACCTCCCGGAAGAACTCCGCGAGCGGCATGATGTCCTCCTGACAGTCGCGCAACGGCGGGACGGTTATCTCGAAGTCATGCAGGCGGTAAAGCAAATCCTGACGGAAACGCTTCTCGTTCACAGCAGCCTCCAAATCTTCGTTGGTGGCGGCGATAATGCGGACATTGAAGTTACGGTCTGACTTGTCACCGACCGGGCGGTATCTCCGCTCCTGTATGGCACGAAGCAACATCTGCTGCGTTTCCACGGCGAGGTTGCCTATCTCGTCCAAGAACAGCGTGCCGCCCTCCGCCTCATGGAAGTATCCTTTCTTTGTGCCGTCCGCACCTGTGAAAGCTCCCTTGACGTGCCCGAAGAATGCCGACGGCGCAAGCTCTTTGGTGAGCGAACCGCAGTCCACCGCCACGAACGGCTTGCCTGAACGCTTGCTTTTGTCGTGCAGGAGGTGTGCGATATGCTCCTTGCCCGTGCCGTTCTCACCGAATATCAGCACGCTCATGTCGGTCGGGGCTACCAGTCTTATCCGCTTCATGATGGTCTGGAACGACGAGCCGTTGCGGGAGAACACCGGCATACGGCTGCGCCCAATGTTACGCTCTTTCTGTATGGAACGGAGCAGAGGCACGAGTTTGTCCTCCACAAGCTGTTTGGGTATGTAGTCCAGCGAGCCGAGCTTCATGCTTTCCACCGCCGTATGCACCTCGGCATAGTCGGTCATGATGATGAACGGCTGCATCTTGCCCTCCCTGCGCATCCAGCGCAACAGGTCTATGCCGTCGCCGTCGGGCAGGCGCAAGTCGGAAACGATGATGTCCGATTCTGTCGCCTGTTGCAGATGTTTCTTGGCTGTAGATAGGTGGAAAGCCTGCACGGTGCGGAAGCCCTCGCGTGCCAGCAGGTTGCAGACAAACTCGCAATACACGATGTTATCCTCCACCACGATGATTCTTGTATTATCCATTTTCGTATTTGTTCCTTTCTTCCTTTGCCAATCTGATTATTTCCGCACCCATGTCAAGCACGGCATTCACGGCACTGCGGATTGCCTCACCGTCGGGTGAGCTTTCTCCGTGAAGCATCCTGTAAAGTTCCCGTAACGGTCGGTCAGTGCGGAGTATCTCCCACGAACTGCGCAGGTGGTGTGTAAGGGCATCCAGCGTTTGCAGGTCTTCCCGCAGCTCCGCATCCCTTACGGCCCGCATCTCTTTTTCGGTTTCCGTTATCAGCTTCTCCAGCATGACAGCCTCGTTGCCGTAGGAAAGCAGCGCGGAGAAATCCGGGTTATTCCCGTTCGTGCATTTCAGTGCGCACCTGTCGGAAACCTCCATCAGTTCCGATATGGAGAACGGCTTGAACAGGCATCCGGCAAAGCCGGACCCGATAAGTTCCGCTTCGGAACAACTGCCAGAAGCGGTCGCCGCCACCACCGGGATAACCCGTGAGTTGCCCACGTTGGAGGAGCGCAGCAGCTCCAGCAGCCCGAAGCCGTCGATCTCCGGCATGTGCAGGTCGGTGAGCAGCAGGGAGTATTCCTTTCCCCGTATCCTTTCCATCAGTTCCGCAGTGTCGGTGCAGGTGTCGCAGTGTATTCCCTTTTGGGCGTACATCTCCTTCAGCATCAAGAGCAACACCTCGTCATTGTCAATGGCGATTACATCGCGGAACGCATGTTCATGAAGCTGCTTCCGGTTTACATGTTCCGGCAGTTCCTCGGCTCTCTGCGCGGGTATCTCCACCGTAAAGCGGCTTCCCTTGCCTCTTTCGCTCTCCAACAGCACTGTGCCGCCGAGCATCGCCACAATACGCTGTACTATTGACAATCCTAATCCGAAGCCGTCTTTGGCTGCGGCGTTAGACAGCCGTTCAAACGCGCCGAACACACGTTGCTGTTCCTCGTCGGTCATGCCCGTGCCTGTATCTTCTACGATAAGTTTCAGCATACCGCCGTCATAGTCCGTTGTCAAGGATATGCCGCCGTTCTCGGTGAACTTGATAGCGTTTGACAATAGGTTGTTGCCGATTTGCAGTATGCGCTCCTTGTCGGCGAGGACAACCGCGTCAGCCCGTGCCGTCACGGTGAATGACAGCCCCTTGTCCATCGCGGCGGGCATGAACTCCGTTTCAAGGATATGTGTGATTGCTGAAATCCTGCAAGGGGACAGGTTCGCCTGTTCCTTACCGTTGTCCAGCCGGAAGAAGCCCAACAGGGTGTCGAGCATGTCGCGCATACGCCCGGCGGACTGCCGTATGTTGCGCAGGTACGCTGCTGTTTTATCTATGTCGCCCTCTTTCGCCATCAGCCCGGCATAGCCCGTGATTGCCGTCAGCGGTGTGCGCAGCTCATGGGTGACGGTGTGCATGGCTTTCTTGCGGGAAGCTATCAGTTCTTCGTTCTGCCGGACTGTCCTTTTCAGTTTCCCGATAAGTTCCAGCGTCTTGTGCCTGTACTTCCAGATGCGGGCGGCATCACGGCGTATGACCGTGTAGGAAAGGATGAGCAGCAGGACAAGCACCCCCGTGAGGCATCCGGTTTGTAACAGCGAACGCTCTCGCGAAGTCGCCATGCGTGCGTCAGCTTTCTTGATGTCGGCCTGCACCTTGCGCTCAATCCGTGCGACAATCCCTTGCAGCCTGCGGTTCAGTCGGCGGTTGTCCAAGGCGAGGCTGTCGGAAAGTTCCGACAGGCGGCGGTTCTGTTCCTGATGGACTGCTATCATGCCGTGGCGGGGATCACGCTCCTGTGACTGTTCCGGCGGAGATTGCTGTTTCTCCTTCTTGCCGAACAGTCCAAGAAAGCCTCCGCGTTTTTTCTTTTTGGGTGGTTCCTCCGCAATCTTCGCAGGCGCAGGGACATGGCGGGTTATCCGCACGGCCACCTTGTCACGCTCTCCCGACAGCCGCATGATGGAGAGCAAACGCTCTTCCTTGCATTCCAACAGCCCGCGCACGCTGTCCGTTTCCGACCGGGACACGATATTGCCCAAGCCGTCAAGCGATCGTTCTATGTCCATGCGCTGCCGCCGGTATTCCTCCGCGTCCTCCTGTTCCCACTCCGTGGCTGTCTCGCCGAGCAGCGACAGCGACACCAGCCGGGCATAGAGGACGAGGGCTTCCTCGCGGCTGCGGTTGATGCGGGCATACTCATCCTCCCGCGCCCGGTAGTCCCGACGCTCGTCAAGCCACACATAGCCGATGGCAGCCATAAGCAGCAACGCCGTCAGGTAGCCCGACAGGAGTTTCACCCGCAGTCCCGGACGGAGGTGCATAATTCTTTTTCTCATAAGCCGCGTTTTTTTGCGGCGCAATTTAGCGCATCCCGTCGGGACGGCTGTTCCAAATCCTGCTGAAAAGTTCAACGGCGGCCGCCGTTCCACCATTCCAGACGCTTCTCGCGCCATTCCTCCTCGCCCTCCGCCTTCAATTCCTGCGGGCTTCTGTCGAACTGCCGTCGGCAGAAGTCGGAGAAGTTGCTTGCCGAGGGGAAGTCATTGCGCTCGGCTATCTCGCCCACGGTCAGCTCTGGGCGGTACGACATGTCCGTGCGGATGCGCTCCATCCGTTCGCGGCGTAGCCAGTCGGCTGGAGGGCAGCCGTAGTATTTCTCGAAAAGACTGCGGAAATGGGAATGGCTCATGCCGCATATGTCGGCAAGCTCCTCGGCGGTGAACGTGCGCCACTTGTACATCTTCACCTTCAGGCGGAATACAGCCTTCTCCAGCTCCTTCATGCGGCTTTCGGCATACTGCATCTCGGATTCTTTCAGTGGCGTGGGCAGGTGGCGCAACGTGTCGCGGCGGGCGCGGAAGAAATAGTCGCACACACGGTTGATGACGCAGTTCAGGTAAGACCTTCCCCTCATGCGGCGCAGCAGGTCGCAGAAAAACATCAGCTCGTCTGTCATGTACTTCCGTTCATAGACCGCCACGAGGTCGTTGCACAGGTAGCGGAAGGCGAAGTCTTCCGGCGAACACGCTATCAGCACCATGCAGGGGCGGTAGTCGCGCAGCGTCAGTGCGGGCAGCGGGACATGGCTCTTGAATGCTTCCACCACCAAGCGCATCACCTCCCGGTCTTGGGCGAGGGGTTCAAGTTCGCTGACCATGCGACGCACGGAGTACCTCCGGCGCACGAGCGTTTCAACCGTGTCGGCTATTGCACCCAATGCGGCGGCTTTTTCGGGGTTTTCCGCCGCTGTCTGCCGCAACAATGATGTGAGTGTCGTTGTTTCCATCGTTTTTTCGCAAATATCCGTCGTTTTATCACATGCTTAGTTCCAAATCTTGCTGAAAACCGCAACACGAGATTAAATTAAAATTGCGGCCCGAACGGGTCGGGGCTGTCGTCCGGGTCGGGAAGGCTGTCGAGCAGGATGAACTGCGGCAGGTTTTGGCGTTGCCGCCACAGACATGTGTTTTGCCGCCACCTCACGGGCATCTCCTCCGGGTGGTACACATAGATATACCGCCGTGTTTCAAGACGGGGATAGACGGATATGAGTGCGCCGTTGCCGTCCATGCTCGGATGGTGCAGGAAGCGGAAACACATATAGGCGTAGGCGGGGCGACCGCCGTGCGCTTCTATCTCCAACGAGGTGCTTACGCTTTCCTCGTCGGGCTGTGTGCCGTCGCTGTCGCCGCCGTCATCGTCGGGCAGTCCGCTGTCGTTGTCGAATGTGAGTTCGGGGAACGTCAGCACCCCCTCGGCGGTGGATAGCCCGATGTCGGCATGGTAACGCTCGCGCTTGCCGATGGACTTGTCGGGGACGGTGATGCGGAGTATCACCAGACAGGAATCCCCCTCCACCAGAGCCTCCTCGATGGAGTAGCGCACCTGCGGACGCTCCAGCGGGCGCAGTCTGCGGTGTATCTCCCGGTATGCGTCAATGGTCTCGGAGTTGTTCGTTTCGGTCAGATAAAGGCGGTTGTCGGTCTGCGCCGAAGCGTGGCGCACCGACGAGCACCCGGCGGTCAGCAGGACCGTCAGGGTGGCGAATGCCGTTATGATTGGATTGTATGGCTTCATGGCGCTGTCATGGTTTGTGTGTCAGAAACTCCTGCGGGTGCTGTTTGATATATGTGCCTATGAGCGTGTAGAGCCGCCGGTCGCCTTTCATCAGGGCGTAATACTCGTCGTCGAAGGCATCTTAATACACCGATTAAGTTATTCCGCCGTTTTTATATAAACCTCTGTATATACATTTTTATGGCGTATAAGCAATTCATGATTCATTGCGTCATAGTATTTCTCTCCTATCCAGTAGAAACAAAGAGTATTGCCTTCTATTGAATACGATATGACATCTGAAGTATTGCTGCCAAAAAACAGTATTTCAATATCATTGGATGAAAACGACAACGAAAATTCTTTCGCCCTGTCATTATAAAAATCCCATCCTAAAGTACCTATACAGCTTTTCCATGCCGGCATTTGATTATTTTCATCCTGAATCGGTTTGCCTAACAGGAAATATACATTCGCACCGATTTTATCCCCGTTTTTGTCCTCAATCCACGAATCGACAAACACCCGATAGACATCTGCATTTTCACGAATGGCTTTCTTCCTTGAATCAAAAGTCTGTACATCATAAGGGGAACAGAATACATAACCATGTTTTGGAAGTACGGCAACTTCTGGAGCCATATTGATGAAATCCGGCAAACCAATATCGCTTATACCTTGTTTCTTTCCCATATCGAAAATCGGGAAACCGACGCTTTTGAAATTTCCCTCGTTTGTGATATACACATCAGAATTTCCCAAAGTTACTTTTCCGTTATTTTCATTCATCATACGTAAAGACGATGTTCCATCCGGGAACGGATTAAGTTCTTCATTATCATCACTGCAACTGCTGATGCAAAAGACGCAAAGGAATAACGTCAGTATCCCAAATAATTTTTCAGTTCTCATATTATCTTTTTCTATTTAATGATTATTTCTAATGGTTAAGCGGGGAACGCTGTCAAGCGTTATCACGCTTTGTTATCAATATTTTAATCTGTTCTAATGTATGCGAATAATGCTTCTTGTTAGGCGTGAAGTACACATCCTTTAATATTGGATTTTCCAACAAGGGAGATAAGTCGCCGTTTTTACAATTCCAAAATCTAAATGATGATAAGGATTTCATACCTTGAATAAATTCCAAATCGTCCAAATCAGAAATGAAGAGATTGTGAATATTTTGATTGTATGCCAGCACGGAATAATCATGTAGCTTACTATTCTTCTCAAATGAAACCTCTCCGATATAATCTAAATGGTTGATACTACTAATGTCAATTAGTTTTCTGTTGTGTGCTAAAACTAATGTATCGATTTGAATTAAATCTTCTATGCCTTTCAAACATACTATTTGCGATTGATAGATATGTAATGTTTTTATGGATTTCCAATTAGAAAACAATGACATGTCTTTTTCGGTCAATTTACTAATAACCGCACTTTCTAATTGTTCCAACTTATCCAAATTTAGGAAGTTTTTATTATAAAAAATCCCAATATTTCGGAGTGATGAAAAACGAGCGAAGTCTATATGTAGATTCACTTGTTGACAATAGAATGTTTCTAATCTTTTAAGGGAGTAGATATATTCAAAGTTGGCTACATTCGTAGTATTGATATTCGCAATAGATAAGCATACAATTTGGTTTGCGACTTTCTCAAAAAGTTTGAAATCCATTACCGAATTATCATCAATATTCCATGTGTCAATCTGTAAACCGTCACAATCATTTGCAAGGGCATATTCTATACTTTGCTCAAACTCTTTGGGTTCAAGCATTAGTTTTTTCTTGCATTTATTCGTTTCAGAATCATCTATTCGCATACTCACCTTTTTATTGATAATGGCTGACAAGGAGCTGCGTTAGCAGCTAACTTGGCTTGTTACCAATATAATTTACAGGGAAACAGATAGCCATTTTTGCTTCCATGAAGAATATCTTTTCTTAGAATCTAAAAGCCATTTGCCTTTTTTAAACAAGAATATGTATTGCTTCTTTTCCTGCATAGGCACTTCTCTGTATGTGTGAACTACAATTCTGTCCTTTCCTTCTTCTACGATATCGGTTATTTTCTCTTCATTAATATCATATTCATAAGAACCTTCATTGCCATAAGATATAGTAGTAGGTCTGCTATTCTTGCGTTCACGAGAAGTGCAGTAGGTCAAAAAGATTTTTGATACCAATTCTTTTTGCTTGTTAAACTGTTCTTCAAATGAAAGTTCACTCTGCTTTGCAATATCATTACACATTACTTCCCACTCGTGCATATTCTGCATGAATTGAAGCAATAAATTCTGTATAGTTTCTTTTAGTTCTGTTTCCATATCTGTTCTATATTATCGGTAATGGTTAGCAGGGAACGGCTTGTCCGTTATCCTGCGTTGTTAGCGAAATTATTTTATCCACTCACAGAAACTAAGTCAGATACAGCTTTCTTCTTTCAATTATTTTTCTTAGCCATTGAGGGGTGTATTCTTTACTTCGTGGATAATCCTCAAATGCTCCAATAAGCCAATCGGGATTATTGAATATGTCGGAAATGGATGTTATATCATCGTAATTAAAGGATATATCATAAGAATTGCCTTTTTCTATTGTTATACAGCATTGCATCCATGCTCCTTCTTTGGGGGCTTGTAGATACATATCTTTGTGGATATGAAACAGACTGTTATGAATAAGATTTTCTATACTTTGGTAGAGTGTTATTTTCTGAACTTCTTCTTCCCGACAACAAGTAATGTTCATATAAGAAGCAGAAATGAATGTATAGCTTAATACAATTTTATTCCAGTCTTTCGTTTGCTTGTCCGTTGCTTCTATCAGCGCATGTACCAGTTGTTGTATTTGATTTGACACATTTTCAATCTGCCAACTTTGTGTGCGTTTGGGAATAGAAATCTGATTTTGCGACTTTTTAGGTGTTGGTTTTATCATTGTATATGGTGTATTCGATTTTTCACACATACTAAGAACCATATCAAGATACCACAACCAATATTCCTTGCGTTTCTCCGCATTACCTATTTCCATGAAAGGATTGCTGCCCGAATAGGCTATTGAGCATATAAAATCCGCATTCCAGCTTTCAAAGTCGAAAGCATTATCATCTTCACCGTTATAATCCTCTATCTCCAATATGGAAGCTGCATCATTCCGAATAGCATATCCTAAAGCGATGATTGCCCACCCTGCCATATCTTCGCAACTCTCAATGGATTGTTCCGCATAATTGCATAACCGTTCCACCGAAACCGATATGCTTTCGGCAGTGCCCTTATTCTTGTAGAGATAACTATCTATTTCGGACAAGACACTGTATAATGGGGTTTCAGTGTCATATTCCTTTGGAAAGCAAGAACAGACTTTCTTGCAACACTCGCATAATACTTTTTGTACTATACATATATCGCTTATTTGTTTCATCAAATCAATACGATAGGGCAAAGGCAAATGCCCCATACTGTTTTGATTGATTATTTCTTTCAGTTTTTCTACTTGCTGTATCATACTGGTTTCTGTTTTCGCTAATGGCTTGGAAAGGAACGCCGTTTAGGAGTTATCTTTCCTTGTTAGATGTTTCTTTGTTTTTCCATTCTTGCATAAGTGATAATAAGTCATTAGAATATTCAACCGATGTAATTCTTGGTCTTTTTTCTAATATCCTGTTTTCTTCTGTATGCTTACATAAGTGTAGGAAATAGTCTTTTAATGAATTTGCAATCTTGATCTGTGATTGTTCATTATCAGAAAAATCATGTGAAATGAAATACACAGATTGTTCACTAATATTTAATGCAATGTAATCACCCGGAGTTGCTTCCGCAAACGGCAAGAAATCGTGTCCGAAAATATCCGAATTATTCTCTAATACATCAAGTAGATATAAGGATGCTTCTTGACATAAAGAGAGGAATTGACCAAACTCTAAGAATGTGGAATTTCCCAGTATGGGAATGTTTGTCGTTACATTAAAACCAACTTCATCATTAAAAGTATGTCCCTGATATTTTTTTAGGATATTCCACAAGAGTTTGGGAATATCTCTTTTAAGATACTCTTCGATTAATTTAATCTCGTCATTAAATATCCGAGTATCTAATAAGTTCTCTTGGCTTACATTGTATAGTCCGCCAAGACTATTGAAATGGTTGAATATTGCTTTCATATCACTTGCATATTACATCTAATGGTTTGGTGAGAAACAGCGTTAGCTGTTATCTCAACCTTGTTATGAACTTATTTTATTATAAAAGATTAATATGGCATATAAAATTTATCTGCCATAAACAGCAATACAATTAGAATAATAAACGGTAATATTAAAAATAGAATAGCCCATACATTGGAATATTTCTTATACGATTCGTCCTCTCGAATTTTCAAATACCGTCGTTTATAATGATAATAAATATACAGAATAATCCATACAAGAGGAAAGGCAAGCAGAAAAAGTGGTCCCGGATTAACACTTGTAGCTGCCCAATATATCAAAGCTATATCTACTCCGTAAAACATAATTACAATACTTAACACATCTGGGACATGCCAAGAATCTGAATGTCGGATTAAGTATTCTGTCTTATACCATAAATATCCTAATATTCTATGTATCATATATTGCTACTGTTCATAATGGTTCAGCGGGGAACGGCGTTAGTCCGTTATCCCGGCTTGTTATGAACTTACTTTACCTCTTGTGCCTTTTTATAATTTGCATAGCGAGCATTTAGAGTGTCCCGCCATTCTTGACTTGGGCAAGAGTTTATTAATTGAATGTACCTATCATCATCAACACAAACAGACTCTACAAGTCTTAGTAAGCTCCACTGCAAATCATAAAAAGCATTTTCAGGGAAGATTTGTACCAGCACCATAGCTTCATCGAATGATATAGGGAGTTGTATTTGCTCTAATAAAGCATCATAAGTGTTTACCAATTCATCAATGCTATCAGAATCATTGATACTTTCATTAGGCATACGACCTAAATCTTTCAACTGTAAAATTTCATTTCTCATATCGTGTACTCTAATTGTTCATAATGGTTTGGTGAGAAACAACGTTAAGTTGTTTTCTCGACCTTGTTATAAACTTATCTTATTCCTTTCAACTCCTCTTTCATTTTCTCTTTTAGGTAAAAGAACAACAAAACATGCCAACACAAGTCAAAGGAAAATACGGCTTCTTCCTTTCTCCCTAATGCCTGATAGAACTTACATACATTCCGATATGCCATAAAAACAAATACAAGATAGATAGGCACCAGCATACAAAGACTTAATACCAAGACACAGACAGCTATCAGTGAATTTCTACAATAAGCTTTGTATTGTATCAATGCTTCTTCGTAATCGGAATTTTCCCAATAACCGAATGTTTTCAAATCCTCAACGCTCCAGCCTCTTTCTTTCAATAAATTAATAGCATAATCACGAATTTCATCATCATAGCCGTAACGCTTATAATTTTTTACAACATCTATTAGCTTATCATTGTCAAATCTCTTTAGAATATCAGAATCTTCCATAAAAAATTGTTTTATTGTTTATAATGTATTTATAATCACACCGTGGGGTGTTGGATATTTCGGTAAACGACACCCGGAAGGTGTGTTTCCTGATCTCTAATAGGCGCACCTTGTTCCAATACCTCCCTTATCCTTCTGATGTTGCGTTCATTATGTCCGAAAGAGCACAACGAAGTGCGCTTGTTCAAGTCATTCACGCTGTTGACCCAAACCTGCCCTCTGTCGAACACGATGAATATAATCTCGCCCCATGTCATGCTCCATAATGAAGGATTGGTGTGAGCCACGATGCAGTCCTCGCCGTAATGGTCAACATCCCAGTCATAGGTCACGGACAGACCGTATATCCTGCCATAAATCTCCTGCCTGTCCAGCGTAGTCGGTATGCATTGGAACTCCAGCCTGCGCCGCTGTACCCGGTAAAGCACATAAGCTACCGGCACAGGAACAATGGCGACCGACAGAAAAAATCCATCGAACCGCCCGGCGGAGTACAACGTCATGCCCGTCATGAAAAGAAACAGGGCGGACATGAGCGAGAGGATGTGCGATGCTCCGTAGTGGGTATATGCCCAGTTTATAGTAAGCGGCACTCTCTTGTGCTCCAATACAAAATCCGCGAATGCTGCGTCTTTTTCCAGACGGTAGCGACGCCTGTAGGCAAGCCACCAAGCCAACTCGAACAACGCTCCTGCGATCAGGGACGCGACAGGAAAATCCGCCTCGTCTATCTTGCTCTTCCGTGGGCTGACATGATATGGCACGCCGCCAAATGTCAGATCCTCACAAGACACCTCATAACCGTCGCCGGAGAAGTAATAGCAGTAAACATATTCCTCCCTGCCGTCGGAGCGTGAATAGGAATTGCTCGTCGGGCGGGTCGTTTTCCCGTTGATCGACAGGAGGGGCGGATTCTGGTCGGGGCAGGCGTTGCAGGTCAGAATGGCACGGTATTTTGCATAGCCTCCTGTCAGTTGATTCACCGTCAGGCTGCATTTCAATCTGTCCGCGTCCACCCCGGCAGGCTGTACGGACACCCGGCATCCGGGAGCGGTATATGTCCGGTTGCCCGCTATCACGGACGCCGCAGGGATTTCAACCTCCCCGTCCTGCCTGAACCGCACATGATAGCGAAAACCGCTTTCACGGCTCTTGCTCTCCACTCCGTTTACAATAGCATAACTGCTGCATTCATGCGGCTCCGGGCCGCCGACGATTTCTATATTGTCACCGAACACCGGAGGAGCGACCGAATCGAATTGGGAATTGACCAGCGCATACGTCAGTTCCACTATCTGCCCCGCACGGATCTCCCGCAGCGTGTCAATCCGTATGTGGAAATACACCGAATCCGCAGTGTCCGAGGCATACGCCCGGACACCCGACAAAAGCACATATAGCCATATACAGAAGACCAGTATGCCTCTGACAGAATGCCTTGTTATGTAGCTGACCTCTTTTTTCATCTATATCCGTGTCATATATGGTATAACCTGTTTGTATTACTGCGGGAACACTCATAAACCGTCCAATGTGTCAAGGGGATTGGGAATGCCCGACTTGTGGGCTGCCGTCACATGGAGATAGATGCTTGTGGTCTTGATGTCGTTGTGTCCCAGCAATTCCTGTATGGTACGGAGGTCCGTACCCTGTTCCAGAAGATGGGTGGCGAAGGAATGGCGGAGCATGTGGACGTGTACCCTGTGGCGGATGCCTGCACGGTCTGCGGCTTCCTTCAGCACCTTCACCAACGCGCTTGCCGAATACTTCTCGCCGGGCGTGTCGCCCTCAAAGAGCCATTTCTTCGGGCGGTATTCCCGGAAATATTCCCGAAGCTCGTGCAGCACCTTTTCCGACAACAACGAGTAGCGGCATTTCTTGCCCTTGCCCATGATGCGGACCAGCATCCGTTCACTGACAATATCCTGCGGGGTGAGGTTGAGTAGCTCGCTTCTTCTCAATCCGGCGGAATATATCAGCGAAATCATGCAGCGGTGCTTGCGGTTTGTCAAGCAGGAGAGGATACGTTTCACCTCGTCGCGGCTCAAAACCTCCGGCAGCGTCTTGTACTCTTTGGATCGTGTTATGCCGCCGTAGTATTGCCGTTTGCCGCCTTTCACCTGCTCGTAGTAAAACTTGATGGCGTTGATGCGCATATTCTGCTGCGACACCGAGATTTTCTTCTCGTTCACAAGATAGAGTATGTACTTGTTGATGTCGGCGACTTTCAGGCGGTCGATGTTCCGTCCCTTGTGATATTCCATGAAGTCGCTGAAATAGGCGCGGTAGGTCTTTATCGTGGAAGGGCTGTATCGCTTCTGTTCCAGCAGTTCGAGATAGCCTTCCGGCAGGGTGTATTCACGTTTAGGCTTGGGATGCCTGACATAAACCCGGCTGTAATCTATGTAGGCGTGGGGAGAATAACGGTCGTAGAACTCGGAGAGGTTGAAATCCCCCGCGGGTATATACGCCGTCCCGTCGGGGGCGGTCAACACCCGCGCATCGCCGGGCAACAGCGACGACACGATACCGCCGGGCGCATACTCGATCCGTATGCAGCCCGTGCCTTCGGCAGTCCGCCACTTGTGCAGGACGAGGCTTTCGCGTGTGGAGAGGGATGTATCCATGTCACTGTAGTCTGATTACAGCGGCAAAATTAGCGAAAATATCCGAATATTGAACGATTGTTCAGAAATTAAAATAATAAAACACGCAAAAAAGGAACCGTCAGGTTTTGAGCAGGGAGTATAGGTAACTGAAATTGTCGGACAGGCTGTCTATGTCAAGGCCGTTGAGAAACGCCTGTTCATAGGACGCGCCGAGGAATATCTGATGGAACATTCCGGCAGCCCGGACAACATCGGTGTCCGCCTTTACCTCGCCGCTTTCCTTCGCCCGCCCGATGACGGTGGCCCACATATCCAAGTCCAGCTTGAAAAACTCCTCAATTTTCCGGCGAACGTCGGGGTAATACATCCTCACCTGCGAGATGAAATGGAAATAATAGAAGTTCGGGCAGCAGTCGCCAACACCGCCGCTGCCTATCAGCCCGGTTATGCGTTCCATAGATGCGGTCACCCCCGCCACATACTGCCCGATGAAACCTTTGAGTGTGGCGGCTGGCGGCGCGAATTTGTTGGCAGGCTTGTGGAGCTGGAACACATACTTGTCGGCGACAGCCATGAACAGTTCCAGCTTGTGGGGAAAATAATAGACTATCCCGGTCTTTGTAAGACCACAGGCGCGGGCGATTGTGATGATGCTCGCCTTCTCATAGTTCATCCTGACAAACACTCCAAATGCCCGGTCAATCACTTCATCGCGGTTTGTAATCATAACCTTTCTCTGTTTAATCGACTGCGAAGATACGAATATCCGCCGGATGCCGCAAGCAATGGAAGCGTGAATATCAATGCGGTAGGCATCATTCATGTGCTATCGGCGCGTCACGGGGCAAAAAAGACAGACCGCGCCACGAACGTGGCACGGCCTGTCAGGACACTATATTTTCAGCCCTTTGGGTCGGTCGGCATCCCAGCCGAGGAAAACCGGGCTGCGTATGTGCGGGGCTTCAGCCGGGTGAGCCGCATCCCCGGCAGGATGCACCTGTTTCCCCTCGTCACTCACTTTTTCTGCCACTTCCGGCGTAGGCGGAGCAAGTTCCAACTGAATCTTTCGGTCAAGCGTGGCAAGTTCGGACTTCAACTGTTTCAGTTCGTCCTCCTTCTTCCACACCTTGCCCGCTATCTCCTGCAACTGCGGAATCTCCTTTTCCAGCACCTCGTTCTTCGCCTTGTACTGGTCTATAATGGAGGGAATACGCTCCAGCGCGTTCAGGAAGTTACGTGCGGCGGCTATCGGGTCAGCCATAGCCAGATGCCCGTTGTTGTAGGTGTACTTGTAGTTCCCTTCAACCACAAAACGGTTGTCGGTAAACTCCAATCCCTCTTTGAGCATCCTCTCGCTGACCACCTTTATCGGGAAACCGTAAAGTTCCCCTACAGGCTTGTACAGTCCGCCAGTCGTGGCGTTCTTGGCGATTTCCTGCAAACGCTTTCCGATGACCTTCTCGTCAGTGGAATCCACACCGTCCACCTTGACGGCATTCAGGCGGTTGCCCTCTTTGTCAGTCTGCACAATAGAAAGAAAACGGTTCCAGTCTTCCGTCATTGCTTCGATGACCGCCGTGTTGTTGCGCAGTTCTCCCGTCTTGGATTCCAGCTTGAACTCCGAATCGCGCTTACCCTTGTTGAACGACTTGCGTTCCCCTTCGAGCGAGGCGATACGCTTGTCCAACTTCGCTTTGTCAAGCAGGTCGGTATTGCCGGAAAGCAATGCCATATACTCCGAAAAGTTCATGCCCGATTTCTCGTCCATCGCCCCCTCGTCGATGGTACGCGCACCCATCGCTCCGCTTTTGAGCTGCGAAATGAACGTCTGCTTGCAGTGCAGCAGATTGAACTTGTAGCTGTCCAGCGACTTCTCCACGGCGTAGATGATAACATCCACGTTGTTCCCCGCAAAATGCTTGGCAATCTCGTTGCCGGCTCTAACTCCCCGTCCGTCACGCTGTTGCAGGTCGGACGGACGCCACGGTGTATCGAGGTGATGGATTGCCACACACCTTTTCTGCGCATTCACGCCCGTTCCGAGCATACTCGTAGAGCCGAACAGCACGCGCACCGTCCCGGCGTTCATGGCGTCTATCACCGCCTTGCGTGCCTTGTCAGTCTTGCACTCCTGAATGAAGCGCACCTCGCTTGCCGGTATGCCGTAGTCCTCCGTCAGTTTCCGCTTTATCTCGCTGTACACGTTCCACCCGTCGCCCGGCTGGTATGTCCCCAAATCAGAGAAAACGAACTGCGTTCCCTTGTGTGCGTCGTATTTATGGTAATACTCCGCTATCATCTTGGCGCAGTGGGAAGCCTTGTTGTCGGGGTGGTCTTCGTAATTCGGGTCTATCATGCGCATATCCAAGGCCATCTTCCGCGCGTAGTCGGTGGCGATAAGCATCTTTGCCTTCTCTTCTGTTTCAGACAGCGGTAGCCTACCCAGCAATGTGGCGTCGCCAGTCTTCGCAAATTCCATTAGCTGCTTGATGAAATACTCTTGGTCGGGCGTGGGAGGAATGTTGTGCAGTATCTCGTTCTTGTGAGGACGGTCCACACCCACGTCCTCCGCCGTGCGGTAATCGGTTATCTCGTTGTAGAAGGCGGCAAGCTCCGGCACTTTGATGAAGTAGCGGAAACGCTCTTTCTGCACCACGTTGTTTGTCACGTTGAACTCGAAATCGGTCGTCTTCTTTGCGAAAATCGCCGCCCACGCGTCGAAGCACCGAATGTCCTGCCGTTCCAGTTCCTTAGGACGCAGGTACTTGAAAAGCAGGTACAACTCCGTCAGGCTGTTGGAAATGGTTGTGCCGGAAAGGAATGTCGCTCCCAAGTCCTTGCCCGTGCGCTCCTGTATGGTGCGTATGGCAAAAAGCATATTCAGGGCTTTCTGGCTTCCTTCAGAGTTTCCCAAGCCCGCCACACGGTCATGGCGGGTGTTGAAAGTCAAGTTCTTAAACTGGTGGCTCTCATCTATGAAAATGTGGTCGATGCCCATCTGCTTGAAGTCCACCACGTCGTCCGTGCGCGACTTGATGGCGTGTTCCACTTTCTCCAGCTTCGCCACAAGATTGTACTTTCGCTTCTCCAGCCCTTTCAGCATTGCCCGCGACACATTCTTGCCCTGCTGCCGTAGGACTTCGAGGTTTTCTTCTACCGTGTCAAGCTCCGCTTGCAGGATACGCTGTTGTAACTCCGGCGACTGCGGTATCTTCCCGAACTGGTCGTGCGACATGATGACGCAATCGTAGTCGTTGTTCTTGATGTTGTTGAAGAAACGCACGCGGTTGGCGGTCGAGAAGTCCTTTTCCGAAGCGTAGAGAATCCTCGCATTAGGATATGCCGCCTGATATGTAGCTGCAATCTCCGCCACGTTCGCCTTCAAGCCTATAATCATCGGCTTGTGCGCCAAGTTCAGTCGCTTCATCTCATGTGCTGCAATGCACATTATCAGCGTTTTACCTGTTCCGACTTCGTGGTCGCAGATGCCACCTCCGTTCTGTTTGAGCATCCAGACACAATCCTTCTGCGACGGGTAAACGCTCTTGATTCCCCGGCTTGCCAACCCTTTCAGATTGAGGTCGGGAAACGTCTGATGTGATCCGTCATACTTCGGGCGCACGAAACAGTTGAACTTGCGGTTGTACATCGTCGTCAGCCGCTCCTTGAACTGCGGCGACTGTTCTTCCAGCCATTCGGTGAATCCATTACGGATTTCGTCAATCTTGGCGTTGGCGAGCTGTATGCCCTCGCTGTCACGCACCTTGATGTCATTGCCGTTCTCGTCCTTACCGATGGATTTCATCATGTCGGGACAGGTGTTGTGCAGGGCGTGTTTCAACAGGTGCATACCGTCATAGTTCCGGTAATAGCCCTTTACCAGAAACTCGTCCGTGATCTTCATTGTGCGATAGCCGCACGCCACGGAAAACTCGTCCATACTGGCGGAATAGGCGATTTTCACGTCCGTGTCGAAAAGATGGCTCATGTAGGCGGCATACACGCCCGTAGGAATCCAGCGTTCACCGAAGTTGAAGTCGAGGTCTTCAAAGGCGATACGCTTCGGTTCGGCTTCCTTCAAAGCCTCCAACGCCTGTTTCACTTCCGGTAATCTCTCGCTTTCGGGATTGCCGTCTATCCATGCCTCTATGCGCTCCGCCTTCTCTATCACGTTCCCCGCGATGAAGCGGTCTTTAATCTCGTAACCGGTTACGAGCGGATTGTAAAAGATACGTCCTTTGAGGGCATTGAGAAGTTCCTCTTCCGTACTGTCGGTTATCCCACGCATATAGTCGAGATTGACCGTACCGTACTTGTTGAGCGAAGCGGACAAGGCTTCTTCGGGAGAGCCGACATTGGCGTGGTTCTCCACCGAGAAGGAAACGGGACGGTCGAAGATGTCTGCCTTGACGAACTTGCCGTCCTCCGCACGTTCCAGCGAAAGGATGTCGCGTCCTCCGGCATCCATCATCACCAGTTTCACGTTCTGTTTGGCGTTGAGATTGCCATAACGCATGACAAACTCGTCGTAACAGGTGTTCAGGTGTTCGCGCCAAGGTACATTTTCCTCGCGTCTGTTCGATTCATAGCGGTACAACCGCTCGTATGCGTCACGGAGTGATACATACAGCAACGCTTTCTCTTTCTGATAACCGGTTAGTCCAAGCGGCTGGAAGGTCGCACCGTAGGGAGTGATGTCCTTCAGATAACCGATGTCACGTGCCCTGTTTGCCACCAGCGAACCTTCACGCAGGTGCATTTCCGGCGTGCGGTGATAGGGACGCGGCGTAAGGTCGGGTACTTCCTCCTTCGGCTTTTCCGTTTCAAATTCAGGGAATAGTGAAGTGGTCGCTTTCTCACTTGGGCTATTGTCCGTAACAGGAGCGGGAGTTGCCTCCGGCTGTGCTTCGGGTTGTTGTGCTGCTTCCTTTTGCTCCGGTTTGTTATCCGACGAAGGCACAAAGGCAGGATTCAGCGTGTCCTTGACACCCGACTTTTTCAGTTGTTCCTGCCTGTGCTGTTCCGCTTCAAGCCGTAGAGCCTTGCGCCGTTCCGGTGTCAGGCTCATCATCGTTTCATAGAAGCCGTTGATGGGAGGATTGGTTTCCCAGTCCAAAGTGGCATAAATATCTTCTGGGTCGCCTTGCTTCCCGACATTTTCCGACTTTGCCTCCTTGCTTTCAGTTGTAGGCTTGACGGATTCAACAGTAGATGCAGCCGTAACCTGCGGCTTCGGTTTGGATGGTACACGCTTTGCCTTGTTTTCCTTTTTGGTTGCCTTTTTCTTTTTGGCAGGTTCTTCTATGGGCATACCCCAAAGGTCAAGCAGAGTGAGCTGAACGGCATTTGAATGATTCGTTTGGCGTGGCTCAATCTCCGGCTTTTCGTCTATGGGTTGCGGTTCTTCGGCTTGGGCTTCTTCCATCCGTGCCGTAATTGTCGCTTCCGGCTTCATGGTAGGCTGTTCCGTTTTTACTTCAACGGCAACCGCTTTTTGTTCCCTCGCTTGCCCGATTGCGCCCGAATACAGGCGCATAACAAGCCTCATGTGGCAGTCCTCATCAAGCATACGTCGCAAGTCCTCCGCAATACCTGCGGTTTTCCCCTCGTGCAGATAAACCATAGCGGGCTTGCCGTAAGGGTCGGTATCGAGTTTTGCGGTCGTATGCACGATACGTTCGGGATGGTGGATGAAATAGGCGTTGTCCGTCAGATTCGTATTCGTGTCCGTCTGTATCACGGTCATCAGCCGTTCATCCTGCGACAGTTCCGTCTTATGCAGGTTCTTTTGCAGGACAATCAGGTCGCTGCCCACCTCTGTCCCCGCGTTGTCCGAAAACAGGTTGTTGGGCAGGCGGATTGCCGATACCAGATTCGCCTGACTGAAAAGTTCGTTGCGCACGGAAGTCTTGGCACTGTTCAGCACTCCCTGCGACGTGATGAAAGCCACGATGCCGCCGTCGCGCACCGTGTCCAGCCCTTTCAGGAAAAAGTAGTTGTGGATGGCTTTCTGTGATGAGCGTCTGCCGAAAGATTCACTCCTTTGAAATTCAGCGTCAAACACCGCTATGTCACCAAACGGGATGTTGGACATCGCCAAGTCGAAATAGTTGTTGAACGGCTTTTCGATTTTCTCAAAACCGTCTATGCGCATCTTCTTGTCGGGGTGGAGCTGTCGCAGGATCGTGCCCGTGAGCAGGTCTTTTTCAAACGCCATCACATCCGCGTCGGGATTGTGCCGCAGCACGGCGTCCACGAACACGCCGACACCGGCCGACGGCTCCAGCACACGCGACGGGCGGACACTGTAATCCGCCAGCACATCGGCTATGGTGTCTGTTATCTCTTTCGGTGTGTAGAAAGCTGTCAGCACGGACGCTTTCAGCGAATCCACAAACCGTTTGTACTCCAAGTCGTTCCGGCTGTTCTCCCGTATCAGCCTATGCAACTCCACGGTAGGGGCAAACAGTTCGAGGTCGGATTTCGCCCAGTGGACAGCATCCGTCAGTTCCCTTGCAGGGTTCAGAATACATTTCAGCCCGCCGAAACCGCAATATTTCCGGAGTATCGCCTGTTCCTCGGTTGTTGCCGTTCTCTGTTCCCTGTCAAGGACAAATGCCGTCCGTATCGCCTCGATGTTGTCCCGCAACCTTTGTTTACGGTTAAACGCCATATTCCTCTATATAAAGGACGACAGCCCCCGTCAGCTCCGTATAGAGCAGGTCGTAATCGGGCGACAGGGCGAAATTGTCGTCCGCAAGGTCATAAATGGAGAATACGTTTCCGACAATCGGAAGCAGTTTCCGGGTAAAGGATTCACGCTCCGCTTCCGGCACATCGTCGGCAAACTCGTTTTCCACGACTTCGCGCAGGATGGCGTACTTGGAGTAGCGAAGCCCCTCCAGCAGCGTGCGCATCGCCAGTTCCTGCGCACCAGCAGCAGGATAGCCTTCGAGCATTGCCCGTTCATACGTTCCTGCGGCACGGTCGGCGCGTTCACGGATGAAGGCTTCGTTGGCCGCCTGTTCAAATTTGTTCGTTCTGAGATAGTCCAGCAGGTACAGACCGTAGTAGGAAAAGTCGGTCTGTCCTTCGTTTTTCTTCTTGTTGTTCATTACTTTGGAATTTAGTGGATTGGTAGATAATGACCGGGATAACTGTCTGAAAGGAGAAAGAAAAGGCACTCGGTATCCCTCCGAGTGCCACCACTAAATCCAAAGTATGAGTGTAATCCGGTATCGAAGAACAGTTCATTACTCTGAATCAGTGGCAAAGTTAATATTATTTCTTCCGTCCTGAAAATTTCTTGGTCGTTTTCCTTTCGGGGAACACGAAAGTCGTGTTGTAGTCCCCGTCAAAGGCAACCACGGCATCGAAACTCTTGCCCTGCTTGCTCTTGAAACCTTTGAGCAGCTTCGTGTGTCCGTCGGTGAGCAGGTCTTTGATCTCTTCATCGGTGAGGGTACGATTTGCCTTCAGGCGGAACACGGGCAGCCCGCACTCCGCGTTGTCGCAGCGGACGACCTTACCGTAGAACTGCATACTTCCCGTTCCGCACTTGGGACACTTGCAGCCGGAATCCCTGCGGGCGAACAGTTTGTGGCACGAGAGCAGTTCGGAGGTAATTTCCCGCGTGTACGCCTCTATCTCCTTGTGGAAGGTATCGGCAGGAAGTTCCCCGCGCTCAATGCGTGCCAGCTCCTTTTCCCATTCGCCCGTCATGGCAACGTCGGCGATGCGCATCGTCTTCACGACCGAGTAGAGGGCAAGCCCCTTTTCGGTGGGTACAAGCGACTTCTTGCAGCGTTCCATGTATCCCCGCTTGAAAAGCGTTTCGATAATCGCTGCACGGGTAGCAGGCGTGCCGATGCCGCAGTCCTTCAAAGCCTGACGCAGCGCATCGTCCTCAATCTCCTTGCCTGCCGTTTCCATAGCGGACAGCAGGGTGGCTTCGGTATGCAGCGGTTTGGGCTTGGTCTTTCCCTCCGTGATGGAGGCGGCTTTCAGTGTCAGCGTGTCGCCTTCCTGCCAGCCGGGGAGGATGGTTTCCTCTTTCTCTTCCTCGCCATAGACAGCACGCCACCCGGCTTGTTTGATGATGCTGCCTTTTGCCACGAACTCCGCTCCGGCACACTCCGCCGTAACAGAGGCTGTGTCTTTGACGCATTTTTCGGAGAAAGCCTCAATCATGCGTCCGGCAATCATCTGATAGACGATACTGTCTTCTTTGGAGAGGAACAGCGGTTTCTCGCCCGTGACGAGCAAGGCATGGTGGTCTGTTACCTTGCCGCCGTCCACGCTGCGGCGTGTCGGCACTGCCTTCAGATTGACTTTTTCTTTCCATTCGGGCAGATTGCCGATGAAGGCAAGTAGCTTGGGGATTTCCGCGAACACGTCTTCGGGGATGTAGCGGCTGCCGGTTCTCGGATATGTGATGAGCTTCTTCTCGTAGAGCTTCTGCGCGATTTCAAGCGTCTGTTCTGCCGTGAAGCCGTACTTGGCGTTGGCTTCCTTTTGGAGCGTGGTCAGGTCGTACAGAAGCGGAGTGTCCTCCGTCTTCTCCTTGCGTTCTGCTTTTGTGACAGTGGCAAAGCCGGCTTCCTTTACCTTATTATATAGTGCTGTGGCAGGTTCTTTCTCTTTCCATTTCTTGGAAGATGAGAGTTTCACCACTTCGCCGTCGCCTGTGTCTGCGGCGATATGGAGCTGCCAGTAGGTTTCGGGAGTGAAACGGCGGTTCTCCCAATAGCGTGCGCACACCATCGCCAGCGTGGGCGTCTGCACCCGTCCGACGGAGTACGTGCCGTGTCCGGCGGCGATGGAGAGTGCCTGCGTGCCGTTAATGCCCACAAGCCAGTCGGATTCGCTCCGTGCTTTGGCGGCAAGATAGAGGTTGTCATACTTGCTCCCTTCTTCGAGGTTGCGCAGTCCTTCGCGGATAGCCTTGTCGGTAAGAGAGCTTATCCAAAGGCGCACGAAAGGCGTGGTACATCCGGTGTAATGGTAGAGGTATCTGAAAATAAGCTCACCTTCGCGTCCTGCATCGGTCGCCACGATGATCTGCTCGCTTTCCTTGAAAAGACGGGCGATGATTTTTATTTGCGACACCACACCGCTGTCGGGCTTGTAGCCTTTCTCTGTCTTTTCCTGACGGGGAATGAGCGTGAAGGTTTCGGGAATGATGGGCACAGGTTGTCACGGACGAAGCCGCGTATGCCGTAGCCGTCGGGCATGGCAAGCTGGACGAGGTGTCCGAACGCCCATGTCACGGCATAGCCGCCTCCCTCGAAATATCCTTCCTCTCTTTTTGTCGCGCCCACGATGCGGGCGATTTCTCTTGCCACGGATGGCTTTTCTGCAATGATTGTCTTCATGCTGATTACTTTTTATGAATTATTACTTTGGATTTAGTGGCGGACACGGGATGTTACATCTTCATGCCCTTATTGTTTCTCTTCTGAGGCTTCTCTTGCTGCTTTTGCTGTTTGTCGTCTTTCGGGGCGGTCTGTCCTTTCTGCAACGGCTCTTTCAGGTTCTTGGTCGCCTCGTTGGTCTTGCCTTCGCTGTTCACCGCCACCTGTGTTCGGCTCTCGTTGGACGGGGCTACCTTCTGCGCGTTGTCGGGGTTGGTGTCATAGCGGTATGGGCGTCCCTTCTCCGGGTTGAACTTGATGTACATAGTGGCGTGGAAGCCCTGTTTGTCGGTCACGTTCTCCAGTTTGATGGCTTTGCCTGCCGCGTAATCGGCTTTCTGCTGGTCAGTGAAGTTCACACCGCTCCATTTGCTGATGGGGCGGATGCTGCCGTCGGCGTTCGTCCACGTGTTGCGGCGTTGCTCTTTCTGTGGGGCTGCGGAGTTTTCCATGCCTTGCGCCTGTCCCTGTGTGGGATTGTTCTTGGCTTCCTGCGTCTGGGCGGTACGGGGTGACCTGCCGGTTCCCGGCACGAACTCCACGCCTCGCTGCTCGACGTTCACTTGAAGAGTGGTGACGAACTTCCTGCCGTCGTTGCGTTCGATGAGTTTGTCGCGCACGGGCAGTCCGGCACGCAGCATATCCTGTTCCTGCTTGGTGATTTCCGTCTTTCCGATGCGCTCCGGTATGCGTACCTTGCTTGCAGGAATGTCCGTGATCTCATTCGTCTTGCGGTCTATGCTGATGAACGAGGGGATGATTTCACCCGTTTCCTTGTCCACGATGTCCACGACCCTGCCGAGGTTGCCCGTTTCGCGCAGGTTCTTACGATCTTCATCGGAGAACTTGTGTTCTTTGTACTCGTCGAGTTTCTGCTCCTTGCGGATGAAGTGCGGCACGAGGCTGACATTGCCTTCACCGTCTTTCTTGAAGGAGAGGCGGGCGTCCAGTTCAAAAGCCTCGCCGCCGAACTTGGGCGACACCTTTACCAAGTCGGATTTGCCGTAGTTGAGCATCTTCTGAAGGTCACCGGACTTTTCAAGGTCGTCACGTTTCACGCCCCATTTCTCTTCCAACTCCTGCCAGTTGATTTTGCTCTCGTCGATGGGCTGGTAGCCCCGTCTGCCCTGTGCCTGTTGTTGCGGGCTTTCCTGATTCTGTTCCTGCTTCTTTTCCATTTCTTCCTGTTCTTGTTTTTCTTTGGGCTGCTCTTCCTGCTTTTGTTCCGTCTGCTCCGTCTTTTCGGCGGTCTGTTCTTCCTTCACCTGCTTTTCGTAGCCGGAAGTGTCCACCTTGTGGGGCGCAAGCAGTTCCTTGTTGGCTTCGGGGTCTTTCAGCAGGTCTTTCATCACCTCCAGCAGTTTGTCGGCTTGGTCTGCCGCGACACGGTAGAAACCGAAGCGGCTGGGTTCCTTGCACTGCCGGAAGAAGTTTTTGAAGAAGTTGTCCAGCACATCGCCGTGGCGGTCGAATTGCAGGAAACTCTGCGCATTCTCCGCTTTCGCGGGGGTACGCTTGGGGGAACCGTCGGCATCCAGCCCGGCTACCACGCTGATCTCGCCCGTCTTCTCGTCACGGACTATCAGCACGTCCTTTTCACTTTTTTTCTTTGCCATTTGAAAAATGTTTTAATGGGTTATTTTTGAAAGAAATTATGGATACGAGCCTTGTAGAAGGCTATATCTTCTTTTTTGAAGTCCTTTACGTGTCCGGAAAGGAACGTCAGCACGTCCTCCTCGCTGTAATAGGTCTTTTTGCCGAGCGTCTTATACGGCAACGCGCCGATGCTGCGGTAGCGTTGCAGGGTACGCTTGCTGATCTGGAGCAGCATACAGAGGTCTTGGTTGTCGAACATCCTGATACGTTCCATCGGGTTTGGGGTTTTGCCGGACGGTTGCAAGGAGAGCAGCAGTTCGTCCTGACGGTCGAGCCGTTCAACCAGTTTCTGCATCCAGCTCTCGAAATTGTTTCGGGTAAGCAGTTCCATACGTCACGTCCTCCTTCCTTTTGGTTTGCCGCCACCCGTGCGCAGCGTGTGGTTGCGTTTCAGTTCCGTCGGTGTCGCCGCGTCTTCCATGACGGTGCAGTCCGCAAGCAAGCGGTCGATTTCAGACTGTCGGTAGCGGCATTTGCCGCGTAGCACCACATAGCCGATGCGATGCTCGCTGCGCATACGCTGGAGGGTGCGGGTACTCACATTCAACAGGTGCGCCGCCTCACGGGTGGTGAGCAACCTGTCTGTGGATTTTTCCTTTCTTTCGCCGGAAACGGCACGCACGTGTGCCGCTATTTCGGCTATCTGTTCCGTCAATGCGGTGAAAGCGGAACTTTCCATCGTTATTACTTTCATATTCAGTCCTTTCTTTTGGTTTCTGCGGCAAAATTCGGCAATAAACGAAAGGGGTTTTAACAGCTCACTACGTGTCTCACGTAAGATTTTTATTGGAAATGGCTCCGTAACCCGGACAGACGGCGCAACATACAGCCTTTCAGCGGGAAACGATATGTGTTCACGGGGGACGGCGTTACCTTTGCGGCAAACCTGAAATGTTTTGAATATGGAAATTGTATCTATCGAGAAAAAGACCTTCGAGATGATGGTGGCATCCTTCCACGCCCTCTCGGAGAAAGTTGCCGCCCTGAGGCGCAAGAGCGACGGAGGGCGGCTGGAAAGGTGGCTCACGGGCGAGGAAGTCTGCGGGCAGTTGAGAATCAGCCCGCGCACGTTGCAGACCTTGCGCGACAAGCGGCTTATCGGCTACTCGCAGATAAACCGCAGGTTCTATTACAAGCCGGAAGAGGTCAGAAGGCTGATTCCGCTTATCGGTACGCTCTATCCCGGCGGCAGGTAATCTTATTATTCACCCACTGAATCCAAAGTTATGATGAACGAGAACAACGATGTTTTTACAATGGAGGACGAGCCGCTTGCCACCGTGGTGCAGAATATGCGCAAAGGCTCTAAATGGCTCTCCGCATTTTTGGAAAACTACCGTCCGCCGCTGGACGGGGAACGTTACCTGACGGACAGGGAGGTGGCGGAACTGCTCCGTGTAAGTCGCCGTACCTTGCAGGAATACCGCAACAACAGGGTGCTACCCTATATCCTTTTAGGAGGAAAGGTACTTTACCCCGAATCGGGCTTGCGTGAACTGCTGGAGGCGAATTACCGCAAGCCGATGGGATAAAGGAAGCATGAAAACGAAAAAAGGAAACGGACAACTCAAATTGGGCTGTCCGTTTCCTTTTTTATTGTTTGTATGCGTGTTCAGCAATACCCGGCTTTCCCGTTCTGTATGAACATCACGTATGCCTGTCGCTTTTCTTTCGAGAGAGCTTTACCTACCAGCCACGTGCGGAACACGTGCGTGCAGTAGGTGTTCAATCTGAAAGCGACGGGGATGATGATCTCAAGCGAGTAAACATCCGCATACAGACCGTTTTCAAGCTGAATGTAGCGGCATACCTCGTAGTCACTCAACACGTCCGCTTTGAGGATGGCTTTGATGGCGGCATTCACTGCCGGGACACCCGTGTGGAACAGTCCGGCGATTTCTCCGGCGGTCATCCATACTTCGTTACCGGTTACGCTGACTGCCTTGTCCTCAATGATGATTATGTCACGTTTCATGGCTTCTCTTTTTTAGATGGTGCAACCTGCAAATTCCTCGATTTGGTTCAACCTTACGGCAAGGTTCTCCATGTCTTGGTTGAGCTTCTCTTTGGTTATTTTCGCGTATATCTGCGTTGTTTTTATACTCTTGTGTCCTAACATGGAACTGACCGTTTCAATGGGTACGCCGTTGGAGAGGAACACCGTTGTGGCTGCCGTGTGACGGCTTTGATGCCACGTGATATGCTTGGTGATGCCGCAACGCTTGGCGACGGCACGGATTCCGTACAGGCAGGTCATGTAGTGTGGGACAGGGAATATCCTGCCGTCCTCGCACAGTCCCCGGTACTTGTCGATGATGCGCTTCGCTATGTCGAGCAGGCGGATGTTGGACACCACGCCTGTCTTCTGGCGGTTGATGTTTATCCACTCGTGTTCGTCGAAGTAGGTGCGGATATTCTCTTCCGTCAAGTTGCGCATATCGGCGAACGACAAGCCCGTAAAGGCGCAGAACAGGTATAAATCGCGGTACAGTTCCTGTTTGGCGTTCTTCAGTTTACCTTCCATCAGCAGGCGGATTTCATCTTTCGTCAGGAAGCTGCGCACCGTTTCCTCTTTCTTGATTTCATACTCGCGGAACGGGTCGCGCGTGAGCCACTCGTTGTTGATGGCGATGAACACCATCGTCCGAAGCGGGCAGACATACAGCCACACGGTGTTGGTGCAGCAGTGTTTGTCCGTGCGCAGGAACATCTCGAAGTCGGAAATGAAAGCGGGTGTAAGCTCTTTCAGTGCGATGTCCTTCACGTGGTAGCGGATGGTGAGGAACTCTTGCAGGTGCTTGTAAACGGTCTTGTACTTCAAGAGCGTGCCTTTGGCTTTCATCCCTGCCTCCACCTGCTTGGCATAGTCCTCGTTGTGTTGCCTGAACACCTGCAACAGCGTGTGGTAGCGGTGTTCCAGTCCGAGAAAGGCGTTTTTCACCTTTTCCGCAGTGACGAAGTTGTCACGCTCCATGATTTCCTGATAGTGCTTGTTGATGCGTACGCGCATCTTGTCGAGCATACGGTTCGTTTCGAGTGCAGTCGTGCTTCTGCCCGTGACACGTCCTCCTTTGGTATCCCACAGCTTGGGATCGACGGTCAGTTTGCAGCTGAACTGTGTCTGGCTTCCGTCCACCGTGATACGTCCCATGACGGGTACTGTCCCGTCCTTTTTCACTACCTGACGTTTGAGGTAGTAGATAACTGAAAATGTACTCTTCATCGTCCTTAATTTTTTTAGGTTCAAAATTAGTCGGTGAAGAATCCTTCGTCGGTACGCAAAACACGGAGGAACGGCGCAATCTTTTTCCGTAACCGGATTTGTCGCGTGAGTTGTTAGTAACTCACTATATCACAATGCCTTGTTTTGCCATTCGTATCCATTTCGTCACCTATATGGTGTGGTTACGAACAAGTAACGTAGCGACGTCTTGACTTGGCTTCGGCAAGGATTGTGGTGGCGTTGGAGATAATCGGCAGCTTAAATGAAACCTCTGTAAATCAATTCTATTACCTCATTCTTCCGTATTCCACTTTTTTGTAGTAACTTTGTAACGTTAATCTAAAAAAGTATTATAACCGTATTGAATTGTACTAATTAAAAACAACGAATGTATCCTCTAAAATTTGAGCCTATCCTGAAACAGACACTTTGGGGGGGCGACAAGATTATCCCATTCAAGCATTTGGATGAAACTCTGCCGAACGTGGGCGAGAGTTGGGAAATTTCAGCAGTAGAAGGTAGTGAATCGGTAGTTGCCAATGGCGCGGACAAAGGATATACTTTGCCCGAGATGGTTCGCAAATATAAGGACGAACTGGTGGGCGAGGCCAACTATGCACGGTTTGGAAATAAGTTCCCGTTATTGGTCAAATTCATCGATGCCCGCTTGGATTTGTCCATCCAGGTTCATCCGGGCGATGAGCTTGCCAAGAAACGCCACAACAGCTTCGGCAAGAATGAGATGTGGTACGTGATTTCCGCCGACAAGGGCGCGAAGCTGATTTCCGGATTTTCCGAAGAGATAACTCCCCGGGAGTATAAGGACCGGGTCCACAACGGGACGTTCGCCGACGTGCTCCAGACGTGCGCCATAGAGCCGGGAGATGTGTTCTACGTCCCTGCCGGCCGTGTGCATGGCATCGGTGCCGGGGCGTTTGTGGCGGAAATCCAGCAGACTTCCGATATCACTTACCGCATTTTCGACTACAACCGCAAGGACAAGGACGGCAAGGCCCGCGAGCTGCACACCAGCCAGGCGATGGATGCCATTAATTTCTCCGATGTGCAGGACGATTTCCGCACGACATACGAGCGGATGCAGAATGAACCCGTCGAAATGGTGGCAAGCCCTTACTTCACGACGTCGGTCTACGACATGACGGAAGAAATCACTTGCGACTATTCCGAACTGGACTCGTTTGTAATCTTTGTTTGCGTGGAAGGCGCCTGCCGCTTGACGGACGACAACCGGAATGAAATCACTCTGCGTGCCGGCGAGACCGTCCTGCTGCCTGCCGCTGTCCAGGAAGTGACCATCGTGCCCGAGGGCGGAAGCGTGAAGCTGCTCGAAACGTACGTATAAGAGTTAACAGGATTGCTGCGATGAAGTTAACAAGGCTGTATGCAGTCGGTTAATATCGTTGTCTGAATAGAGTTAACATCATGTACGCCATGATGTTAACTCCTTTTTTTTTGAAGGGAAATCAGAAGAGCCTGCCGTTTTTCTTCTTCTCCTTGACGAGTGCCGCAATGAGGTATCTCCCTTTGGCTGCCACATTTTTCCAGGGCGTGTAGTGTATCACTTTCCATACGTAGCCCCTCAGCCTGCCGTAGTCGGACAGGCGCAAGATGGCATTGATTTCATTGATGTCCGTGATTCTCATTTGCTGCAAGGTGAGCATCAGGCCGTCGTAATTGTGCGTATGCTTGTTGTAGGCATATTCCGGTATGGGAATGAGCGTGGCCTCCCCGTAACTTCCTTCTTCTATATCTGCTTTCATTTGCTCTGCTTTACTTTGTCCGGAATTGTCTGCATTTTGCGATGGAACGTCAGCAGGCTGTATGCAATTTCCCTTGTCAAGCTTCTTGTTTTCCTCGTTCGGTATGCAGTTTTCCAGCAGATAGGGCATGGATTTCAGGTCTCTTTTCCGTCGTTTGGTGGCCTCCAGCCACACCTTTTGGATGGTGGCTGAAGTCAACACATATTGTTCCTCGTAGCATTTCCGGTCGAAAAATCCCTTGTCGATAAGGATGCAGATAATCTTCTCCATATCCTTCTCCTCGATGCCCGCCTTGTGGGCAAAGAGCGTGCATTGCTCCTTGTCCCACAGCAGGTAGTATCCTTTTTCCTTATACATCTTGCACAGTAGTCTTATGACGGCGCTGATTCCTGCCAGCCCGCATTTGGCTTCTACGAGTTCTATCGGTGCGTCATCAAAAAAATTCACGTTCAGCGGGAAATACATGATTCCCCCATAAGTCATTGCCATACTCTTTGTCTTTTAATTGTTGATTATTAATTCTTCATTTTTCATTCTTCATTCTTCATTCTTCATTTACCCCACCGGTCTCCATTCCAGGAAATTCTCAAGCTGGAAGGTTCTCCATGCCTGCCGTTCGACGTCCCAGTATGCGACGGTGCTTGCAATCTTCGTTGCGTCGTATGTTTTCCCGAAAGCGTTCTTGTAGGGTATCAGCGTTGCCCTGACCATCCTGAATGCCCCGTTCTGCTTGCGATAGGCAATGAGCGCGCACCCGTATTGCATATGGTCTATCAGTTTGTCGATGCGTTCCGTCATCCAGGCGGCGCAGCTTTCCGTATACTCCTTTTCCAGCATGATACGGTTTTTCCATCGTTTTCTTGTTTCCTCTTTTGGCGAAACGTACTTTCCTTTTTTCATCTCTCTTTTCAGTTTTTTGTTAGGTTTATAATACTGTTTACTGCTGCTTGGGCATTGGTGGAGCCGCATAAAAAAAAGATGCCGTTTTTCTGAAAAAGCGACATCTTTTTAGTAGTGTGGCTAAATCTTTGCGAAAGCGGTTGCAAAGATACAGCCTTTCATGACAGATTGTCCATTGTTATTTATGGATGGGGTTTTGTTGATTTATATTACTATTTTCTCTTTTGTTTGCTTTCGGTCACCTTATACAGGTTTTCTCTCTTTATTTCGCTGATATCTACTTTTATGGTATTGATTGACAATGGTTTGCCGTTCTTCGAATAAAGGATGTTCAGTCCGGCGATGAACCGGCACAGAGTGGCCGTCCCATACTGCGGGTCCACTCCTAAATTTCCTTTGAGGAACATTTCCAGTAGCAGTGCTTCAAGCCTTTTCCGCTCCTCGAAGATTCCTATGATTTTTTCCCCGGCTTTGGGACCTTGTTTTCCCTTAATCCTTTGTCTGATAGTTGTTTTACTCTTGCTCCGGCTTCTGCCGACATTTTTTTTTATCGCTTTTTTTATTAATGTCTTTATTCATATTGTTGAATTTATGTCCATAAACGGCTAAGGGACAAAAGGTCATGAAATACGAAGTTACTGCTAATAAAGGGAATATACAAATATCCGGACGCCCTTTTATCCGTTTGCGGATGTATCGCGCAGAGGGCTAAATATTTAGGAAGTGGGGGAGAGGTGTTTTTTTAACGTTCGTTTAATGGCACAAAGATACGCGTTGTTTTTGATATGTGCAAAATGTTTGATAAAAAATATATTTTATCGCTATTTTTATTTTCATGCAAGTCCTTGTTTTAGAGTGGTTTAATCCGGTTTTTTCAGGCCGGTTGTTTTAGTTATTTTATTTCGTATCCTCTCTGTTTTACGTTGAATAATCTTGACGTTTATTTTACGAACGTTTAAAAGACACTTTTTATCTCTTAATCCGTTCGTTTACAATGGTTTATTCGTACAAAAGTGTATAATTACGGACAATCCATCGGCAAGAAGGACACAAAGCTTGCCGTATTCTACATAAGGTGTCTGCAAATGATTGAAATTCAAGCGTATGTAAGGATTTCAAAGCCCCGGGAGAACGCCTTTTTCTGAAATATACATTTGAATGGAAGCAGCGAAAGAGACAGAATTATGGTATGCGATGCGTGCCACGTATCGCAGAGAACCGGATGCCGCGCGTCTGCTTGAAAAGGAAAATCTGGAATGTTTCATTCCCATGCAATACAAGGTGATTGTCAGGCGGGGCAAGAAGGTGCGTGTTTTGGCTCCTGTCGTGCGCAATCTGATATTTGTGCGCGCTTGTCCTTCCGATTTGCAGCGTGTCAAGTCCAAAGTCGCCTATTTGCAATATATCACCGACACCCGTAGCGGCCGGAAAATTATCGTTCCGGACAACGAGATGCGGCGTTTCATTGCGGTGGCGGGTACTTACAGCGATCAGCTTCTGTTTTTCCAGCCCGAGGAAGTGAACCTGTCCAAAGGTACCAAAGTACGTATCACCGGTGGCGCTTTCGAGGGTCAGGAAGGCATTTTCCTGAAAGTGAAGGGAGCGCGTGACCGCCGTGTGGTGGTCGAGATACAGGGCGTCATAGCCGTCGCCATGGCCACTATTCATCCCGATTTGATAGAAGTCATCAAATAATTTAGAACTCAAAATTCATCATTCATCATTTTGGAGAAAAAGCGTATATTAGCATATCTCTTTTTTAAGAAGTAAAAATGGAACAGATGCGTAAATTGCCGATTGGTATACAGACTTTTGCAAAACTGCGTGAAGATAATTACTTTTACGTGGATAAAACTGCGCTGGTTTATCAAATCGCATCTACTTCTGTTCCCTATTTCCTGAATCGTCCCCGTCGCTTCGGCAAGAGCCTGTTGGTTTCGACTTTTGAAGCCTATTTCCAAGGCAGGAAAGATTTGTTCGAAGGGCTCGCGATAGAGAAACTGGAAACCGAATGGAAAGAGTATCCGGTATTTCATTTGGACTTGAATGCCGAGAAATATGACAGTAAGGAAGCTTTGCAGCAGGTGCTTTCCCGCAATCTTAGCCTTTGGGAAGACAAGTGGGGGAAAGACGCGGCAGAAGATACGCTTGCTTCTCGTTTTGCGGGAGTGCTCAGGCGTACTTACGAAAAGAGCGGCAAGCAAGCTGTGGTGCTTATCGATGAATATGACAAGCCATTGCTTCAGGCCATTCTCGATGAGCCGTTGTTGGAAGAATACCGTCGTACCCTGAAAGCTTTCTACGGAGTGCTGAAAAGTGCCGACCGTTATCTTCGTTTCGTGTTTTTGACGGGAGTGACCAAGTTTGCACAAGTAAGTGTGTTCAGCGATTTAAATCAGTTGAACGATATTAGCATGAAGCCTGCCTATGCCACTGTTTGCGGCATTACCAAGGATGAATTGGTGGAAACGTTTGCTTCCGAGATTGAACTGTTGGGAAAGAAAAACGGACTTACTTTTGATGAAACAGTCTGCCGTTTGACCTCTTTGTATGATGGGTATCATTTTGAAGAGTCGGCAGAAGGCGTGTTCAATCCTTTCAGCATACTGAATGTTTTTGACAGTTATAAATTTGATAATTATTGGTTCCAGACAGGTACTCCCACTTATTTGGCAGATTTGCTGAAGCAAAGTGATTATGATTTGCGCTTGTTGATTGATGGCGTAGAAGTGCAGGCATCCGCCTTTTCGGAATATCGTGCAGAGACAAGAAATCCGCTCCCCATGATTTATCAGAGTGGCTACCTCACGATTAAAGGGTATGACAAGGAGGTCAATCTTTATACTTTGGGATTCCCTAATGATGAAGTCCGTTATGGTTTTTTGAACTTCCTGATACCCTATTATACAGAAGTGTCTGATGCGGAAACTGGTTTTCATATTGTAAAATTCATGCGTGATTTGAAGGCTGGTGATGTAGATGCTTTCATGGAACGTTTGAGAGTCTTTTTTGCAGGGATGCCTTATGATCTGAGTGACAATACCGAACGTCACTATCAGGCTATTTTCTATGTGGTCTTTACGTTGATGGGGCAGTTTGTGGAGACGGAGGTCCGTAGTGCCCGTGGTCGTGCCGATGCGGTAGTGAAAACAAAAGATTTTGTTTTTGTTTTTGAATTTAAGCTGAATGGAACCGCCGAAGACGCTTTGAAACAGATAGATGAAAAAGGTTATTTGATTCCTTATAGTTTAAATGGTAGGAAGCCGGTAAAAGTAGGGGTAAACTTTAGTAAGGAAACCCGAAATGTAGATAAATATCTTATAGAATAAAATCATAGACTGACACAGATACTTCTATAGCACAGATACCCTTGGATTAATTTGTGATAATCCGGGTAATCTGTGATGGATTCTTTTTGAGCATAACTCAAAATTCATAATTCAAAATTCATAATTTACTCATGTCTCTTTCCGAAGAAACTCTTGCTCTTCAGCGTGCTGCGCACGATCTGATTTATTTGGGCATGGACGGCAGTCCCGTCTACAGCGATGACCTTTCCCGTCGTAACGGTGAGGTTTATCGCCTGACTACAGCTTTGTATAATTCCGGTGCCATAGGTTCTACAGTCGAAGAACAGGCAAACGTCTGTCTGGCCCTGCTGATGGGCTACAATGCTTCGTTCATCGACCATGGCGAAAAGCAAGCCCATATTCAGGAGGTTTTGAATCGTTGTTGGGATATCCTTGAAGCCCTTCCCGCTTCGCTTCTGAAGCTCCGCCTGCTTACGGCCTGCTATGGTGAAGTGTTCGATGACCCCCTGGCTGATGAAGCCCGCAGCATTATTGCGTCGTGGGATGCCGCATCGCTCACTGCCGAACAGCAGGAAGCCATTGAGGAGTTCCATAATGTGGTGGATAATCCTTATCCGTGGGAAGAGGTGGACGAATGAATTTAGAAAAGTTTCTTGATATGTATTAGCCATTAGTAATATATATGTTTAATCTACAGCAGTTTATAGTAACCATTCTATTTTCCGCCTTGACATAAGTTGTTAGTCGACATATCTTTGCGCCGTAACCTTTAACAAAAATGATTATGGCAAGAGAAAAAGTAAACTATCAGGAGGTATATGACCTCTACCAGTTGTGCAGCGAGACCAAAGACCTTCGTGAGTTCTGTGTTGATTATGGAGTAAGTTACGACAAGTTCATGAACTGGCAGCGTCATCAGCTGTGGAGTGCGAAGTTAGGCAAGACAG
>ERZ808046.269-NODE-269-length-60318-cov-16.161302_pt1 | contig 60318 bp, 75 predicted proteins | sample MGYA00380196_ERZ808046 | MGnify/ENA primary metagenome ERZ808046 (study PRJEB31490, sample SAMN06133421) | mouse gut metagenome | isolation source: Z6_2 | host: mice | place: China: Chengdu | collected 2015-05 ... | reverse complement strand
GTCGAGGGCTTATCCAGAAAGGTTTGATGGGAAGGATTTAGAAGGTAAGGATGATTCAATATGTGGTTTTGAGGGTATGGAGAGAACCTGAGAGGGCGGAAGAGAAGAAGAAAAGAGGAAGAAATGCACGAGTGGCTCAGTGGTGGAGTATCGCCTTGCCAAGGCGAGGGTCGCGGGTTCGAATCCCGTCTCGTGCTCTGGTAAAAGCACTGTATTTACAGTGCTTTTACTATTTCTGTGACAAAATTCATGACAAAAATTTTAAAAGAAGAATTAGGAGAAAATAGCTCCTCCGAGTTTTCTGGCTGCTTCTCTCTTTGCCCCTTCCTCTTTTTCCATCATGGAATGCCGGTATACAGACTTCATTACATGGTCCGTCTCCCAGCCTCCCAGACGCATGATATCAGCCTCAGGAACCCCAAGAGAGGACATCGCGCTTGCAAAATAATGCCGTAATTTATGTACTGAAAAATGCTCTATTCCCAGATCTTTTTCTGCTTTCGACAGATAAGCTGATATTTTTCCTGGAAAACCTTTGTATACATATCCCTGTTCATGTATCCTGCTTGTTACTTCCGCGGGTATTACGACTTCCCTTGTACTGGTTGTTGTTTTTGTGGTTTTTATTATCCAGTTCTTATTTTCGTCCTGCACTAATGCCTTATTTATCTTCACGATATCTCCGTCAATGTCCTCGGGCGTAAGTGCACATATCTCTGACCGGCGCATACCATAACATGCCAGGATGATTGGTATTTCATATTCCGTATCTTTTGCATACTCCAGTATGCGTTTAACATCATCGCTGGACGGTATATAGGGATCATGTTTGGACTTTTGCGGCAGGGTGGTATTTAGTTTTAGGTTAGGGCAAAACATGCCTAAAACGGCAGATATAAACCCATGGTGGTTATTTACGGTCTTTGGACTGTGATTTTTTGAGATTCGATTAATTTCTTTTTGAACATCAAGTGGTGTGATGTCGTATATACTTTCTTTCAAAAATTCCTCTGGAAGCTGTCGAATAATCCCACTGTAACCTCTTATAGTACTCGGAGATAAGACATTTCGCTTGGACTCGATATACTTTTCTGCAGCAGCCCTGAACGTTAATGCCTGGTGCTGCTTCTCCTGCACCTTTTCCAGTTCATTTGCCATGGCCTGCATGGCTTCTTTTTGAGTGGGTTTCCCTTCAAATATAACAGTGTATGTCTTCCCCTTATACATTTTTCGGATTCGGTAAGAACCGGATGGCAATTTTTCGATCTTCATGATATCATCCTCCTTAAAATTGGGTATAAAAATAACAGCCAGCGAGTTATTCGGAAATTCCGAACAATTGCTTGCAAGCTGTTTCCAAAGATGATACAATGTTCTTGATTGTTGTAGGTATCATCTTTGGATATCTATGCAAAGCCGTTCGGTGTTGGTAGCGCCGGGCGGTTTTTCATATTTGACAAATAATGTGAATTGGCATATCTTAGCAAGATAGTCGGTGGGTGAATACATCTCATCCCGTCCCGATGAACATCAGAACAAAAAATAGTTGTCAGCTTTTCAGGGCAGGACGGCTATTTTTTATGGGTATAACTCAGAATGGCTATGATTAACATGGCGACACCCAGAATAATCTGGAATTCGTCATATGTACTCATAAGGCGCTACCCCTTCCCTCAAGACTCGAAACGGGATGGAGGCACGTCCCCCGGCTGCCCGGGTAGGTATATTATATTGTCAGGGTACTCTTGCAAAAATTAAAGATCAATTCTTATTCCCGAAGTCATATTTAATTTTCGGAATTCGTTGACCAGTTTATTGGCATCGAGAATGTTTTTTGTTGCATCAAAGCCTATGTAAGAAATTTCTTCTTGATTATTGAGGTAAGTAATAATCAGGTATTGGGTAGTATTTTTGATTTTTTTTGTCTTAGCCCTTCCACCGATCACTGCGCCAAGGGCTCCAAACATGACTGCTCCGGCCACTGCACCGCCGACGCTGGATACAGCCTGTTTTTGGATTTCGGTATCTGTTTTAATGCACATATCGGTTATTTTATTACGACTTAGATTTATTTCCGTAGTGCCAGCTTTGAATTCAATTTTGTCAGGATAAGATGAAATCTGACAAATAGTATTTTCAGCCAGTGGAAGTCCGTTTACATGATGAAATGCGGTATAAATAGTGGGTTTGTTCTGTACAATTTTATCATTCTGCTGTTTTGATTCTTCCGTTGTTTTAGCTCTTTTTTGGCTCTTTTTAGACAATGATCGAAACAATAAAATAGAAATAAAAAAGCATAAAGCACTTACAGCTAAATTTGATGGTTGTGATGTTTCAATATATTGTGAAATCCCTACAAATACAAGAATGAAAAAACAAACTGCAAAAAAGCCTTTAACAAATTTTATCATAATCTCCTCCTTAATTGTGTATGAAATATTTATTGCAACCGTAGATTAATTAGTTCAATCGGAAGCCCGGTGCCAGAAGATAGCTGTTCTCTGGTGTATCCCTGATATTCTTGCAGAATATCATCCGTAATGAGCAGATGGGCTGCAAACAGATTTGCCTGACGCTCGATCTTCGAGGTTAGAAGAAGCGTGTGTCTGCTCATAAATGCACAGTTTTCTTTGGGATGCAGGACAGCATGTCCCAGTTCATGAGCCATAACAACTTTGGAAAAGCTATCTTCCAGATCGGAGTTTATATATATGCATTTATGTCTTTTCAGGTATTTATAATATCCTGAGATCCTGCCAAGCGGGCACCGGAATACTTCTATATTCAGATAATTGGCTATCACAAAGGGGTCATTGGTTCCGCATAGTCTGGTGTAATATTGAATGAAGCGCAGTATTTTGCTGTTCAAATTTATCACCTACTTTTTGTTCTTGCGGGGATTGTATTTTTCTTTATTTATAATCTTTAAGTGCCGCAGGCTCATGCCGATAGCATCCCGAAGCAGTTCCTTGGATTCTTCATCAATTTCTTCTCCATTATAACGCAGTGGAGAGTCTTCTCCAGATTCAATCTTGTCCATCAATGCATCAAGGTCTTTGGCAATGTCACGTTCGTCTCGGGTGGTTAAGCCATCAGCAGATTTTTCGTCAATCAGATCGGTTTTACCAACCCCGAAATAGTCTGCAAGCCGCTGGACCTTTCCCATTCTTGGTAAAGCGATCCCCTGGCACCATGTGTTAAAGGTTTGCGGAGATACATCTATGGCATCGGCCACTTCTTTCTGAGTTTTCCCAAACAATGTAAGGTACTTATTTAAATTTTTTGAAAAAATCTTTTTCTGTTCTTCGTCAGCCATGCACATACCTCCATATGAATTCTTTAGCATTATGATACAACATTATTTTATTTTGGTCAACTAAAAATCAAAAAAAACTTGATTTTAGTATTGACATCAAATTTAATTTGATTTATAATGCATGTAGAGTGAGGGAGGTGATTAAAATTGTCTGAGTTCAAAATAAGTCTGGCAGCAGCAAGAGTGAATGCTGGATTAACCCAGAATGACGTAGCTAAAGTGCTCAAGGTTGGAAAGCAGACTGTTGTTAGCTGGGAAAAGGGGAAATCTGAACCCAAAATGTCCCAAAGCAGACAGTTGAGTGAACTCTATAATATGCCACTGGACTATATTTTTTTGCCAGAAAAATCAAATTAAATTTGATATCAGGAAGGAGGCGAGAGAGACGGAGGATAAAAAGTTGAAAGCCATTTTTGAATCCATGCAGGGAATTACATTGTTGGAATGGCAAAAGCTGAAGCAGGTAATTGATACCACTTTTAGAGGAGAGGTTGCTAAACAGAATAATAAGATTCCTATGGCAACCTCTGAAAAGCTAATAGATTCATACAAAGGACTATTCTGAAACTATTTGTATGAATATGGGGTTGATGCGGTAGTCTTTGCCTTTATAAAAGATGTGTACATAATCTAGCTGATAATATGTATCTTCTGCCTCTCTTTTGAATGGTGCAAAGATTTCAGCATTTTCTTCATACCATTGAGATGGTTTTGCTCGATGGATGCCCATTACACAATTGACATCATCATTTAAGCAAACCCAATTACCAGTAAGGCAGGCATAAACTTTTTTCATAAGTTTTCTCCTTTCTTCATACTCGGCTCTGGCAGGAACCTGTAAGTACAGTATAAGACGGGATGGGGAAAAGAGCAAGCGTGTCAGACAAAGGAGGGAGGAGGTGAAAAGTGAGAAAATTATTTTAAAGGAGGAGCTATATGGCAATTAAAAGAGCAAAGACCATATCAGAATATGCAATCAGAAGATGGCTTATAGAGCAGAATTTCGCCATGGAATACTTTACCCTTACCATAAATGGGAACGAGGGGACGTTAGAGGATAGGACCGGCGAATCTATGATTCTGGTTTATGACCCAGGTGAGAAGATGGTGCATGTAAAAGAATAATAAAAAACGCACATCCGGTACTGGGGATATCAGACGGGGTAAGTAACCATTTTGTAAGGACCTGAAGGGGGAGACTGTCCGAAAACTAAGATGAGTTTCCACCAAAATTAAGATTGATTCACTCTTACGAGTGTTCAATATAAATGTAAAAAACTGCACATTGAAAACTGAATAAAGTACACAGAAACCATGCATCTCAGGTTCAAATATAGTATAATGGAACCAGAGAAAATATTCCGTTCCGAGGTGTGATGAGATGCCATATGTTTCCGGCTTTGACCGTAACCAATTGATGTGTTGTTCATGGGATGCATTTGTAGATGAAGAAAGTATTGCAAGGATCATTGATGCGTTTGTAGAGCATCTTGACATAAAGAAATTTGGTGTAAAGGCAGCGGCTGTGGAAGGGCGACCATCCTATGACCCGAAGAGCCTTTACAAGATCTATATTTATGGAAGTAGAAAAGGGATCCGTTCTTCGCGGAAACTGGCAGAAAGCTGTAAAGTTAATCTTGAAGTGAAATGGATGACTGGTGGCGTGGAACCTGATTTTCGTACCATTGCAGACTTCAGAAAAGACAATATAGACAGCCTGAAGGAAATCTTTTATGAATTTAACCGCCGGATTTCCGGTGCAGTGGAATGGGGATTTTTATCTGTGGATGGAACAAAAATCCAGGCCTGCAATTCCAAAGACAATAACTACACAAAAAATAAATTGGATGACCGGATCAAGTGGCTGAACGGACATACAGATGAATATCTGCGGATACTTAATGAAATGGATCAGCAGGAAGAAGCAGAAGAGATTCCCGGAGAATTAATAAGAGAAGCCCTTGAGGCTAAGCTAAAAGAAGCCCAGGAGCGTCTTGCCAGGTATGAAGGCTATCAGAAATTAATGGAAGAAACCGGGGTATCACAGCTTTCTATTACAGATGCAGATGCAAAACTTATGAAAAATAAGAATGGTTTTGTGGTAGCATATAATCCGCAGACAGCAGTGGATTCAGAAACACATCTGATCCGGGATTTTCAAATGACGAACCAGGTGACAGATCACGGTCTGTTAGAAAGCACGATGGAGGAAGTGAAGAAAGCTGAACCGGAAAAAATCGTAGAGGTAGTGGCGGATAAAGGCTATGAAGATACGGAAGATATGGTCAGCTGCCTGGAAAGCGGGATGATTCCCCATGTAATAACAGATGATGGAAAAGATGGTTACGAAATCGAAATCGCTTATGAAAAAGCGGAAGCTGATCTTACCAGCACAAATCCAGAGGAGCTAAAGAAAGCATTGCATGCAGGGCAGGTACCGGAGGCATACGAGACGGTGATACAGGACATGAAAGTAGAAACTGTGCGCCGGAAAGTGTTGGATGAAAAAAGGGAAAAAAGCAGTGTATATGGCAGTCAGGAAGAAATGCTGGAAAAGGCAGAAGAGGGATATTTTGTCAGGGATCCTGAACGGAATCTTGTATACTGTCCGGCGGGAGAAATCCTGAGGCAGAAATGCATAAAGAAAAACGGAAATATCCGTTATGCAAATAAAAATGCCTGTAAGCATTGCGCGAACCGTAACAAGTGTTACAAAGGAAAAGGTGAATGGAAAGAGATTGATTTTACAAAAGATCAACTGCAGAAACCGTGTAAAGGATGGCTGAAAGCAGAAGGGAAGGAACCGGAAGAAACAAAACAGAAAGAGAAATGGCATTATGAAAAAAAGAAGGTTGTAAAATTCTTTCTGAAGCCGGACAGGGAAAAAACGAAGCAGCGGATGTGTCTGTCGGAGCATCCGTTTGGAACAATAAAACGAGCCATGGGAGCCACTTATTTTCTATTAAAAGGGATGCGAAAAGTGGCTGGGGAGTTTGCGCTCTTTTGCCTGGGCTATAACATAGAAAGAGCCAGGAATTTCCTGGGATTTCAAAAAATGATGGAATTGATGGAACAGGCATAAGCCTCTTTCTTCATACTGTGTATTTTATTCAGTTTTCGATGGCGCAGAATGAAAGAAAGGGGCTAAAATTATGCCTAAAAATCAAGTTTTCGGACAGTCTGAGGGGGGAGAAAATTAGATGCCTAGAATAAAAGCCAAGAAAAGGGAGTACATGATCAGGGATTTGGCCGGCTGGGTTGCTGGGAAGATGCATACTTGTGGATTCAAACAAGAGGACGTGGCAAAAGAACTTGGGATATCACAGCAAGCTCTTTCCAATCGAATCAACCCAGGGAAATACAAAAGAGGAGAAATAAAAGACCCGTTTTCCTACGGGGATATGCTTACCCTCTGCAAACTGTTTGATGTTGATGGAGAGGAGAAAGAAAAGTTATTGACATTATAAAATATGAGGAGGAACAGGACAAATGGGCGACTATGCAGTGCGTGTGCAACGTATAAAGCGCGCAAGATTCAAGAGGGAGCGAGATATATGGCTGTCAGTTATCGCCTATCCTGTGGTTTGTTTCGGATTCCGTGTGATTAATCTAATTGGCAGCGTTGCCAAAGTTATTGTATTGAGTGCATTGGCCGGAGCCGGATTCGGGATGGGGCTGGCCCTGGTATCTGTGATGATATAGCCGAAAGGATAAGAGAATGAACAGGAGAAAAAACGGAAACCCCAACGGGTGGAGCCGCTGGGGAATCCAAGTAACTGAAAATAACTTACTTTTATATTCTAAGAGATTTTTCGGAGAAATGCAAGATGGTAAAAGTAATTGTTTAGATGAAAGATGAAATTAGGAAGGAGAAATCATCATGAAGTTATATGAACTGACAGAAGAATATGCAGCACTGCAGGAGATGTGTTATGACCCTGAGGTGGACGAACAGACCTTAAGGGATACCATGGAGGCTGTCTGGGGAGAGATCGAGGATAAGGCCGATGGATATGCCAAAATTGTTATGGGAATGAAGTTAGATATCGAGATTCTGAAGGAAGAGGAGGCACGCTTAAATGCCCGCAGAAAGCGCCTGGAGGAACGTTCCCGATGGTTAAAGGACAACTTGGAAGCAAATATGCGGGCGCTCGGAAAGTGGAAGTTTAAGACAGCCATGTTCTCCTTTAACATCCAGAAAAATGGTGGTCTGGAACCCCTGGTGATTGATGGAAATATTGATGATATCCCTGGAAGGTTTCTGATTCCGCAGCCGCCGGTACCGGATAACGAGAAGATCCGCAGACTGCTTGCTGAAAAGCAGGTGGAATGGGCACACCTGGAGCCTCGCGGGGAAAGTCTGAGGATACGATAATGGGAAACTTTGTGGATGAGATTCCTCCGTACCGGTTTAATCAGTTGACGAAGATCGCTTCCAAGGTTGTGGATACGATGGTAGGAGGTGCGCTCCAGATGTCTTATGATGAGATGGAGATCGTTTTAAACATGATTCGGCTCGGAATTGAGGAATCACGGGATAAGAATGATAAGAGGAAGGAAACAAAGGCATGTTCTTAAATATTACGGAATTCAAGAAATTCCTGAAATCGGCATACAAAGGCTCCGGCCTGATTGTTGGAAGCATTGATGAACATCTGGTGCTTATGAATGCATCGGGAACATGGGGTGTCCAGATTACAGATGGATTTATACCAAATAAGTTAAAGGCGGCCATGGTTGAGCTGATCGGAGATCTTCCAGAGGAGGGAGAGGTCGCAAACTATCAGCCGGAAGGCATCCAGAATGAGACGGATCTGAGCCGGTTTAACTTTTATGAAAAGTGGAAACAGGCCAGGGATTATGCAGCGCAGACTCCTTTTATTCTCCGGTATGCACATGCAGAATACATTCTTATGCAGATACATAGCACTATGGAGCTGTGTCCCATTAACCGGACTTTTACGGATCTGATCAGTATCAAGGATCTGGACCACGCAGTTGAGAGCATGCCGGGGCGGCCCTGTTACCTGGATGGTATGTTGTACTGGAAAAACGACACGATGATTTACTGGGCGGGTGCCGCTGTCTTGAGTGAGGAATTTGAAACAGATGTACTTCCGAAACTCTCGTTTCTGGATTGTTTTGAGAATGAAGTAAAACTGAGGGACACCGGCTGCCTGCCGTTCGATGAGGAGGGTTAATATATGGCAATTCCTGTAATGATTATTGGAAAATCCGGCAGCGGAAAATCTGCCAGCATGAAAACCTGTGTGGGGAAGGATTTTAATCTGATCCGCGTTTTAAAGAAACCACTGCCATTTAAGGGGCAGATTCCGGGGAACTGTTCGGATGACTACCAGACAATCAAGAAATGGTTAAAGCAGGCGCCGGCACAGTCAATCGTGATTGATGATGCAGGTTATCTGATCACAAACTTTTTCATGCGTAACCACAGCACCAAGGGAAAGGGCAATGATGTGTTCGGCCTGTATAACCAGATGGCGGATGATTTCTGGCGACTGATTCAGGACACGATTGTGAATGAACTTCCGGCAGATAGGATTGTATATCTCGTCATGCATGAGGACACGGACGATTATGGCAATGTGAAAGCCAAGACGATCGGGAAGCTTCTGGATGATAAGATCTGCCTGGAGGGTCTCTGTACGGTTGTTCTCCGGTGTGTGAACAACATGACAGAGCACAAGTTTATTACACAGTCAGACGGCAGTGCGATCAGCAAGTCACCGGAGGGAATGTTCGAGGATACGGAGATTCCGAATGACTTGCTTTTAGTAGATAACGCGATTCGGGAATATTACGGGATCCAAAACCCGAAGAATAAGGACAAGGAGGAAATGAATTAGGATGAAGCCGATTGAAGGATACGAGCAGGCACCAGCATATACAGGGGAGACTATGTCCCTGCCGGCAGGGCTTTATAAATGCGTGATCAAGCAGGTCAATGTGATCCAGGACAGCAAGCAGCGGGAGCAGATGGTGATCTGTTTTGATATTGTGGAGGGAACCCAGAAAGACGGATATGCCGGGGTTACAGGGGAATACAAGGATTTTTACAAAAAGCAGTTTGACTCCCGCAGGCAGGCGGATCCTGGTACGAAATGGGGAGGGATCTATCGCCAGCTTACCCATGGAGATTCTCTTCCATTTTTTAAAGGTGTTATGACATCGGTGGAAAAATCAAATCCTGGTTACCGCTGGAACTGGGAAGAGAGAAGTCTTGTGGGGAAATTTTTTGGCGGAATCTTTCAGCGTGAGGAGTTTGAGACTTCCGATGGTCAGCGTAAAATGGCGACTAAATGTGTGCAGGTGAGAAGCCTGGATGGTTTGAAGGATGCAAAGGTTCCAGAAGATAAGAGGCTGCCATCCAGCCCGGCGGCAGGACCGGTACAGACCAGCGGGTCAGCCGTGGATTCTAACGGATTCATGAACATTCCGGAAGGGGTGGGAGATGAGGGAATCCCGTTCATGTAAGGACCCGGAACTGTTCCGGAAGGTAAAGGAATCTGTGACCATGCAGCAGACAGTGGAATATTTTGGATTGCAGATAGACCGGAGGGGGCTGTGTTTATGCCCTTTCCACCAGGACAAACATCCCAGTATGAAGATTTATCCTAATGGAAAGGGATTTTACTGCTTTACCTGCGGCGCTGGCGGGGACCAGATCAAGTTTGCAGCACTGTACCGCGGCATCCGCAATGAAGAAGCCGCAAAAGAGCTTGCAGAGGCATTCCATGTGCCTCTGCAGGAGCCTGCCACATACAGGGAGAAGAGAGAGGCGGAGCTTGCCAGGAACTGTCGCCGTGCGATGGACCAGTTTATCCAGCATGCAAAGCTGTTCCTTCAGATGTACCGGATCTTGTTATGTGAGGCGCGGCGGGATGTCCGGGACCGGCATTTTGCAGAAAGCCTGCAGAACCTGGATCATGTGGATTATCTGATGGAATGCCTGGATTCCTGCCCGGAAGATGTGTACAAAGACCAGAAGGCGGTGAGACGGATTGGAGAGATCGAAGGACGAGTTATTGGCTGGTATGACTTCACTGAAACGGACGGAACCATTTCCGGATGAGCTGTTCTATGCCATTTTTGAAATCGAAGACAGCGTGGAAAGGCAGCGGTACATAGAGTCCCTCAGAAATACGGCCAGGGAATTGAAGCGGATCACGGAGTTCAACAATCTCTTCAAGCAGTATCAGCTGGATTATATGCAGAGGATGAAACAGACCGGAAACAGGACGAAGTTTACAGACCAGCCGGTGGAACTGGCCTGCGGGGAGTGGACCGCAAATGATTTTGGGGTAAAGACTATACGGTATGATAAGAACTTTAATCCAATCCCGGTCCTTGCATGCAGCCATCCGATCCTGCCTGTGGAGATCTTAAAAAATGTAGATACCTATGAAGAGCGGATCTCATTGGCTTACTATAAGTCTGCAGCATGGCAGAAGATCACCGTTGACCGGAGCGTCTGCGCCAATGTGAGCAAGATTGTGGACGCGTTGAGCCAGTACGGGATCGAGGTAACATCAGACAATGCAAAGAGTCTGGTCCGGTACATCTCGGACTGTGTGGGTCTGAATCCTCTGACCCTGAACCCGAAGAAGTCCATTAACCGTCTGGGTTGGGTAGGAACTTCGTTTACCCCGTATGCAGAGGATATCCGGTATGAGGGAGATGTCGATTATGAGGCAATCTTTAAGAACGTGGCGGAGGCGGGAAGTTTTGATGTCTGGAAGGCCCTGTGCGCCTCTCTGCGGAAGAATTGTGCGCTCCGCATGATGATGGCGGCCAGCTTCGCATCTGTCCTCCTGGAGCCTCTGCGGGTGCTTCCGTTCGTCCTGCATGTCTGGGGCACCACGGGAACCTGCAAAACAGTTGCACTGATGGTGGCCATGAGTATCTGGGGAAATCCGAAAATGGGAGGTCTGGTAAAGACCATGAACATGACCCGGAATGCCATCATGCGGAACGCTGCCTTTTTATGCAGTCTTCCGTTTGCCGGCGATGAGCTCCAGACGATCAAAGATAAATGGCAGGGAAATTTTGACCAGCTGATCTACCAGATCACAGAAGGCGTGGACAGAGGCCGTGCCAGGGCTTACGGCGGTGTGGAAGAAACCAGGACATGGAAAAACAGCTTCCTGTTCACTGGAGAAGAACCGATCACGAAGGCAAACTCCGGGGGAGGGAGTAAGAACCGTGTGATCGAGATTGCCATTGACGGACCGCTTGTAGATGACGGCCACTATGTCAGCAGCATGGTGCAGGAAAATTACGGCTTTGCGGGAAGAAAACTAGTGGAATACATCCAGAACACGGATACAGGAAAGATTACATCCAGATACCGGGAGCTGTTTGATTCCCTCTGTCGTTTGGATACAACTGACAAGCAGGCGATGGCCATGGCATGTCTTCTTCTGGCGGATGAACTGGCTGTGCAGTTGTTTTTTCCGGAGGAAGAACCGCTGACTGTGGGTCAGGTAAAAAAATACCTGCAGAGCGCTATGGACGTAGATGTGGCAGAGAGGGCCTACCAGTCAGTTTTAAACTGGGCGGCAAAGAACCCGGTGAGATTTGAGGACCCGAAGGCATCGGATTCTCCGAATAAAGGAGAGGTCTGGGGGAAGATCGACGGAAATATCCTGGTGGTCAATCGGGACGTGCTTCTGGAATACCTGAATAAGAACGGATTTGACTATACGGCGGTCAGTAAGAAGTGGTCAGAGAAAGGCTACCTGGTGCGAAATTCCCAGGGAAAGTTTATTCACAGTACAAGGGTATATGGCATCAAATCCAGCTATATAAAGCTCAACCTTCTGCCGGAGGAGGATACGATGGATGGAGAGACAGAATTTATGAGTGCTGAATTTGTACAGGGGTCTTTACCTTTTGATTAGGATTATGGCTAACCACGGCATTTAAGGTTAGCCACAAGGTTAGCCATAGAAACCCGCATAAAATAAGGCTTTTTTATATAATGTCTAACCATCTAACCTGTCTAACCATTTTTAATATATATACGCGCGAGGGAAAAAAACGTATATTTTTTTCTCTTCATAAAATTTATAGTTATGCAACCGGATTTTAGGTTAGACGGTTAGCCATCCAGTAAAATCAAGGGTTTGCGGGTCCTTTTCGGACCCAAACGCGGTTAGTCGGATGGGGAAAAGGGTTAGACAACAAGGAAAAGGGGTGCTTATGAGCAATAAAAGTACAGGCACGGGTTTTGAAAAAGACTTTGCCTCTATTTTATCAGATAGCTGGTTTTGGGTCCACCTGTTTCAGGATAATAAAAACGGTCAGCCTTGCGATGTAGTAGCAGCGAAGAATGGAAAAGCATTCCTGATCGACTGCAAGGATTGCGAAACGAAATATTTTCTGTTAAGTCGAATGGAAGAGAACCAGTTAAATGCTATGACACTGTTTGAAATATTCGGCAATGCGCCTGGCATGTTTGCGATTCGGTTTCCGACAGAACACATCTATCTGGTGGGTTACCGGATACTGAAAAAGATGCGTGACGCAGGCTTTAAGAAAGTTGATGAGACCATTTGCAAAACACAGGGAGTGAGGCTGGAGAAGTGGCTCTTAGAATGGAGCTCAGAAGAGGAAGGTGATGAAAATGCAGGTTGTGATCGGGGCAGAGATCCGGAATTCCAGTAAGCAGCTTCAGGACTGGTGCAGAGAAAACCTGATCCTTAAGAACCAGGAGTATGAGGAGCGAAAGAGGAGGGGATTCTGGACAGGAAACACGCCGGAATATCTTTGGTTGTACCGGATTGAGGGAGATGAACTGGTAGTTCCAGGTGGTGTTGGCCGGGATATCCGGAAGTTTCTTAAAACCGGGGATCAGGTCCAGGTTGAACTTGCAGACAATGGGAAGCTTGCTTATGGCGGAAAAGTTCCTCTGTATGAATACCAGGCACCAGCAGTTGAAGCGATGAGCAGGAAGAGCTGCGGGATATTAAAGAGTCCATGTGGCTCCGGGAAGACACAGATGGGAATTGCCCTGGCGGCGAAAATATCGCGGAAGACACTCTGGATTACACATACACAGGACCTGTTATCTCAGTCCTATGATCGGGCAGCACAATATTTCCCAAAGGCGACGCTGGGGAGGATCACAGCGGGAAAAGTACAGATTGGAAGCCATATGACGTTTGCCACCATTCAGACCCTGTATAAGCTCGACCTGGAAAAGTACCGGAATACCTGGGATGTGGTGATTGTAGACGAGTGCCACCGGCTGGCAGGGACTCCAACCACTGTGACAATGTTTTATAAAGTGTTAAACAGTTTGGCAGCGAGATGCAAATACGGCCTGTCAGCCACGGTGCATCGCTCGGATGGTCTGATCAAAAGCACGTTTGCGGTGATTGGACCGGTGGAATACGAGATTTCGGATGAGACAGTCGCAGAAAAGACGGTCAGGGTCCGGATTAACCAGAGGGATACAGGAATCAAGGCATGCCGTGAGTGCCTGGATACAGATGGAACCCTGGATTATGCGAAATTGATCCCGTATCTGGCGGAAAACTCGGAAAGAAACCGGGTGATTGCAAAAGATCTGGTAAATAATGCAGCCCATTACAATCTGATCTTGTCAGACCGCTTGGAGCATCTGCGGACGTTAATGGAAATGCTTCCAGAGAAATGCAGGTCCCAGGCTGCTATGATTGATGGAAAGATGAGCAGTGGGAGAGCGAAAAAGGCGCGGGAGCAGGCGATCGAAGACATGAGGACCGGGGAAAAGCATTTCCTGTTTGCTTCTTTCGGGCTGGCCAAGGAGGGATTGGATATCCCAAGACTTGACCGTCTCTATATGACCACCCCGAAAAAGGACTTTGCGGTCGTGACCCAGAGCGTAGGCCGGATTGCCCGGGTATTTGACGGAAAAGAAGAAGCGGTCTGTTATGATTACGTTGATAATATTGCTTTCTGCCAGAATCAGTACCGGAGGCGCAGAACTCATTACAGAAAAGCGGGGTGCATCTTATGACGAGGAGAGAGGAACAGGCGGCCATGGCGAAAGCCGCATGGTGTGACTCTTATGTGTTTTACCGAAAATATCATGGACGCCCGGCAGAGCCTGGAATGTGGGAAGAAGCAACCAGAGAGTTTGCGGACATCATACGAAAGAACAATAACTCAACGATATGTGCCAGGCTGATGCTGGCAGCGTTTTCTCTTCTGGAAGAGGAGTCGAGATAAGACAGTATAAGAGGAAGTAGATAATCCGCGGTAAATGGGTGGCCACCCGATGAAAAAGGATTATGATGACAGAAGTTCAGAAAAAACTGGCAGAAGAAAATATCAGGCTGGCTTATTATGTGGCGAGCAGGAGCATGGTTCCGATGGAGAATGAGGAGAAGGTATCTCTGGCATTACTGGGACTTGCCAAAGCAGCGGAAAGGTATGACCCGGAATGCAAAGTTAAATTTGCAACCTTCGCCACGGTTGTTATGAGAAATGAGATTCTGATGGGGTACCGGAAGGAACGTAAGCATCTGGGGCTTATACATTTCGGGGATTTGGTTGGTCCGGATGACGGAGGAATTTGTCTGGAAGATATGCTGCCGGATAAAAAGCAGTTTACAAGAGAGTTGGAAGGACTGCTGGACTGCAGGGCAGCGATTGAAAACATGGACAGGGCGCTTTTCGGAATGGAGCAGAAGCTGTTCCGGGAGCTTATCCGGGATCCGGGGAGGGCGCAGAGTGACTATGCAGAGAAACTTGGATGCAGCCAGTCTCATGTATCAAGGTGTTTGAGAGAAATCAGGGGAAAGATCAGGGGGGAGTTATGTTTGTAAAGCAGATCGATATGAAGACAGCATTTGAACTGGCTTCCAAGGGAATGGAAATCAAGACAATGGTGCCGATCGATCCGGGAACCAGATACGCTGCAGAAAGGCAGCAGGACAGGCATAGCTACTGAATTCCCGCAAAGAAAAATTAAGACTTGAGGAATGGAGATGTTATCACATTTATCGTTATTTTCTGGAATTGGCGGATTGGATTTAGCGGCTGAACGGGCAGGATTTCAGACAGTGGGACAGTGTGAGTGGGCGGACTATTCAACAAAAGTTTTGGAAAAACATTGGCCGGATGTGCCGCGTTGGAAGGATATCAGATCATTAACAGGAGATAGTTTTTATGAAAGAACAGGATTACGAACAGTTGACGTTGTTTCCGGAGGATTCCTTTGCCAGCCTTTCTCTGTTGCCGGGAAGCGAAGAGGCAAGGAAGATGACCGTTATCTCTGGCCAGAGATGGCTAGGATTGTCAAAGAATTACGGCCCACTTGGGTTATTGGAGAAAATGTTGCTGGAATCGTCAATATGGAACTCGAAACAGTGCTTTTTGATTTGGAAACCGAGGGGTATGCCACAAGGACATTTCTTATTCCAGCTTGCGGCGTCGGTGCCCCGCACAGGAGATACCGGACCGCAATTGTGGCCTACTCCGAAAGCGTCAGATGCGAGAGGAACCGGAAAGAAGGGAAGCAAATCTGCGGAATGCGACCGAAAGAAAGGAAATCTGAGAGGGGTAGTGATGTATGCAACACCGCAGGCGCGGGATTACCGAACGGGACAGGCCGGCCGATGGGAAGACAAAAAGAACCGGAGTCGGAATTTGAACGATCAGATAGCAATGTATCCGACACCAACAGGAGCCCGGTTGTGCGGCGGCAGCCATGCAGCACAGACACTGAACAGGATACAGGAAAATGGTCATATTACCGAACAGGAGAAGAGAAGCATGAAATCTGGGAATGGTGGTCAACTGAACCCGGAGTGGGTAGAGTGGCTCATGGGGTTCCCAATCGGGTGGACAGACTTAAATGCCTAGGAAATGCGGTAGTATGGCAGCAGTTTTATCCGGTGTTTTTGGCGATTGCACAAATAAAAAGACAAAGTAATTAAGATTGGGAATGAAATATATTGCAAGTTGGAGCGGAGGCAAAGACAGTACCGCAAGTATCATATTGGCACATGAGAATAATGAGCCGCTTGACCTTATCATATTTTCCGAGGTTATGTTTGATAAGAATATCAGCGGAGAATTGCCGGAGCATATAGAATTCATCAAAAACAAATGTATTCCACTGTTTGAAAGTTGGGGATATGAAACAAAGATACTTCATTCTGATAAAACGTACATGGATTGCTTTCATCATAAAACCATACGCGGAAAGAATTTAGGAATGAAAAAAGGTTTTGTAATGTCTGGACATTGTGATGTACAAAGAGATTGCAAGTTAAGGCCAATTTCTAAATTTTGGAAAACATTTAATGAAGAATATACGCAGTACATAGGAATTGCAGTCGATGAACCTAAACGTCTTGACAGAATTGTAAAGACTGCAAATCAAATATCATTACTGCAAAAGTACGGATATACAGAGAAAATGGCATTTGGCCTATGCAAGAAATATGATTTACTATCCCCGATATATGATTTCGCTCCGAGGGGCGGCTGCTGGTTTTGTCCTAATGCAAGGGATTGTGAATTGCGGCATTTGAGAAATAACCATAGGGATTTATGGGGCAAGCTGTTGGAACTGGAAAGAATACCGAACCTCATAGGAAACAAATGGAACACGCTCACGCAGACAAGCATATACGATAAAGAAGAACAATTTTTCTGGGAAGATAACCAGATAAATCTATTCGACTATGCCAGAAGTTTAGAAACTAAGACTTGAGGTGAAAAGATGGCAGATATGAACAAAATATCTCCGGTTGGCGGTATTGGTAATATCATAGACATCAGAAAAGCACATGATCAGAGAACAGGAGGTGACGATCATAAAGAAACCGAAAAATCCTTCAGAAAATCTTTCCGACTTTCTGAATTTCGTGGATGCCTGTACCCAGGAGTACCAATGGGCGTGTGATGGTATGGAAGAGGAAGACAAACGCCTGCAGGATCTGCTTCATGAGATAGAGTTTGCCGCCGACAGGGCTGAGAGAAACTGTGTTGCCACAAGGCTACAGACTAGCAGAAAGCAGCGGCGCAAAATGAAGGATCTTATGAAAAGAAATGAGCAGGTGGTCAAGTTCTTTGAAGATGAGCAGAACCGGAAGCTTTTAAACAAGATGCGTCAGCTCCTGGGGCGCCAGAGAAAAGAGGAGGAATATCTGGAGGGAGAACGTACATACAAACCGCGAGTGAAATAGAGGGGAGGGGAGACCGATGGAAGAGGGAAGAGAACTAACCGAAAATGAAAAGAAAAAAGAATATCTGAGGGAATATAGACAGCATATCCGGAAAATCAGGAGGATTGAAGCGGAGCTCATGGAATTACGGGAAATGCGCTCTTCTGTCTCTGTGAATAATGATGGTATGCCCCACGGAGCTGGACAAAGAGATTTGTCTGGATATGCCGCGGAGTTGGATCAGCTGGAGCGTGATTTGAGGCACGAAAGACATAAGCGTGTCATTGCCTATAAAGACATTGCGAATCGTATTAGAGGATTGCGTAGCGAGAATGAAAAGGATGTAATATTTTATCGGTACATAAAAGGGCTTGAATGGTGGGAGATTGCTGAAAAAATGAATTATTCTGAGAGATGGATTTTAAAACTTCATGGGAAAGCCCTTGCACATTTTGAATTGCCAAAAGAGTTCATAGAAGTTCACCCCAACCTGTGATATTATGGTATCATCGAAAAGCGCGAGAGAAAAACTTCTTTACAGCCCGACTCCACGCCCGGGTAACAGAACGTCTTCCTGATAGGGAGGAAGAATGAGCCGCAAAATCGAGTCGCGGTTTCGGGCACCAGGTGTTCCAATATCATAAGTAATCCTACTTTTATAGCCCCAGTGGTGCAGGCTACTAGGGCACTGATGCGGGATAGAGTAGCGGAAGTTCGCCGGGCCCATAACCTGGAGGGCGGTGGTTCGAATCCATTTCCCGCGATTTGCCTGGTTTAAGGATTCCCCATCCGGACATTCCAGGCACAGAAAGGCATCCTAGAAATAGGGTGTCTTTTTCGTATGTAGAAAATTGAAAGTGAAATTTAGGCATTATTCCATCTTGAAAAAATCGAACAGATGTTCTATAATGTAAATATGATTTCCCCTTGTTTTGGTATATTATTCCAGATAATAGTGTGGTATACTAAAGAAAAATGTCGAAATTGGGGGAATAGATATGGAATACAAAAGAAATGTAAGATTTCAATATTTTCAGATCCGTTATTGCGCTGTCTCGCAAGAAGGGAAAAGAGTTGGGAAAAGTGAGTTGTATGATTTAGTAAATTGGATTACAAAGGTAAAAAAAGACAATTTAGAAAAGAAATCTATTGATTTGGCTGGGGTCAAAGCGAGGATTGAGTGTTGTAAATATGAGAAGACGTTGGGGGTTTGGGCGATTAGATTCATGAGACTGCGGGATACGAATATACCTTCTAAAGTAAAAGAAAATCAAGATGCTGAAATCATTGAACTCGAAGATGACGAGTATATAGGTGAAGATGTTACAATGATTTATGAAAAGAAAAGTGGAATTGCCATGATACAATGTAATCGCTTTTCTCTTGGTATTTCTAAAATTGAGGAGTTGTTGTGGAAAACGTATGGGGATACAAATATTTTTATCAGTATAGATCCCATACTTGATAGGAATGCTAAAACTTACTCCAATAAAAATTATTATAAGACATTTGAAATTTCTTTTGCTAATGTACAGAAATGGAAAAATTCAGAAGGAATCGGTTATGCATTTAGTAGTTTAATGAATTTGATTAAAAAATTTGACGGTTATACAGGGAAAATTTCTATTGGGTTAGGACATAGCAGAGCGGATACTTTAAGTCAGAATGAAGCAGTGATGTTTATACGAGATTTGCAGGAAAATAAAGAGTTTATTAAAAGTGCTAAAGTAAAGTGGCAAAAAAATGATGGTACAGGGGATGACAATAATGAGGTCGAACTGGTGGATTTGTTTGAGAATATTTTTCAGGATATCATTCAATTCACCCTGAAAAGTAAAGAAGCGTTAGATTTTAATATTGTTGTTGCAGAAATGGGTTACTTTTTTGGGAAAAAGAAGAAGGAACTTTATGAGACTATCCAATATAAAGTGGAGTGATGAAAGTGATTGAAAGAGGTAAATACTTATATGAAAAATGTTACCCATATGTCTTTGCATTGCTTGTGTGTTATGTGGCAAATAGATATAAAATTATTAATACAGAATATGAAGAAATCAAAGATGCATTAGAAGCAGCAATTACGGTATCAGCTTTAATTATTGGTTTTATTGGAGCAATTTTGCCAATTATTATGGGGATAAAGAGCGAGTCAGAATATATAAAAGCTGTATTGGAGTCGGACACAAAGAATTTATTTATAAAATACATACATGCTACTGTAAGCTCAGGTTTGTTCTTGATCGGAATAACATTTATCTTATATTTGAAAAAACATTCAGAAGAGACAGTAAATATGGCGGTATATATTTGGATATATCTACTTATTGTTTTTTTACTCAGCACTTATCGTTGTATTGCGATAATTTTAAAATTATTGTTCTCAAAAGAAACTATAAGTATTCAGGAATTTTATAATGGGAATTCTGTTAAAGATTCGTATGAGATTACACTTGAAGAGGAAAATGCTATGGAAGTGAAAAAGCAAAAAGAATGAAAGGGAAACATACGTAATGGATATACATTTGCAAGGTGGCTGTTTTTTTGTTGGTTTTGGTGTATAATTTAAAACAAAATATATTGTATAAGGGGTTATTAGAGTGAATGAACAGCTTGAATGTACAATTGTATCTTTAGATAACGTGGAGCAAATGAAAGATATTTGGGAAAATCCAGCGGTAAAAGTATTATTCAGTGCATTAAAATTGGTTCCACCGCTTGAAACTGTCATAAACTCTACAATATCAGAACTTTTTAAGAAAGCCCAAGAGAAAAAGCAGAGGGAATTATGCGAGCTCATTTTTGTGATAATACAATAACGTTGGGGGATGTACAAAACGTTACGTTTATCACGGAATTTGCAAAAGTATTGGATGTAGTCAATCGCTTGTCAACCAATCATAAGATAAAATATATTGCTAAACTTTTTAAAAATAGCTATACAGAATTTGAAAGCTTAGAAGGTATATCTGAGTTTGAGGAATATCTTCATAAATTAAGCAATATATCTTATCGAGAAATTGATTTACTATTTCTCTTGGATCGTGTTGAAAATAAGGTTAATAATAGCCGAGAGAGAAGCGCAGAAAAGATTTATGCTGCATGGAATGAATTTAAAAAAGAGGCAAAAAAACGGTTTAACTTACAAGAAGAAACAGTTCTGGCAATAATGTCTGGTCTGGCAGTGACAGGTTTTTGTAGAGAAGCACGTTTTATGTTTCCCAGTAAAGGGATGATAGAGACTCCAGTTTATACAACAACATATTTTGATAGGTTTTTAAAATTAATACAATAGATTTAAAGAGAGGTGGCCCCGTGCCATCTCTTTTCTTTTACCCGAAACCGGCCAAAAGGAGGTGAGCCTGGATGACAAGAAAACAGAAACTGTTTGTTGACGAATATCTGATTGACCTGAACGCAACACAAGCGGCTATTAGGGCAGGGTATTCGGTTAAAACCGCGAATGAGCAAGGGGCAAGACTGTTAGCGAATGTTAGTGTTCAGCAGGCGATCTCTGAAAGGATGGCAGAACGGAGCAGGCGAACCGGAGTGAATCAGGATCGAGTTGTGATGGAACTTGCAAAGATCGCTTTCGTCAATGCTGCTGATGTAATTGATTCAGATGATGCCACAATAAAGGCAGGGGCAACCGCTGACGATACCGCCGCCATCCAATCGGTGAAAGTAAAGGTGATCCCAACAAAAGAGGGGGAAGGGGTTGAACGTGAGATCAGGCTAAACGACAAACTGAAAGCCCTTGAACTGTTAGGAAAGCACTTAGGCATGTGGAATGATAAGCTGGATGTGAACCTGAATATTCCGGTTGTCATTTCAGGAGAAGACGATCTCGAAGATTAGCAGCCAATACGTTTTTGACTACCAGAAGCGTATCTATTTGCCTGAACAGTATGCAGCCACTTCCGGGGAACGCAGGATTTCTCTTCCGGAATACGTTGGTAAGGGGTATGGCACTTTCTGGAAGTGGAAAGGTAGATACAGAGTTTGCAAGGGAAGCCGTGCAAGCAAGAAATCAAAGACAGCCGCTCTATGGTATATCGTGAACATGATGAAATACCCTGACGCTAATCTGTTAGTTGTCAGGAAGGTGTTCCGGACACTAAAGGACAGCTGCTTCACGGAATTAAAATGGGCGATCAATCGCCTGGGTGTTCAAAACCACTGGGAGATAAAAGAGAGCCCCCTTGAAATGACCTACAAGCCCACTGGACAGAAGATATATTTCAGAGGGCTTGATGATCCACTGAAAGTCACTTCGATCACCGTTGAGCACGGGTATCTGTGCTGGCTCTGGCTGGAAGAGGCATATGAGGTCGGCAACGAAAATGATTTCAATATGCTGGATGAGTCTATCCGCGGAGCAATCCCCACTGAAACGGGGCTTTTCAAACAGATTACCTTGACCTTCAACCCGTGGAATGAACACCACTGGATGAAGAAGCGGTTCTTTGACAACCCGGATGATGAAACCCTTGCCATGACTACGAATTACCTTTGTAATGAATGGCTGGATGAAGCGGATCGCAAGGTGTTTGAAACCATGCGCCTGAACAACCCCCGCCGTTACCGTGTAGCTGGTTTGGGTGATTGGGGTATCGTTGAGGGGCTTATTTTTGAGAACTGGGAAGAAAAGGCTTTTGACATTGATGAAATCCGTAAGCTGGCAAGTGTGAAGTCTGCTTTCGGTCTGGACTTTGGATATACAAACGATCCTTCTGCTTTGTTTTGTGGTCTGGTGGATGAACCGGCGAAAACCTTATGGGTTTTTGATGAAATGTATAAGCACGGCATGAGTAACGAAAGGATCGCTTCGGAAGTCGCCGGCATGGGGTATCGAAAAGAGCGGATCAGGGCGGAAGCCGCAGAACCTAAAAGTATTGACCGCTTGTATGAACTGGGGCTTTCCCACATCCAGCAGGCAAGGAAGGGCAAGGACAGTGTAAACAATGGCATTGACTACTTGCAGGACTACCACATCATTGTCCATCCCCGGTGCGTGAACTTCATCACCGAAATATCTAACTACACATGGGACACGGACACAAAGACCGGGAAGCGGCTGAACAAACCGATTGATGACTTTAATCACCTGATGGATGCCATGCGTTACGCTATGGAAGATTTCAGCATGGGGGACGCTTTCAGTTTTGAATAAAAATATCACATTAGTAACAAATAGCCTTGAAACAGTGATGTTTCCGGGCTTTTGTATTTGTTGAGCAATATTGAAAGAGGGTGAAACGTATGTTGAACTTTGTTGACTTCCTGACAAACAAGATTACGAATCTGATCTTGCAGGGGGCAAGCAGTTGCATGAGTGACAAGGAATTTTTGGAGAAAGAGATTTCCCGCTGGAAGAACAGTCCACAGCGGATCATGCAGATCAAGGGGCATTTGTACTATGACAATGAGCATGATATTCTGAAGCGGAAGCGAACTATGATAGGCGAAGGCGGCAAGCTGCAAGTGGTTGATAATCTTCCGAACAACCGCCTGATTGATAATCAATATGCAAAGATGGTAAACCAGAAAGCCAATTATTTACTGGGACAGCCATTTGCTATTGAAGGAGAGAACACGGAATATATCGAACTTTTGAAGGAAGTGTTCAACAAGCGGTTTATGAAAACCCTGAAAAACGGCGGCAAGGCTGCTTTGAATGGCGGGCTTGCGTGGCTATATCCTTACTATACGGATGCCGGGGAACTGGCTTTCAGGTTGTTCCCATCTTATGAAATACTTCCCTTCTGGAAAGACAGTGAGCACACTATCCTTGATTTTGCGGTCAGGCTGTATCTGGTTGAAGGGTATGAGGGGACTGTTCTAAAGGTTATTGAAAAGGTGGAAGTTTACGATCTGACCGGGATTCACAGGTTCATTCTGGATGGCGAAACTCTGATTCCGGATGTAAGCACGGAACATGAAAACTTTGAAAGTTCCTATGTCACCGCCATAAACAGTGAGGGGGAGGTTACCGGTCTGAACTGGGAAAAAATACCGCTTATCCCTCTGAAGTACAATGAAGGTGAAATCCCCCTTCTGAAAAAGGTGAAATCCTTGCAGGACGGAATCAATGTCATGCTTTCGGATTTTGAAAACAATATGCAGGAAGATTCCCGCAACACAATCCTTGTCCTGAAAAACTATGACGGGCAGGATTTGGGGGAGTTCCGGCGCAACCTTGCCACTTTCGGAGCGGTAAAGATCAGATGCAGCGGGGATACCAACGGGGGAGTTGAAACCCTTGAAATTACGGTGAACGCTGAAAACTATAAGGCCATTGTGGAGATTTTCAAAAAAGCTCTGATTGAAAACGCTATGGGCTATGATGCAAAAGATGACAGGCTTTCCGGCAATCCAAATCAGATGAACATTCAATCCATGTATTCTGATATTGATCTTGACGCTAACGATATGGAAACAGAGCTTCAGGCGGCTTTTGAAGAAATTCTTTGGTTTATCAATGTTCATCTTGCCAACACCGGGAAAGGGGACTTTGAAGGGGAAAAGGTGGATGTTATCTTCAATCGAGATATCCTTATCAATGAGGCAGAGGCCATAGACAATTGCCAGAAGTCCGTGGGTATTCTTTCGGATGAAACCATCATAGGACAGCACCCTTGGATTGACGATCCAAAGAAGGAACTGGAAAGGCTGAAAAAACAGAAAAAGGAAGAACAAGCGGAGTTTGAGCGGGAGCAGGGGTATAACCCTTTCCAGCAGTCGGGAAAGTCCTCGCCAAAGAAAGAAGGTGATCAAGGTGAAGGTGAAAAAGTTTGATGTTTTGAGTGTTCCCCGCTTCCTGAAAGGCGGTGGGGATAATGCAGAATAGCGAATACTGGAAAATCAGGTTCGGGCAGCTTGAAGCGGCGCAGAACCAAAAGGGTGTTGACGCTTATCTGGAAATCGAACAGATTTACAAGCAGGCGCAGAAAGAGATTGAAGGGAAAATCAACACATGGTATCAACGCTTTGCAACCAATAACGGGGTATCAATGGCAGAAGCCCGGAAGATGCTTTCCGGTACGGACCTGAAAGAGTTTAAATGGGATGTGAAGGATTACATCAAGTACGGGCAGGATAACGCTTTGATGGGCGGCTGGATGAAGGAACTTGAAAATGCTTCCGCAAAGTTTCACATTTCCCGCCTGGAAGCCCTGAAAATGTACACCCAGAACAGTCTTGAAGTCATGTTTGAAAAGCAGCTTGGTATCACGACCGGGACAATGACGGATGTTCTTCAGTCCGGATATTACCATACCGCATATGAGCTTCAAAAGGGGTTCGGGATAGGTTGGGATATTGCGGGGCTGGATCAGGCGCACATTGAAAAGTTACTTTCAAAACCGTGGGCGGCTGATGGTAGGAACTTTTCAGAAAGGATTTGGAGCAACAAGCAAAAACTGATCTCAGAAATCCACAATGAACTTACCCGGAATGTCATGCTGGGGCAAGACCCACAGAAAGCGATTGATGCGATTTCAAAGAAGATGAATACGTCAAAGCATAATGCGAGGCGGCTTGTCATGACAGAAGAAGCCTACTTCAGTTCCGCAGCGCAGAAGGATTGTTTCAATGATCTGGATGTTGAAGAATATGAAATTGTGGCAACGCTGGATTCCCACACTTCTGAGATATGCCGGAGTATGGATGGTAAGGTTTTTCCTATGAAGGATTTTGAACCAGGGGTGACAGCCCCGCCTTTTCATGTATATTGCAGGAGTACCACCGTACCGCATTTTGATGAAAACTTCGGTCAAGTTGGGGAACGTGCGGCAAGGGATGAAGATGGAAACACCTACTATATTCCTGATGATATGAACTATCAGGAGTGGAAGGAAACTTTTGTTGATGGCGGTGACAAGTCCGGGTTTGATGTGTACGATCAGAACGGGGCAGTTCACTATAAACGATTGCCTGATACTTTACGTAATGGTATAATAAATTCAGATGATTGGCAGGGGATAAATTATTCACAGTCTTACTCTAAGAAAACAGCAATTTCCAGACTGCAAAGTGAATATGGGATACAATTCCATGATTCAAAAAAGTATGCTATGGATGATGGACTTCTGGCAGATTGTGTTGGTTGGCTAGATTCTTTTAATGGCCAGTATAATGGGTTTATGCGAAAGAACCCATGCAGAATCCCTGTAATCAACAACAAGGCCCCATCAAAAATGAAAAATACAGTAGGATATTACAGTTATTATGCAAATAGTTCAAACGTTGCCGAACTGGCGTTGAATGGCCAATATCATTCAGATATTGCTGCCTTTCAAAAATATGTGGAGCAATGCGTCAAATCAAAGTGGTATCCAGAGAATGCGACAATACATAAGACTTTTGTTCATGAGTTTGGACATCATGTTTCAAATTCAATGCGGTGGATAACAGATAACCCAAATTGGCAGCATGAGTTTATCCAGGGGTGTATTAAAGAATTCAAAAAAGCTGAACCCGATTATACATATAGTGAATTTCTGCATGACGGAATGAGGGATTATGTTTCAGAGTATGGCGCAAGTTCAGAGTCTGAATTATTTGCAGAAGCTTTTGCAGAATACTTTGGAGGGAAAAATCCTCGAAAGTTTGCTAAAATTTTTGGTAAGAAATTGGACGTTTTGTTGAAGGGAGTGAAGTAGTATGGATAAACCAGTATTTTCAGGAGAGTTAGAGATGCCCCAATTTATAAAAGAAGGATACAGTTATTTGGGGAAAGATGGCAGGCGGCATTTGAGAGATGATGCTCCAGATTGGGCTAAAAAAGAATATAAGGAATTTTATGCCAAGCTGAACCCGGAGCCGGATGAAGATGGCGTAATTGTTCAGTATTAGGAAAGAAGGCTAAAGTGATAACATTATTAAACACGCTTACCAGTGAAAAGGGCGAACTGTTTATCATAGGGCAGGGGCGGCGGGTGCTGTTTGCGCGTTGTAAGCCGCAAATCCGCATCTATGAGAAGACTATACGGGTTCCTGTCCTGGGGGAACAGGGTTACAGGAAGAAATCCATGCGGCTTACCATTGCCTTGTGTGGGGATATAGAATTCACCTGCAGCTCCATGGATGAGGCTATGCAGAAGACGGAGCGGTATGAACTGACTGCCGATCTCCTGCGGAACGATGGGATTGTGGAACGGTTCTATTTCCACAACATCTCTCTTGTAGAAATCAATTCGGCAGGAGAATGGGAATTTGAATTGAATACCACAGAAGAGCAGATGCAGAAACTATCAGAAATGGCTGGCATATAGAAAAAAGCACTTTTGAAAATAAACTTTCAAGAGTGCTTTTTTCATGTCTATTTTCAGGAAGGGGGTGGTAGAAATGGTGAAAGTGATCAAGTACGGGAACAAACGGCGGGTAACGTGCGGGGTTTGTGGCAGTTTCCTTGAATATGAGAAAGAGGATGTAAAGACGGTTCAAACGGGAATGAACGAATGGGAAAGTGAAATCATATGCCCTAATTGCCGAGAGAAGGTAAGGGTGGAAGGATAGGTGATCCGGTTTATCTCCCAACTGTGGGTTAAATAGTAAATCAATGAAAGGAAGGTATAAAGTATGTTGAATCTGTTTGGAATACCTGTTCCGGATGATGTTGCAGCCGCTCTTCTTACGGCAGCTGTAAACAAACGGCAGGAAGAAGCAAAGAAGACCTATAAGCCGGAAAATCCGCTTGGTAAAAAGGAAGCCCCTGATATGGAGGGCAAGGCAAAGAAATCTGCTAATACAGCGAAAAGGCTCTTTGATGCGTATGTGGCAGAGGGGTTCAGCCGTGAAGAAGCCTTTGAACTGACAAAAGGCAATCTGTATACAAAACTTTAAGAAAGGATGGAAAAAGAAATGAAGAAAGCGGAATTTGTTGCCCTTGGTATCAGTGAGGAACTGGCGGCGAAAGCGGAAAAGGCTTCCCTGGATGAATTGAAAGGGTATGTGGAGAAATCAAATCATGATGAAGTGGTTGAAGAAAACAAGACACTGAAAGCGCAGGTGATAGAGCGTGACAAGCAGCTTGAAACCTTGAAAGCGTCTGCCGGGGACAACGAGGAACTGAAAAAGCAGATTGAAACCATGAAGCAGCAGAACGCAAATCAGGAAAAAGCGCACAAGGCAGAACTGGCGCAGCTCCGCCTTGACAATGCCATTGATGCAGCCCTGACCGCTGCCGGAGCAAAGAACGGCAAAGCGGTGAAAGCCCTGATTGATGTTTCAAAGGTGAAGCTGGGAGAGGATGGAAAGCTGACCGGATGGGACGATCAGATCAAGGCGGTTCAGAAGTCGGATGCTTATTTATTCAACGTGCAGCAGAAGAACAATTTCAGAGGATTCCAACCAGGGGCTTCTGGTGATAACAAGCCGGGAACGAATGTTGATATGTCCAAAATGACCTATGAGGAACTGGCGGCATATATCGAGAATAACCCGGATGCGGAATAATAATTCAGAACAGAAAGGATGATTGAAAGATGCCAAAATTTGACGCAAAGAGTTTTAACGAAAAGGCATTTGGGAAGTATATGTCTGCGATTCCCAATGTGAAGTTAAACAAGTTAAAAGAATCCAGGGCGATTGTTTCTGACCAGCGTTTACGGGAAACCTTCGTCACCAATTCGCAGACCGGGACGGTCTATGCGGTGCTTCCCTTCTTTGGCCTGATCGGCGGAGATGCTTTAAACTATGACGGGGAAACAAACCTGACCGCTGACAGAACGGATACCTTTGAACAGGGTGTTTTCGTCTATGGGCGCATGAAGGGATGGACGGAAGCAGATTTTTCTTATGATGTGACGGGCGGGGTTGATTTCATGGCAAATGTAAGAAACCAGATCAACCGCTACTGGAATGATGTGGATCAGGGTACTTTGCTGGCAATCCTTGAAGGGGTTTTCGCTATGTCGCAGACCGGAACGGGGGCGCTTAAGACAGCGAACGCTGAATTCGTCGATAAGCACACGTATGATGTTTCTGGTGGGGCGACAAAAGAAGATCAGTGCGTGGGTGCAACTTCTCTGAACGTGGCGATTCAGAAGGCTTGCGGCGACAACAAACAGAAGTTTAGTCTTGTGATCTGTCATTCCACTGTTGCCACAAACCTTGAAAATCTGAAACTTCTGGCATACCTGAAATATACAGATGAAAAAGGGATTGAGCGTGACCTTGGAATGGGGACATGGAACGGGCGTCTGGTTGTCATTGACGATTCTATGCCCGCTGAAGTAGTTCCGGCAGTTCCGGCTTCGGAAGGGGTTCAGGCGCAGGATGCCTATACAAAGTACACTACCTATGTTTTGGGTGAGGGTGCTATCGGCTTTGAACCTGTTGGGGCAAAAGTGCCATATGAGATGGTGCGTGATGCAAAGACCAAAGGCGGGGAGGATACCCTTATTTCCCGTAAGCGCAATGCTGTGAGTGTGGCGGGAATTTCTTATCTGAAAGCGGTGCAGGCGACTAACAGCCCCACGGATGCCGAACTGAAAAACGGCAAGAACTGGGCGCTGGTAAGCAACGGTAGCAATAAGACGATCAGCCACAAGGCGATCCCGATTGCCCGCATTATCTCCCGTGGATAGGAAAGGGTGATGGTATGCTGGAAAAGGTAAAGGAACAACTTGAATCGTTTGGATATGTCCTTAAAGATGGGGATGAAGGTATTTTGACATTCTCCATCCAGAAGGTAGAGAACACCATAAAGAATGACTGCAATGTATCTTCCATACCTGACGGGCTGGAGAATATTGCTATTGATATGGCAGTCGGTGAGTTCTTGACAGCAAAGAAAACTTTCTCATCAGATGATATTGCAGGGCTTGATTTGGATTTTGCGGTGAAGCAGATACAGGAAGGTGACACCAACACGGTATTTACAACCGGGGAAGGGACTTTGACCCCTGAACAGAGGTTGAACAACTTCCTGAATTATCTTCTGACGCACGGACAGGATGAATTTTCGTGTTATAGGCGGCTTAGATGGTAAAAGCCATGGAAGCCGCAAGAAAGGCGGCCAGAAGGGCGCAGGAAGCCACATATGAGGGGCTATGCACGATCTTTGAATACCGTGAAGTGACGGACGAAAAAATCAAACTGTCAAGTGAAGAAGAAATTGCCGTGATTGAAAATCAGCCTTGTAAATTATCCTTTGAAAAGCTGAACGCTGTTGTCCAGACGGAAACCGCAGCAGTGCAGGCGCAGGGGGTGAAGTTATTCCTTGCCCCGGAAATCGTGGTGTGCAGCAATTCAAAAATCGTTGTCACCCAAAACGGGGTAACGGATGAATATTCCGCGAGCGGCAAACCAGCCATATATCCCACCCATCAGGAAATCACCCTTGAATCGTTCAGGGAGTGGGCTTAATGGGTAAAATGGGGAAGTTTACCGCTTCCGATTTGAAAAAACTTCAAAAGCAGTTGAACAAAATCGGGGACGGGAATGTGGAAGCCTTCGTGGAAGGGTGTGCAAAGGAACTTGCCGCCCGTTTGCTTGCCAAAGTCATAAAGCGTACACCAGTAGGGGATTACTCGAAAGAAATAGAAGTTACCGCAAAAAAAGATTCAAAAAAACATAAGAAGGGGGAGACTTACAAGAAAAAGGTAAATCCTTCTGGTAAGATGGGAGGTACACTAAGAAGGGGCTGGACTTCCCAAAGCCATAAAGAAGCGGAAAGCGGGACCGGAAAACCGTCTGTTAAGGATGGCGTGGCTTATGCTGATTCCCTGAAAATCAATCATTATGGAGGTTTTCTTGTGATTGAGATTGTGAACCCGGTTGAATATGCTTCCTATGTGGAATTTGGACATAGGACAGCAGATCATGCAGGATGGGTTCAAGGGCGGTTCATGCTTACGATTTCAGAGCAGGAGATTCAGGCGATCGCCCCTAATGTGCTGGAAACCAAAATCAAAAAGTATTTAGCGGAGTGCATGAAATGATAAATTCCATAATTGAATCCATCAGCATTACGCTTAATGCTGAGTTTGGTGATAAGTATAAAATTCATAGAGAAGAAAAAAGGCAGGGCCTCATGGAGCCTTGTTTTTTTATCCAATGTCTGAACCCCACAGAAGAACGGTTTTTCGGGAAGAGATATTTCAGACAGAATCAATTTTGTATTCAATATTTCCCGAAAGACAAGCTGCACGGGAAACAAGAATGCTATGCCGTTGCAGAACGGCTTTTTTCTTGCCTGGAATATCTGGATGTTGGCGGTGATCTGGTGATGGGGACAAAAAGGAAGTATGAAGTGGTTGACGGTATTCTTCACTTTTTTGTGAATTATGATTTGTTCATTTATAAGGTAGGGGAATCCGTACCGGTTATGGAAGAAGTTTCTTCTGAAACCCATGTGAAAGGATAGGTGATGAAATGGCAGAGAAAAAGAAAACACCGGAAGCAGATCAGGCGGTCACTGGTAAAGTTGAAAATAAATTTTCAAAAGAACAGTTGCTTGCTTCAAACCGCTTTCGGGAAAGAAGGGATATTCTGGAAGCCCTTCTTACAGCCGGGGAACTGTACACGGTAAAAACCGTGGAAGAAAAGATTGAAAGCTATATGAAAGGTAAGGTGAAATAAGAATGGCTTTAGGTGGCGGCACTTTTTTAGTGCAGAATAAGGAATTGCCAGGCGCTTATATCAATTTCGTTTCAAAAGCTGCTGCGACCGCAACCCTTTCCGAAAGAGGGATTGCAACCATGCCCTTTGAATTGGATTGGGGCAGGGAGGGGGAAATCTTTGAAGTGACAAATGGAGATTTCCAGAAGAACAGCACGGAGATTTTCGGGTATGAGTACACCAGCAATAAGCTGAAAGGGCTTCGGGATTTGTTCCTGAACACACAGACCCTTTATGCCTATCGGCTGAATGGTGACGGAAAGAAAGCAGGCAACACCCTTGCGGAAGCCCTTTACTCCGGGGTGCGTGGGAATGATCTGAAAATTGCGGTTCAGGTGAACGCTGATGATGAATCCCTCTTTGATGTAAAAACCATCTTAGGGACGGATGTAGTTGACGAACAGACGGTTGCAAAGGGCAGTGACCTGGCAGATAACAAGTTCCTGAAATGGAAATCCGGAATCACCCTGGAAGCAACTGCAGGAATTCCCCTGACTGGCGGGGAAAATGGCACGGTAAGCGGAAAGAGTCATCAGGACTATCTTGATAAGGCGGAGTCCTTTTCTTTCAACACTATGGGGGCAGTTGTGACGGACGATACCACAAAATCACTGTATGCTGCTTATAACAAGCGGCTGCGTGATGAAATGGGTGTGAAGTTCCAGCTTGTTCTTTATGATTATGCCAAAGCTGACTTCATGGGTGTTATCAGTGTGAACAACAAGCCCCTTGATGAAGGCTGGAGTGAAGCAAGCCTTGTGTACTGGGTGACAGGTGCTTCTGCTGGCTGTGAGGTCAATAAGAGTAACCAAAACCGGAAATATGACGGGGATTTTACCATTGAAACCCCGCACACGCAGAACCAGCTTAAAGCAGCAATCAGGGCGGGTAAGTTCACATTTCATAAAGTGGGGGCTGATGTTCGCGTGCTGGAAGATATTAACACAATGGTTACAACTTCTGACACAATGGGGGACATTTTCAAGGATAATCAGACAGTCCGGGTGATCGACCAGATCGGTAATGATATTGCAGTGCTTTTCAATACAAAGTACCTTGGTGTTGTTCCGAATGATGCGCCGGGAAGGCTCTCTCTTTGGTCTGATATTGTCAAACACCATGAACAGCTTCAGGACATCCGGGCAATTGAGAATTTCTCTGACGGTGATGTAAAGGTGGATCAGGGCGACACAAAGAAATCCGTGGTTGTAACTGACCTTGTAACCGTGGTGAATGCTATGGGTAAGCTGTATATGACCGTCACAGTGGCATAAGGAGGGGGTGAAAGAGAATGAATGGTAATGTAGTAATGAAAGCCAAAGACACGGTATTTGCGGCTTTGGCAGAGTGCTTTATTACAATCGGAACAAGACGCTATAATTTTATGCAGGCGATCAACCTGGAAGCGAAATTCGAGAAGAACAAGACGGAAGTTCCCATCTTGGGAAAAACCGGAAAGGGGAATAAGGCTTCTGGGTGGAAGGGTACGGGTTCAGCAACCTTCCACTACAACACTTCTATCTTCCGGCAGATGATGATCCAGTATAAGGACACCGGGGAAGATATTTATTTTGAAATCCAGATTTCCAATGAGGATAAGACTTCTGCAGCAGGGCGGCAGACTATGATCCTGATGGACTGCAACATTGACGGCGGTATTCTGGCAAAGTTTGACGCTGACGGGGAATATCTGGATGAAGATATGGACTTCACTTTTGAAGATTTTAAGATGCCGGAAGCCTTCAAGGATTTGGAAGGTTTTCTTACCAATTAAGCAGCCTTAAAACCCCTTATGTGGCTCTCATATGAGCCCATATAAGGGGCTTTTCAATATCAATGATAAAGTATAAAGGAGAATATGAAAATGTCCCAGTTTAGCAGATTTATGAAGTCTAACAAAATCGTAAAAGAAAACGGGTTCTATGCGCCTACCAGATCGCTTTGTGATGAAAACGGCAAGCCCCTGGAATGGGAGTTCCAGCACATCACTTCCAAAGAGAATGAAGGATTACGGGACGATTGTACAATTGATGTTCCAATCACTGGAAAGCCCAATTTGTTCCGTCCCAAAATGCAGTCCAGCAAATATATGCAGAAGATGATCGCCGCTTCCGTTGTCATGCCTGATCTGTATGACAAGGAATTGCAGGATTCTTATGGTGTGACAACCCCGGAGGAACTTTTGCTTGCTATGGTTGACGATCCCGGCGAGTATAACGATCTGGCGGCTTTCGTTCAGAAGTTTCAGGGCTTCAACGTATCGTTTGATGAAAAGGTGGAAGAAGCAAAAAACTAATTGAAGAAGGGGATTGGGAAGCGAGTTTCGCTTACTTTGCCCTTCTGAAATTACACATTTTGCCTTCTGTCTTTCTTGGTCTGGATGAACCTGAAAAAGCCTTTGTTGTGGCTGCGATCAAGGTAAAGATGAAAAATGACAAGGAAAAAGAAAAGGAAATGAAACGCAAGGCGAAAAAAGGGAAGAAAGGCAGGTGATGGTATGGGGCGATAAGATCATCCATTGAATTGCAGGATAATTTTACAGGCATTTTATATCAGGTGATTGATTCCGTGAATTTGGGGCTTTCTGCCATGGAAGATCTGCACCAGACTATGAACAAGCCTGTTGACACAGCTTCCTTTGATGGGGCGCGGGAATCGATCAATCAGGCTACTGTTGCAGTTCAACAATTGGACGCAGCCATGCAAGGAATTAAAGCCCCTGAAATGCAGATATCTGCCGCCCCGCAGAGTTCGGCCCCGGTTGTACTTCCCATGCAGGCACCTGTTGAATGGCAAAGCTATGAAGGGCTGGATGTGTTTACAAATACCGGAATAGAACGCTTTGAACAAGAGGCTGCAAGTGTAAATTCCATGATGGAACGGCTGTCAGAAACACAAACCCGGATTACACAACAGGCGAATGAATCTGAAATACTTTCCCCGCAAGCCTCCTATGATATTCAAAGTGTGGAAAACAGGGTGCAGGAGTTGGCCGGCCTGATAAATCAGGCCGAAAGCAACCCTTTGAATATTGGAACAGAAGAAGCAAATACACAGCTTGAAAGATTGCGAATGCAGCTAAATCAAACCTTGCGGCTTCAGGATAAACTGGATATGGCTATGCAGGGGACAGACATTAGTGAAATCAACGCTGCCTATTTGCGTCTTTCCCAAGATGTAACGGACACAGAAAGGCTTGTACGGGATTCCTTTTCAAATATTCCACCCGTGGAAATACCGATTCACTGGGATTCTGACACAATGCCCGTTTTCACCGGAAGCGGAATGGAACGGTTTCAGCAGGAAGCTCAAAGTGCAAATAATATGCTGAACACTTTGAACCACACGCAGGAACGGATTGTGCAGACAGCGGCAGAAATGGATTTCTTGCCGCCTGGTGGTTTTACGGATTTATCCAATATGCAAAACCGTTTGCAAGGAATTCAGCAGCGCATTCAGGTAATCCAAAGCAATCCTCTGAATATGGGTACAGGTATCGCAAACACAGAGTTGGAACAGTTGCGGGGACAGCTTAATCAGGCGATCCAGGAACAGCAGAATTTGAACCGTGCTGTTGACAACATGGATGTTCAGGCAGCCAATGAAGCCTACTTGCGATTATCGCAGACAGTAGGCAGCACAGAAAGATATATCCGTGATAATGTTGATGAACAAGGGCGGTTCAATCGTGAAATTGAAGAAGGTACGAATGAAGCCAACGGGCTAATGCAGACAATCAAGGGAGCGGTTGCAGCATACGCTACAATTCAAACCCTTTCAGCGGCGTTGAACTTATCGGATCAGCTTACTTCCACAACCGCCCGTCTGGACCTGATGAATGATGGGATGCAAACTACACAGGACTTGCAGAACATGATTTATCTTTCAGCGGAGCGGGCAAGGGGAAGTTATCAGGCAACCGCTGATGCCGTTTCCAAACTTGGACTTATGGCGGGTGATGCCTTTGACAGTTCAGCGGAAATTATTGCGTTCATGGAGCAAGTCAACAAACAGTTCAGAATCGCCGGAACGGAAGCGGCGGGCATTGATGCCGCCATGCTGCAGCTTACACAGGCTATGGGTTCAGGCGTTCTTCGTGGTGAGGAATACAACAGCATTTTGGAGCAGGCCCCGAATATCATTCAGGCGATTGCTGATTATATGGAAGTTCCAAAGGGGCAGCTAAAGGATATGGCAGCGGAAGGGCTAATCACCGCTGACATTGTAAAAGCGGCTATGTTTGCGGCGGCTGAGGATACCAATGCAAAATTTGAACAGATGCCGAAAACCTTTTCGCAAATTTGGACTTCTTTTCAGAATACTGCTTTGATGGCGTTTCAGCCCATTCTTCAAAGAATGAATGAAATTGCCAATAGTGAAGCGTTTCAGGGCTTTGTGAACAATGCGATTGAAGCCCTTTCAATGGTGGCAGGCATTGCCCTTGAAATCTTTGATTTGCTTGTGGGTGCTGCTGAAATCGTTGGTGAAAATTGGTCTTGGTTATCTCCTGTCATTTACGGTGTAGCAACTGCCCTAATGGTGTACTACGGGGCAATGCTGCTTTATAATGCTGTTACGGGAATTTCAACAGCAATTACAGCAGCAAAGGCTTTTGCGGAACAGGTTCATGCAGCTTCCCTTGCAATGGAAGCAGGGGCAACTTTTGCGGCTACGGCGGCACAATATGGGTTTAATGCGGCTCTTTTGGCTTGCCCTATCACATGGATAATCATTCTTATAATCGCCTTGATAGCCCTATTTTACGCAGCGGTGGCAGCGGTGAATAAGTTTGCCGGGACTTCCGTTTCCGCAACGGGTATTATTTGCGGAGTGTTCATGGTGGCGGCGGCATTTATCGGGAATTTGTTTGTCACACTGATTAACTTTGTGATTGATATTTTCGTGGTGCTTTGGAATTTCATAGCCGCTTTTGCAAACTTTTTCGGGAACGTGTTCAATGATCCGGTGGGTGCGATCGCCCGGTTATTTTTTGATCTGGTGGACTGTATTCTTGGTTTACTGGAATCCCTGGCTTCTGCTATTGATACAATTTTCGGTTCCAACCTTGCCGGGGCAGTTGCCGGGTGGCGGGATTCCCTTGGCGGCCTGGTTGATGAAACCTTCGGGCAGGGTGAGGAAATCATGGCGAAAGTGGACGCTTCCAGCTTGCACTTGGAACGGTTTGAATATGGGGTGGCATGGGACGCTGGATATTCCTTCGGGGAAGGGATTGATGAAAGCATAGCAAACTTTGACCCTTCTTCCCTTTTTGGGACTGCCGATATCCCATCTGCTGATGATTACGCAGGCGCATTGACAGCCGGGGGAATTGGAAGCGGTGTGGATGATATTGCGGGAAATACCGGGGCTATGGCTGACGCTATGGACATAACCGGAGAAGAACTGAAATACCTTCGGGATATTGCGGAGCAGGAAGCAATCAACCGGTTCACAACTGCAGAGATAAACATTGAACAGACAAATCACAACACCATTAAAAATGGTATGGATTTGGATGGTATCATGTCCGGCATGACCGATATGGTGAATGAAGCAATTGATATTTCAACGGAGGGGGTGCATGACTGATGGCGCAAAGCGGATATGATTTTTACTTAAAAAAGTGTTTGTTACCGATAGCACCCCCAAAACTTTCCGTAAAGGTAAACAATGCAAATGAAACCGTCACCCTGATAAACGAGGGGGAGATAAACATTCTGAAAAAGGCAGAATTAACGGATATTGAATTTGAGTGCAGAATACCACAAGAAAAATATCCCTTTGCCGTTTACAAGTCGGGGTTCAAAGGTGCTGACTATTTTCTGGACTACTTTGAAAGCCTGAAAACGGGTAAGAAGCCCTTCCAGTTCATTGTATGCAGGAAACGACCAACCGGAAAAAGACTTTTCGACACCAATATCAAGGTATCTATGGAAGATTACAAGATTACAGAGGATGCAAAAAACGGGTTCGATATTCTGGTAAAAATAAAACTGAAACAATGGCGGGGTTATGGAACAAAGACGGTGAACATTTCTTTCAACATGGAGAAGCCGAAAGCAAGCGTCATGCCGCAGCGGGAAGCAACCACTTCTCCCGCCCCGGCAGCAGCGCAAGCCTATACGGTAGTAAAAGGGGATTGCCTTTGGAATATTGCTAAAAAGTTCTATGGTAACGGTTCAAAGTATTCCATTATTTACAATGCAAACAAAGGTGTGATTGGAGGAAACCCTAATCTGATTTATCCGGGGCAGGTGCTTACAATTCCGGCAGCTTAGAAAGGGGGTGTGTTCAGATAAGCGTTGAACTGTTGATTGGAAATGAACTTGGAACAAAAGCCTATCTTCCAGCGGTGAAGGAAGGGATTCAATGGACAACAGAACGGAAGAACACACCCGGAAAGTTGTCTTTTGAAGTGCTGAAAGATGATGCGCTTGACTTTTCGGAAGGTAGTGCGGTAAGGATGAAAGAAAACGGTGATGAAGTGTTCTTTGGGTTCGTGTTCAAACAGCAGCGGACAAAGGAACAGATCATCACCGTCACCGCTTACGATCAATTAAGATATCTGAAAAATAAAGATACCATAGTGTATGAAAATAAGACGGCAGATCAGTTTTTGCGGATGATCGCCACTGATTATGCCCTGAATGCTGGTGTTCTGGAAAGCACAAATTATATCATTGAATCAAGGGTTGAAGAGAATACTTCCCTTTTTGAAATGATTCAGAATGCCCTTGACCTGACTTTGCAGAACACTGGGGAAATGTTCGTATTATATGACGATTTCGGGAAGCTGACCTTGAAACACCTATCTTCTATGGTGGTGGGAAAGCCGGGGGCTTATTTCATGGTAGATGAAGAAACGTGTGAAACCTTTGATTACACTTCATCCATTGATGATAATACCTATAACAAAATAAAGCTGACCTATGACGATGAAGATACGGGCTTCCGGGAAGTGTATATTGCACAGGATTCCGGCAATATCAACAAATGGGGCATTTTGCAGTATTTTGATACCCTGAAAAAAGGGGAAAACGGTCAGGCGAAAGTTGACGCACTTTTGAAACTGTATAACAAGAAAACCCGTAATCTGAAACTTACCAATGTCTTAGGTGATAACCGGGTTCGGGCTGGCAGCATGATTGCGGTAAACCTTAATTTGGGGGATATAAAGTTGAGGAATTTTATGCTGGTGGAAAGCTGCAAGCACATATACAAAGAAAGTGAACATTGGATGGACTTGACGCTTAGAGGGGGTGAGTTTGTTGGCTGATGCGAATGGGTTAGTGGAAGCCATGAAAAGGGCGGCACGGGATGAACGGGAATCTTCAAAGCCCGTCAATGTGTGTTTCGGAGAAGTCATTTCAAAGTCACCCCTGAAAATCAATGTGGAACAGAAGATGGAACTGGGTGAATCGCAGCTTATCCTTACAAGGAATGTTACGGATTTCGTTACAACAGTAAATGTGAATTGGGAAACTGAGAATAAAGAAGGAGGCACTGGTGAAAAAGCTTATGAGAAGCACAAGCATCAGGTTTTGGGACAAAAGCAGATTATCATCCACAATGCCCTTGAAGCCGGTGATGAAGTGATACTTATAAGACAGCAGGAAGGGCAAAAATTTATTGTGGTTGACCGGATAGGAGGTAAATGATGATTCCTTCCACGGTTGGATTTTTGGATAAAGATTTTGAGATTGAGGAACAGCCGAGTTTCACATATAAGATGCAGACGGACGCAAACCTTGTTCGTGGGTATACGGATGGTCTGGAAGCAGTAAAGCAGGCGATTTTCAAAATTTTAATGACAGAACGTTATCAGCATATCATGTATAGCTGGAATTACGGAGTTGAACTTCTTGATCTTTTCGGCGAACCAGTAACTTATGTATGCCCGGAATTAAAGCGGCGCATTTCGGAAGCGTTACTTTGGGATAACCGGATTCGGAGTGTTGATAATTTTGAATTTGATTTTCCGCAGAAAGGCGTTGTCCGTGTGACATTTACGGCACATACCATTTTCGGGGATGTGCAAGCGGAAAGGGAGGTGAATGTTTAGTGTATGAAAATACAACTTATGAAGTAATTCTTCAAAGGATGCTTGACCGTGTCCCTGATAAATTTGACAAGAGGGAAGGTTCGGTTATTTGGGATACCCATTCACCCACAGCAATTGAATTTCAGATTTTATATATTGAGCTGGATACTATTTTGCGGGAAGCTTATGGAGATACTGCCTCGCGAGAGTTTTTAATTCTCCGTTGCCAGGAACGCGGGATTTCTCCGCATCCTGCCTCAAAGGCGGTGCTGAAAGGAGTATTTTCGCCGGAAAGCATCAATGTGTCAGGGAAAAGGTTTAATATTGGTGAAATTAATTATACCGTGTTAGCTCAAATTGCGCCAGGGCAATACCAGGTGCAGTGCGAAATGTCAGGAAGCATAGGCAACCAATATTTAGGAGCTATGGTCCCCATAGAATACATCAAAGGCCTTCAGACGGCGGAACTGACGGAGGTGCTCATCCCTGGAGAAGACGAAGAAGGAACAGAGGAGCTGAGAGAAAGGTATCTTAATTCTTTTGATGAGTATGCTTTTGGAGGAAATGTGCGTGATTATCTGGAAAAGGTCAACACCATTCCTGGAGTTGGCGCCACTAAAGTAACACGCGTGTGGAATGGGGGGATATCCCCGTCAAGTATGATTCCTGCAAAATCAGTAGAGGATTGGTATGAAACGGTCAGGGGGTCTCTGGAGGGGGAAGTAAAAGCGTGGTTGGACTGTGTATTTTGTGCCGCAAAAGAAAAAAAGCTGACAACAGGAGGGACTGTACTGTTGACTGTCTTGGATTCTGGATTTCATGTGGCATCTGATGCTTTAATTCAAAAAGTCCAGGAGATTATGGATCCAGATGAAAATGCAGGCGAGGGCCTGGGGCTGGCGCCGGTTGGACATGTGGTATCTGTGAAGAGTGCTTCTGCTGTACCAGTATTTGTGGAAACCTCGATTACCTTTGCGGATGGATATGGTTGGGACAACCTGCAGAGCCTCTTGGAAAATGCTGTATCTGAATACTTGTTAGAGTTACGCAAAGAATGGGCTGGCTCCTCAAATTTGACTGTACGCATGAGCCAAATTGATACGCGATTTTTGGGAACTCCTGGGGTGGTAGATGTTCAAGGGACTATGATTAACGGTATAAAAAGCAACCTGGTTTTAGGGGAGTTTGATGTGCCAGTATTTGGGGGTATATCGCATGATTAGAGAGGTTGATCTTGTTTCTTATCTACCACTGTTTTTAGCAGAGTATAAAGAAATTCATGCAGCATTAACTGCCGAAAATCCTGAATTCTTACTTATATGGGATGCGGCAGACCGAGTTTTACAAAATGAATTTATAGCTACGGCGGATGAGTATGGGATTTCCCGGTTTGAAAAAATGCTTGGCATCCTTCCTTCTAAGAACGATACTTTGGAAGAGCGGAGGTTAAAAGTTCAATCCAGATGGTTTACCGCGCTTCCGTATACCTGGAGGATGCTGCTTAAAAAGTTATCTGTGCTATGCGGGGACCGAGAATTTCGGGTGTATATGCCAGAAAAAGGCGGCTATGAAATACGAGTAGATATTCCAATAGAACCAGAGTCAGAGTACCTGTTGCAAGAAACCCAGCAAATGTTAGAACGATTTCTTCCAGCAAATCTTTGGTATCTGGTTACCGGGACGGTGTACCGACGTAAAGTAGCAGAAATACATGTTGGAGCGGTACAAACTGTATCTATAAAGATAAAAGCTAAACCTGTGGATGAGAATTTCCACCATGTTCAGCAAAATTTTATTAAGGTTCGGACAGTTACATTTAATCACACGAAAATTGTATATAAACCAAAGGAGCAAAAATGACAGGTACGATTATAACTAAAAAGGGAATGATCCTGATTGCAAAACTATTGGCATCCAATCAGGAATTAGTTTTTACGCGGGCAGCCGTGGGAACTGGTTCGGCCCCGCAAGGCTGGGATCCAGCAGGGATGACGGGATTAAACCAATATAAAATGAATGGCAAAATTTCCTCATGCCATTCAGAAGGCGAAGAGGCTACGGTGGTTTTTCAAATCAACTCCACAGATGTTGAGTCTGGTTTTGTAATTACGGAGGCAGGACTGTTTGCAGAGGATCCGGACGAAGGGGAGATTTTATATGCCTACTTGGATTTGACAGACGATCCCCAATATGTCTATGCAAAAAACAGTGTAGTACAAAAATTTGCAGAAATTGAATTTAAAACAATCGTGGGTGCGATTGAAAACATAACCGTAATTACGTCGCCAGATGCCCTGGTGACAAAAGAGGTTTTTGAGAAGGAGATTGATACATTAAGCAATCCGGAATTTGACGATTCCGGAACGACAGCCGGAATCACAGGTTTTCCGGCATTTCTGCAAAAAGTTAAATCGAAAATGAATATATTTGAATTTTACAGAAATTTTAAAGCCGGGATGCAGTATGTACTACATACAGGCCAGATTGTGAATAACTGCACATCAGAATCAGAGAATCTGCCATTGGCAGCCGCCCAAGGGAAAGTGCTGTGGGATAGGCAGACTCAATTAATTAGTGATTTAGGCAACGGAACGTTTAAATTTATAACGTTATATGATGAAAACGTTATAAATAATCCCGTGCAAACTATAAAAAATCAATGGCCTATAATATCCGATGGGACATATGTAGCAAATATAACGCATGGCTCCAAGTATTGTGCAATATTGTATCGCATTGACAATGGGGAAAATGGCGCAGCAATCATTTTTGGTTATCCGCTCAGAAACGTAAAATATATGCATATTAATGAAGGCGTATGGGAAAGCGAAAAAACGTTAGTTACAAATTCCGATCTGGCAACTACCACTATTGATATTACCAACAAACTGGCGTCCCAACATATTGATTCGTCAACATATGAATCATATTCTATTCTGGTTAAATCCGGAAATGTTGTCACGCTTATGGTTTCTGCACAAGTAAAAGATTTAACTGGGTTGGATACGATTTTACCCGTTGGGGCAATACCTACTAGCCATAGAACAAAAATTGCATTCACTTTTTCGGTACATGGTAGAGGCCAGGCACAATGGCTATCGGCAATGAATTATCCTGTTTCTCTGAGGGTTATGGAAGACGGCTCTGTCACACTCGCTACTGGTACCGACCACGGAAATGTGGTCTTTATTAATGCAACGTGTACATATGTAGTGTAAACGTGGGAATTACTCATAACTATCAACCATTATCCCAGAAAATTCAAGCCATTTAGAATCTGATCCATATGTTCGCATATACACCTTTTTAAAACCTGATAGACTTGTATGGGGAATATAAATTGCCATACTTGTATATGGACGAACGTCAGAATCTTTTACGATTAATAGTGCCCCATATCCATATGCGCCAACGGGAAAACCTTTGACCTGAGAAATGGAATCATTGGCAGTTCGTACATTGGCAATACACATACTATTATTAGGTAGTGAATTATATAATGCATCAATATCAGTTGCTGAATCACAATTTCTGAACTGAATCCCATTGAATAATGCATTAATATTCTGATTGGTAGCGTATGAAACCCACCCAGTCCATTGCCCGGAATTAATTTTTCTATTGATGCATGTTTTAGCCGGATTTTCGGTCGAGTATGCGATAATATATTCCCATTTCCCATTACCGGATGCAGTGTAATTCCCAAATTTAAACGCTACACCAAATTGGCCTGAATCCGGAATGTTCAGTGTGTCAGGACTATATTTATACATTTTTCCAAATGGAATAGCCAGTAGGTCTGTTGCATATGGAGTTGGGCCGGAATCGTAGGCGGTCTGTAAATCACTAATTAATTGAGCGGGAAATAAAAATTAAATGAAATTGGAAAATTCAGAGCCTTTTCCGGCTCTTTTTTATATACATAAAACCAAGAAAGGGGTAAAAAATATGGAAAAAATTAGTATCAATCAAGAGGAACGGCAGTATGAAATCAATAGCATACAGCCAATATCACAGCATGTACTACGAATCGTATTTGCGGACACAGCTCCAGAAGAGTTTGGAGACATCCGGGTATACACTGCCGGAGGTATCCTGTGTGCGAGTTTACCGGGGTACAGCACAGTGTATCGAGATGAGGGGCAGACAGTATATCTGTCAGATGATGGCAGCGTGTATGTACCACCATCGGATTTCGGAGAAATTCTCCCGATGGAACCATATGTACCAACAGAGGAGGAGCTTCTGGTAGCAGCCACAACAAGTAAAAAGGCAGAAATTTCTCGGGAATGTGAACGAATCATTTCCCGCGGTGTAAGTGTGATGCTGTCAGATGGGACCGCAGGACATTTTTCACTGACAGAACATGATCAGATCAACCTGTTTGGTAAACAGGTACAGCTTGCGGCCGGAGCGGAACAGGTGGAATATCACGCAGACAGCCAGCCATGCCAGTATTATTCCGCAGCAGATATGCAGACCATTATTGACGCGGCGATGTTTCACGTTTCTTATCACACCACCTATTGCAATTCCCTGAATATGTGGCTGGCGAGCTGCCAGACGGCGGAGGAAGTGCAGCAGATCTTTTACGGCGCCGATGTGCCGGAAGAGTACCAGTCGGAGGTAGTGAAAGCATATCTTTTAAAGATCATGGCAATGGCGGAGGATGACGGGAATGGCGCATCGGAAACTGAATAAATATCTGTTACTGTTCAATATTGGCGGCGTGTTGTACATAGGGATTGAGCTGGTCTGGCGCGGCTGGAGCCACTGGACCATGTTTATCCTGGGGGGATTGTGCTTCGTCTGCCTGGGGATGATCAATGAGGTCCTGCCCTGGGAGACGCTATTATGGCAGCAGGTCCTAATCGGCGCGGGTATCATCACGGCGTTGGAATTTCTGACTGGTTGCGTGGTAAATCTGTGGTTGGGTTGGAATGTGTGGGATTACAGTGGAATACCCGGTAATATTCTGGGGCAAGTCTGCCCGCAGTATTTTGCTCTGTGGTTGCCTGTGGGCCTCGCTGGGATTATTTTGGACGACTGGTTGCGGTATTGGTGGTTTGGTGAAGAAAGGCCTCATTACCGTATTTTTTAAGAGAGGAGAGAAGAATATGCAGAAAGCAAAAGCATTATTTATTACAGTATGGAGTGTGTTATTTAGTTGTTTGGGTATACTGGCCATGCCAGTAATATTATTGGTGATAGATAACGTCACGGATTACGTAACCGGGATCATGGCTTCAAAGTATCGGAAGGAACAGGTGAGTAGTTACAAAGGCATTAGAGGCATTTATAAAAAGGTAGGTATGTGGATTCTGATTTTTATAGGCTGGATGATGGACATGCTTATAAATTATACGGTACAGTATATTGGCTTGGCCATATCGCTGCCTTATATTGTGGCTACTGTGGTAGCTGTTTGGCTAATCTGTAATGAAATTATATCCATCCTGGAAAACCTGATTGATATAGGAGTGGAGATTCCGCCGTTCTTGATGCCGTTGGCTAAGATGATAAAAGGCCAGGTTGAGGATAAAACAAAATTAGAATAAGCTGTATTAACCATAACAAACAGGCATGGGGGAATCTCCCATGCCTTATTTAGATTGGAGGATGTTATGAAAATAAACAAATTATTAACACCATATAACCATAATGTGGGAACCATTGACCGGATTAAATATATCGTAATCCATTATGTTGGTGCCCTGGGAGGGGCAGAGGCAAACTGCAAATATTATGCTGGGGAAAACCGTGGTGCGTCCGCCCATTATTTTGTTGATTTTGACGGCAGCATCTGGCAGTCTGTGGAAGATCAGAATATTGCCTGGCATTGTGGGGCAAAGAACTATGTACATCCAGAATGCCGTAATACGAATAGTATCGGAATCGAGATGTGTGTTCGGAATAAAGGGAACCAGGAAGATTCCTCAAAAGACTGGTATTTTGAAGATGCTACTGTAACAGCAGCGGTTGAACTGACCAGGGAACTAATGAAAAAGTATAACATCCCTGCTGATCATGTGATCCGGCATTATGATGTTACAGGAAAAATCTGCCCGAATCCATACGTGTACAACACTGGAAGGCATACCTGGGAGGATTTCCAGGCGGCGGTCCGGTTCGGGCAGAAGTATGAGATAGGCTGGCACCATGATCAGTGCGGCTGGTGGTATCAGAATGCAGATGGAACCTGGCCAGCAATGTGTTGGAAGTTAATTAATCACCATTGGTATTTGTTCGGGGCATCAGGTTACATGCTTACTGGTTGGGTTCAGTGGGACGGAGAGAAGACCGGCGCTGGCGACTGGTATTATTTGGAAGAATCCGGTGAGTTCCAGGGCGCATGCTGGCATGAAAAAACAGAAGGAAATGGCGGCATGGAGCGGTGGTATGTGGAATAGATGAGATGATTGTGTGAAGGCTCTTTTATGACAAATTTCATGACAAAAAATCGTAAAATAATTAATTTTCCATTACAACCGCATGCAGTGAATTAAGGTCATAAAAGAGCCGAAACCCCTTAATTTTCTTGGAAAAAACCGTATTTTATTGTGGTATCTGCTTTTCTTATTAAACGGGTTCGAATCCCGTCTCGTGCTTTTTGATTTTTGCAGTATTTATGCGGGTTTCCGGGATTTGGAGACCTGCATTTTGTTTATATAATTTGATTTGCTTTAAGTTTTTACTTTAGTTTTTGATTTATCTGTCCTCATTACAAACCCTGATATTCCATGTTTATTTTTTTCTGTAACTAAGAACCGGGGAGACAGCAGAGTAAGAGATCTCTTCATAAAAGAGGCGAACAAGATACGCGGATAACATATAATACGTATAAAGCAAACCCGTGTTATACAGGGAAGGAAAAATTTTATGAGAGATATTACATTGTGCCATCCCCGTCTCCAAATGCTGGCCGCAAAGTTGCTGGAAGAATGCAGCAAACAGGGATTAAAAATCAAAATTGGGGATACACTCCGGACTGTGGAGGAACAGGATGAGCTTTATTCACAGGGCCGGACAAAGCCGGGAAATATCGTCACTAATGCCCGGGGAAGCAGTTACAGCTCCTATCATCAGTGGGGAACCGCTTTCGACTTTATCAGGACTGATGGAAAAGGCATCTATTATGATGAGGATGGTTTTTTCATGAAAGTGGGAAAAATCGGTGCAAGTCTGGGTCTGGAATGGGGAGGAAATTGGAAGTCTCCGGTGGATAAACCGCATTTTCAGCTGCCAGATTGGGGAAGCTCCACGGCCGGAATCAAAAAATTGTATACGACTCCCCAGGCCTTCATGAAAACCTGGGTTCCTTCGCAGGGGCCCAAAGGATGGATTCATGATGCCGCAGGATGGTGGTATCGAGATACAGACGGCTCCTGGCCATCTATGCGTTGGAAACTGATTAACCATCACTGGTATCTGTTCGATGCGTCTGGTTATGTACTCACTGGCTGGGTTCAGTGGGATGGAAAACAGACCGGAGCAGGAGATTGGTACTATCTGGAGGAGTCCGGCGAGTTCCAGGGGGCATGCTGGCATGAAAAGGCTGAAGGCAAAGGCGGAATGGAACGATGGTATGTGGAATAAAACAACGGTGGGACTTGATTCCCCACCGTTTAAAATCCGTCTGAATATTTACTATGAAAGCTCAGCGCTCCGACGCTGAGCTGTGCGAAAACGGGGTCACGAAGTGACATCTTCCACTCCCGTTTTCTGCACATCCCCCCGGAGGGTTCATAGGAAACCCCACTTTCATTCATGGTGGTGCCTTAAGCAGGGCATGGGAGTTTACTATGAAAGTCCCTGACACGGCCATGGATGTGCCATATTTGCATGAGCAAGTTCACGGATATCGGACAGACAAGTCGATATAAACAAAAAACATGCGAATAAAGAGGGCAGAGTGATTTGTGAATATAGGCGGCAATTGTGGAAGCACAGAGTGCGGAGCAACTGACTTTTTTATATGGTGACGCTTGCATTAGCAGGCATAGGGCTTTACTATGATACCGTAGCCTTCTGTCGATAACTATGTGAAAACAGGTCCATGAAATGACATCCTCCATATTCTTTTTCTGCACATCCGCCGGAGGTTCATAGCAAATCATCGTTCTTACAAGATTGTGCTATATAAGTGGGATATAAGGCTTACTGATGAAGGTATTGACAGGTATCTATGAAACGGCGTATGCTTGCATATAGAGTCTCATGGATATTGGACGGGTAAGTCTGTATAAATAAAAAAGTCAATGAAGAGAGCAGAGTGATTTACAAATATAGGTGGCAGTTGCGAAAATACAGAGTGTGGAGCAACTGATTTTTATGTATAGTGCCATCTGCATCAGCAGGCATATCTGCTATTATAAAAGTCCGGGGTAGCAGCTTAAAATAATTTATGTTCTCATAGGTAAATTTACAAATTTCTGACAGGTAAACTGATATGAAAAAGCAATGTGATGGTCCTGATTATAAATACTGGAACTATTTGTATGAATAAAAGGTGAGAGATAATTTTTTTTAATCCGTGGGATTGTTTGTATCAGCAGAAATTTCTCTTTAGAAAGGAAAAAATATATGGAAGTGTGTAGAATTATTGAAAAAGATCGGAATCTTGTGAATAATTTTATTATAAATCATTGGTATAGTACAAAAATGATTATACGGGGAAAGGAAATTGATATGACATCTGTGGATGGCTTTTACATCTTAAGTGAAAGTAATATTATAGGTTTAATTACTTATCTGATTGATGAAAAAAGTAATGTGATGGAAATTACATCTTTGGACAGTATTAAAGAAAATCAGGGGATTGGAACCATGTTGGTTAATCGTGTCATTGAAGAAGCAAAAGAATGCAATGTAAAAAAAATTGTTTTGATTACAACTAACGATAATATTAATGCATTGAAATTTTATCAAAAAAGAGGATTTGATATGGTTCATTTATTCCATAATGCCTTGGATGTTTCAAGAAAACTGAAGCCAGAAATTCCTTTGATTGGTCAAAACTCTATTCCCCTTATGCATGAAATTGAATTTGAAATGGTTATATAATGTAAGGATTTAGAGATTATGAAATTGTATATATGCAAGTATATAATTTTAGGACCAGAAAACATTGAAATATAATTATATGTCAGAGAACTGATGTCTATATTTATCAGGGATTTATATATGAAAAAGGTCATCGAAAATAAGGAATGAAAGATTTTTTGATTTATGAAAATACATTCTGTAAAGTATTTCATTTGCAAGCTTTCTAAATTAAATAGTTATTTTTATTATATCGGGTTTTTTGTCTGAACTAAAAACTTAATTATGATGGTTCGCTTTTGTATAAATTCAGCCTCAAAATATGTTGAAAATCTGTTTTTATAAACGGCTTTTAATCTTTTAGGTAAAACTCTACATACTTTTTGTTTGCGATATGTAAGTAAGAAGAGGAGGCTGTACCTGATTCAAATTGATTGACCGGGAACATTTTCAATCGATGATATTTAACTTCTCATTGAAAGGATATTTTCACTATACTGTATTTGGAACGTATTTGTTAAAATTATAAGATTTAGATGCTTTCTTATTTAATAGCTTATTTTATGGTAATTGTGTAATTTGCAAAATGTTTCACGTGAAACATTATTATTTTTCTCATTGGAAACCATAGGAAAATAATAAAAAGTATGATATACTTATTTTCGGTTACCATTATAAAAGTGCTAAATAATGTTTTGACCTGTGGAAAGGGATATATATGGGACGTATTATAGCAATTACAAATCAAAAAGGCGGCGTTGGAAAAACCACGACGGCGATTAATTTGTCAGCTTGCCTTGCAGAGGCAGGCCAAAGAGTATTGGCCGTGGATTTTGATCCACAGGGAAATACCACGAGTGGTCTGGGATTGGAAAAGGGTAATATTGATAATACAGTTTATGAACTTCTTATGGGAGAATGTACAGTAGAACAGTGTATTGTTCCCAGTATACAGGAATACTTGGATGTGATGCCATCAGATGTGGATTTGTCCGGAGCGGAAATTGAGCTTTTAGATGTAGAAAATAAGGAAAGTATTTTAAAAAAACATCTTAAATTTCTTGAAGAAAAATATGATTTTATTATTATTGATTGCCCTCCCTCACTAAGTCTTTTAACCATAAATGCCCTGACTGCAGCTAATACAGTTTTGGTTCCCATTCAATGTGAATATTATGCTCTTGAAGGACTAAGCCAGGTATTAAAAACGGTAAATCTAGTTCAGAAAAAGTTGAATCCGAATTTAGAAATTGAAGGTGTTGTATTTACCATGTATGATTCCAGAACGAATTTGTCTTTGGAAGTAGTGGAAAATGTAAAAGAACATTTAAATGAGAATATATACAAGACCATTATTCCAAGAAATGTTCGCCTTGCAGAGGCACCCAGCTATGGAATGCCCATTAATTTATATGATAGTAGGTCATCAGGAGCAGAGAATTACCGACTTCTGGCTGCAGAAGTTATCAGCAGAGGAGAAGAATTATAATGGCAAAAAGAGGATTAGGAAAAGGGCTTGGGGCTTTTTTTGGAGAGGAAGTAACAAAAGAAGAAGAATATTCTATCAGCAATGAGCAGAAAAAAGTGGGAGGCGCTGAACTCAACGATTCCTCCATCGAAAATGGCCTGAAGGGGAGTACAAAAGAAAAGGTCATTGTGGAAAAAATTATAGAAAAGCCAATAGAACAGAAAATAAAAATTTCTTTAATTGAGCCTAATACTACTCAGCCCAGAAAGATATTTGATGAGGAGTCTCTATATGAGCTGGCTAATTCTATTAAAGCTTATGGTATTCTTCAGCCATTAATCGTACAGAAGAAAGAGGACCATTATGAGATTATTGCCGGAGAACGCCGTTGGAGAGCTGCGAAGCTGGCAGGACTTGTGGAAGTTCCTGTAATTATTCGCGAATATGACAGACAGCAGACAATGGAAATTGCTTTAATTGAAAATGTTCAACGTGCAGATCTGAATCCTATTGAAGAAGCAATGGCTTATCAACAGTTGATTCAGGAATTCCATTTAACACAGGAAGAAATTGCATTGCGGGTTTCTAAGAATCGTGCGACAATTACTAACAGCATGCGTTTGCTTAAATTAGATCAAAGAGTTCAGCAAATGGTGGCAGAAGGACAAATTTCCAATGGCCATGCCCGTGCACTTTTGGGGTTAGAAGATAAGGAACAACAGCATCAGATAGCAGAAAAAATTGTCAAGGAAAATTTGAGCGTTCGTGATGTAGAAAAACTCGTAAAAATGATGAATCGCCCGGAAAGAGATAAGAATCCTAAAAAAGAGGAAGAGAATCTTAGTTTGGTTTATCAACAGATTGAAGATAAATTGAAATCAATTATGGGAACCAAAGTCATCGTTAATCGAAAAGATAAGAATAAAGGCAGAATTGAAATTGAATATTATTCTCAGGAAGAGTTGGAACGTCTCATAGAAATGATGGAGTCTATTCGGGGGTAGTGATTTCAGTACCTTGATGACTGGGAAGGAAGGACATAAGAACAAAAATATGGAAAATAGTATTTTAAATAATCTTCCGATTGATCCAATGATACTAATTTTAGGATTTTCAATACTGTCGTTGGTTCTATTAATTGTAGTAATTGTATGCATTATTAAAATAAACAAATTGTACCGGCGCTATGATATGTTTATGAGAGGGAAAGATGCTGAGACGTTGGAAGATACTTTAATCGAAATTTTAGAAGAGCTGAAAGAGCTTCATTCTAAGGACAGGGCAAATAAAGATACAATGAAAGTGTTATCCAAACAGGTAAAAGATTCATTTCAGAAATTTGGTTTTGTAAAATATAATGCTTTTAAGGGCATGGGGGGAAACTTAAGTTTTGTTTTGGCTATGTTGAATGATAATAATTCAGGTTTTGTCCTGGATGCTGTTCATAGTCGTGAGGGGTGCTATTTGTATTTAAAGGAAGTAGAAGAGGGAGCAACTGAGGTACTTTTGGGAAGTGAGGAGCAGGAAGCTCTGGAGCAGGCATTGGGATATGTGAAGCGCCCGCCTTTAGCTGATATTCCGCCCAAACGAGTACAGGAGGAGAAGAAAAGATCACTTGGGTCTGGAGAACAGTCCATAGAGATTCCAAATAGTGAGAGACGGAAAAGTGAAAAAATGAAAGAGCTCAGAAAGCGACAAAGAGAAGCCGTGGCATCCGAAGGAATAATTCCGGAGGATAAAATGGTGAAAAATTCAGATGGGACCAGAGGAGAATATTAATCTATATGCACAAATACTTGCGTACAGTAGGTTTCAGTATGTACCAGAAGAAAAAGGATATTAAATCACTTATGGATTTACTGGAAAAACAGACCACTTTTACGAGATGTGTCCAGTTAGATGAGGAAACCAATATATGTGAAATGCGGACAGAGGTAACCCCGGGAATTGGAATTTCTATGGTGGGAGAGTTGAATGAGGAAGGAAATTTTGAGCGAGAATTTTACTTTCCTTATCTGATCGGCGATCAGGAAGGTACGAAAGCAGAATGTACCATTCAACGTCATGCAGAAAAAGAAACTTATGGTGGAATGGTGGATGAAACCTGTGTGGGAATTTCTCTGATCTTTTATGTTCAGAATTTTTTGGATTACAGGGAAAAAAAGATTCAGAAAAATGAAACATTCCGAATTCGTTCTGTGAATTTTTCCGGATTGTCCACGGCTGGAAAAATTCTTCTTCCTATAAAAAAGACATTGAAGCAGATTCAGATGGCACAAGTTGCAGCGAAGGACAGAATCAGATTAATTGAAGCAGCAAAAAAAGGAGATGAAGACGCAATGGAGTCTTTGACCATCGAGGATATAGATCTGTATTCTAAAATTTCCAGACGCGCTATGAAGGAAGATTTGTATTCCATTGTTGATTCCTGCTTTATGCCTAGTGGAATTGAATGTGATCAATACTCAATTATTGGAGAAATAAAAAAAATTAAAACCGTTAAAAATATATATACAAAAGAAATAATTTATGTAATGGAACTGGAAAGTAACGATTTGACTTTCCCGATTTGTATTAATAGTAAAGATTTGTTAGGGGAACCAGAAATCGGACGCAGATTTAAAGGACAAATATGGATGCAGGGAATTCTTAATTTTGAGGAAATATCTAAAGTTACTTTTACTTGACTTTCTTTACAGGGTTTGCTAATATAATGTACGGGGCTTTTGTTTTGGAAATTGTTTTCTCAATTTTCGAAAACTAATTAGGGAAACGAATGTTTTTCCAATAAAATCAGGAAAGTTTTATAAATGTCTCTGTAGCTCAGCAGGATAGAGCGTTCGCCTCCTAAGCGAACCTACGACGGAAACTTTTTGGAGGCTATGAGTTGATAAGTAACACACAATTTAATACACGTTTCCGTAGCTCAGATGGATAGAGCGACCGCCTCCTAAGCGGTAGGTCGGGTGTTCGAGTCACCTCGGGAACGCTGGGAACACAGCCGAAAGCCTTGATTTTAGCGGGTTTTCGGCTTTCTTTATTTTAGCATGAAAATCTGATTTTGCTAATATGCTAATACATTTAAAAATCGAACCTACATGCTAATACGAGTTAAATGGTCGAATGTTCAAATAATCCGGCCTATTTTTCTGCTAATAAAACTCCCTTTTTGAAGCTTCTCAAACACCAGAATTTTTCTTTTTTGCTAATACGGTATTTTTACCCGTCAATTTCTCTGCTAATAAATCTACTTCTTATTAGCATTTTGGACAGACCTTGCAAATTCTATTAGCAGTTCAGGATTTGATTTTATAAGCTGCTGCAATACCTGTTCTGCGGAACCTGCCTCGTCTTTCTCATTTTTCTGTGGCTCACTGATGCCTTTGCCGTCAAGGAATTCATCCATCTTGCCAGCCAGCTTTTCACGCTCACTTGCAAAGGAATGTTTCCCATAACGTCTGGTCAGCATTTCCAGGTTGGACCAGCCGCCAGCCTGCATAACCGAATTGTAATCACCTCCAGACATAAGAAGTTTGGTGGTGGCGCTGGTGTGTCGCAGGCTGTGGAATACAATTTCCTGGGGATCCATATCAGGGTCATTCATTTCCGTCAGGATTTCCTTAAACCGTTTATTCAGGTGTTCTGTCATGATAGGGCGCCCATTGGCCTGGCAGATAGTAAGGTTGTAATCCATATATCCATCTGATCCCAGTTCCTTTTTCAGCTTATCCTGCATTTCTTTCAATACAAGCAGCGCATTCAGCACGCTTTGGGGAACATCCACATCCCGGATCGTGTCATCGCTTTTGGGCTGTTTCAGAACAATCGTTGTCTTGGTTCCCGGATAAAGATTTGGAAACTTGTAAAGAATGTTCATCTTAGGCATATCCATGTTCTTCTTGGATACCCTGTCGATTGCCCGGTCAAAATGGATAATCTGTTTTTCAAAATTAACCCTGTCCCACTGCAGCCCACCGATTTCGCCTCCTCTCACGGTGCATCCAATAGCAATCAGGATCGCACAGTGGATTAAGTAATAATCATAATATTCGGGGCGGTTGGTAAATTCCAGAACCTTTAAAATCTGCTCTGGCTCCAGGATCACCCTTTCTTTCTCATGATGTTCCGGAAGGGTTGCATTGAGGAACGGATTTTTATTGATGTACTCCCATCGGACTGCAAGATTGAAAGCACAGCGCAGTACCTTGTGGATATCATGGATGGTGGCCGCTGTAATATGGTCACGCATGGGCTTCCCCATATTGGTAGCCGGTTCCGCTTCTGTTTCCAGAAAATGATAATAATCATCCACTGTTTTGGTTTTAATGGAGCGGAGCTTTTTATCACCCAGGTACGGATGAACATAGTTTTCCAGTAATCCATTATTATCGTCATAGGTAGAGGCCCGCCACTTTTTCAGACCGTATTTTTCAATGAATTCGTAAAGAAATTCACTGACTGTCATATCTTTGGTTTCCACAGGGGAAATAGTATTTGTTGCCTGCTCGTGTTCTATCTGGGCCTTCCTGCTTTTTGCAGTAGAGTAGCTGAGTCCGGATTCCCAGACCTGTTGACGCTTTTTTCCTGTTCCCTGATAATAAACAACGGAATATGATTTTCCTCTTTTTACAATAGATGCCATACTGATTCTCCTTTTTTATTTACTGTCCAGCCATTCATCAAAAGAAGGTTTCGACACCCTGACATACTTTCCTATCCTGACTGTCTTAAAAAGAGACTGTGAACAGAGGTTGTAAGCCATACTTCGACTAATCTGCAGAATATCAGCAATCTCCTGAACAGAATATGTCCTTTTTTCGTTGTCGGCTGGTGTTTTAATGTTCATTTCTTCAACTGCCATATACGCTCCTTTCCTTGCAGCTGAAGCAGAATCAGCATAATCCTTGAAAATATTCTCCATATAAAATATACGAAGTGAACCGCTGACATTTCAACTGCAATTAGCAAAAAATTAAATTTAATCCACATGGCACCCTGGGCCATTTCCTGCGCCAGTATTTCTGCCGCGTATTTTCAGGCCGTGCTGTGCAGCGATTGAGTAAGGGGTAAATCTGCTTTTGTGGCAGATCTTATCCCATGCACCTGTATAACTCCCAGTACCATGCTGTGAAATTGTCAATGTGCAATCATATGGCATCTTTTCTAAATGACCTATACAATAATAAAATAGGGAAACATACAGATATTTCTGCAAATATAAGAAAATTTTTAAATTTATTAAATACCATATATAGATGAAATCCATTGACGTATTCCATATCTTGTGCTACACTTCCCTTGTAATTGATTTTTGTGCGAATCCTTTTTGGGAGATACAGTCGGAAACGCCTGTATGCGGCATCGGTTCCGCATTGCACACGCTGTTAAGTTTGTATGAATGTGCCAGCAGTATCACTACGCCCTGTAAGTGACATACCGCTGGTTCTTATTTTGGAAAATTTATAATCTCTGTTCAGAGCAGGAATGACGCTGGTTCACAGAAAACTGTGGACACCGGAAATATCAGTGAGGTCATTCCTGCTTTTTTGCTGCCTGATAGCCGGAGGGCTTGTAAGGATAGAAAATATTAACGAGGAAGAAAGGAAGGTGAAGAACGGTTGCAGAAAGTAAGATGGCTGGATTGGGACTGTAACAAATGCGGCAGACAGTTAAACAGCTGGGATGCCCGGTTATCAAAGACTCTGGCATATAAATATCCATGCTGTGAATCCTGTATCGCCGGGGAATATGATATGTCAGCGGAGAGGCTGCGGGACCGTATGGAAGACTATTTTGGGATGCGCCCCTGCCAGGGCCTGTAAGGAGGAATTAAGATGAAAGAGGATTATAAGGAATATAACCTGTTGACAAAACGGCTGCTGGAGGAAGGGTACTCGGCGGAGCATCATCCGGATCATGTGCGGGTTGACGTTCCCATGTGGCAGGAGAAAACCCTTGATAATTATTATGGAGGGTTTACCTATGAACGCTGGTGGATCTTTGAACAGACTTTTAAGACTCCCTGCGGCCTGCAGTGCAAAGGACTCCAGTGTCACAGCAACATGAGTTATATGGGGATTGAGTGGACCTTTGAAAATGATATGGCTACCATCCGCTGCCCCTATGAAAAGAAAGAATGCAGGCTAAAACATGAATATCTTCAGGAGAATAAGGTACTCAGGTATGAGTGTGAGGTTCATATGACAAAAGAGGAATACTGCTATGAAGGAAGAGTGGAGCATATCCTGAAGCTGCATGATGATGAGATACGGAGACAGGAGATCAGCTTTGGACTGCAGAGGAACGGGCGTGTCTGTCAGGAGCATATGAGGTTCAGCCGGGAGACACTGGAATGGGAGATGGACTATGACCCTTATCACTGCGGATTAAGGGGATGCACAGGGATGTGCCCGATCCTTGGGCATGAACTGGATAAGAAAAGAGGGAATGTATTTTATGATGTAAAGATATCCTATCTCAGAAATGACCTGAACGGTACGCTGTTTGAGGGGCAGGTGGATACGCAGATCATCAAAGGGAAAAAGCTCTTTGACCATCCGGTGAGCATGGATATCTGTAAGATATGCGCCAGGCTCTGCCAGGACAGGATAAAGGACAAAATGCGTACCCATTATTTTACGCAGCTGTTTTTCTCTGAATATCACGGCAGATATTTTTCCTTTGAGATCCAGAACGTCCGTGCCGAGCAGAGGGAGAGCCGGGATCTGATGCAGGACCTGGAAGATATCCGAAATGGAATCCAGATCATCCATGCTTCCGATGCGGAAAAGCGCAATAAGGAAAATAAAAAGGAGAGACGGCAGAAACTGCGGGAGTCTGCAATCAGGCGTCTGGAAAAGAAACTCCTGGAAAACGGGTATGAGAGCCTGGAGAAATTCAGCGCAGACCGGCGCCATGCGGATAAATGGCTGGGAGAGGAACGGATTGCGGAACTGGAACAGATGCGCCTGGAAAAAGAAAAAGAGAGGAAGGAGCAGCCGGTACAACTCAGTCTGTTCGATATGGAAGCTTCATAAGCATGTAAGAACTTTGTGTTATGCTTTTGTGTGTTGGATAGATGTAAAATACTATATATAGTATTCATAACTTGACTAAATCAATATCTTGTGCTAAACTGTCCTTGTAATTGATTTTTGTGCGTACCCAAATGGGAAATACAGTCCATCCAGGCTGTATGCGGAGTACCTTCTGCATTGCACACGCTGTTAAGTTTGTATTTTGTGCCAGTAGTACCATTATGCCCTCCGGGCAGTGGTTTACTGGCTTTTTTTATGTTAAGGGAACATGTTCCCTTTCAGAGCGGGAATGGCTTCGGTTCATGGATATCCATGGACGCCAGAGATTTGGCAGACAGTCATTCCCGCTTTTTTGTTGCCCAGATGCCGGTAACGGCTTTGAGGATAAAAACATTTTAGAAAGGCAGGTAGAAAGAATGAGCATGAGAAACAAAAAAGCCGGCAGGAGCTGGCAGAAACAGGCGGCGGGATATCCGTTTCAGGATACTGCTGCCCAGAAAGCCAATGCCCAGTACTGGAAGAACTGTACCACGATCCGGACAGTAAACTTCACACACAGGGCAAGAAGGGGGGCGTAAGCATGCCTGATACGAACAAAGATAAGGAAAGGCACAGTCCACTGGTGCTGGTGGATACGGAGAACCTTACCCGTGAAGAATGGCTGGAATGGCGCCGACACGGGATTGGCGGAAGTGATGTCTCTGCCATCATAGGGGTCTCACCATTCCGAACCGCGCGGGATTGTATAGGAGGAAGGTCCGAAATTCTGGAAAGCAAAATGGAATGGTCGTTTTCATTTATTTCGCCAAGGAGCAGGTAATCGGTACTGATGTCAAGGGCAGAACAAAGCCGGATGATGTTTTCCGGGCGCAATGCTTTCTTGCCAAGTTCCGCCGAGGAAACGGTCTGCGAAGTAATGCCTGCTTTTTCAGCGAGTTCTTCCTGCATCATGCGGAGCTGTTTCCTGCGGCTTAATATGCGGCTGCCAATCTGGTTTAATAAATCATCCATTCCCCCACCTCCTTACTATGGACTAATTTTATCTGCTATGGTATAAATAATTAAGCGATTATGGTTGATAAAATTCTTCTATGATATGTATAATCCCGTTTTCAACACTTGAGTGATCAAAATGAGCCGATAATCCGCATAAATACAGGGATTGTCGGCTTTTCTAAAATGCAGAAATGTTGCATGTGAACTCTATGTCAGAAATTTTTTGATTTTTCCGTTTAATTCTTTGGGTCTGTAATGGAGCCTGTCCAGTCCAAGTAAGGTCATTTCAGTTAAGGCGTCAAGAGTTCTGCTTCCATTATAAAGAGACATGTATTCTACATCATGTATATTCGTTACATTCATGTTTTTTAATGTTGAGATCAGATTATCTGTTGTGATATGTGTTTTCTGGTCATCAAGCTTTGCTTCCAATAGGCGGTATACAAGCAGGGCTGTATAGCAGATCATGAAATGGGCTTTGATACGCTCGGGCAGCCGGTGGTTGACAGGCCTGCCCAAAAAATTTGTTTTCATGATTCGGAAACAGTCTTCGATCTGATATCTTTTGCGGGATACTGCCAGGATGTCTTTTGCCGGATCCAGCAGGTTGGTAGCAACCGCATAGTATCCATCATATTTTTCTTCTTCTGCAATCTTCTCTTCATCAAGCGTATATTCAATAACTGCTTTTTCTCCTGATTTTGTTTTTGAGATCCTTTTCATGAATCTTCTGACGTCATTGGGGCCTTTTTTTATTTCTTCCGGATCTTTAAGCGCCAGCAGTTTCTGTGCACGTTCTATCTGGCGGTTTCGTACGGTTCTCTGGTATTCCATCATTTTTCTTGAAAAGGTAATGATGATCCTCTGTTTCAGGAGGCCCGTGGATTTCACTTTTTTGATGCTTCCATTTTTGAGAATCTTTTCTTCATACAACCCCAGATCAACTGCCTTGTCGGCAGTAATCACCTTATATGCAAAATCATTGTACAGGCCGAGGTTCTTTTCATCGCATCGGTCAAACTCTTTCATATCACGGATCGTTACACATGCATCATTAGAAAGCAGACGGTATCCAAAATCATTGAATACGGCTTTTTTCAGTGTGTCACTGAGTTTTTTGATGGACTGTGTAACGATGAAAGCCCTGCCGCCCATACTGTTGAATTTGCGGATGTTATAAGACCCAAGCCCTGCATCTGCACAGTAGATAAATTTCGCATGATCAATCATTTTCAGGACTTCTTTTTCCAGAGGCACTGCCGTGAGCTGTTCGCTGGTGTTTCCGGAATGCAGACACATCGTAATGGGGATACCGCGGCTGTCCATAAAAAGGCCCATTTCGACAATAGGATTGGGGCGGTGTTCCTTGCTGACGCCGAACTTGCGTAGGCCGTTTATGATTTCGCCGGTGACCTCATCCACGACATCCTCGTCCGGCTGTTCACATTCACAGTAGAAATTTGTGCAGTCGTAATAAAGGACAGAGGAATCCCGTTTTATGACAGAGCTGCTGTTTTGGAAGAGCCAGGCCAGGTAGTCCTCATAATTCTCCGCCAGCAGATCCATAAACCGGAGGATATGCTGGTAATCGAAATTCGGTTGTTCGAAATAAGAGGAGAGCCGTCCCCATGTAGCAAATTTGGAAGAAGGATCCAGGATTCTGGCATAGGTCAGGAAACGCGACACCGTATAGCAGTCAAAGGTAATCTTTCTGTCGTATGTCTTCTGCCTGAAGAATTCTTTAAGATTTAAGTCCTTCATAATGTACTGGAGGAAAAAGTAGCCAATATTTACCCATGTAGGAGATGAAGCCTCATTGCCGGAATGTCGGACTCTTTCATTAAAATCTGCGGACAGGTCAAAGGTTACCCTGCCAACCCTGTATTCCTCATTCATCTTCCTGATCTCTTCTTTTACATAGGAAAGGGGATCATCTGTTATTTTAAGGAGTTCAGAATGCTTGCCAAATTTCTTCACATTTTTGGAAGAAACTTTCTTGCCATTGCGAATCCCCTGCTGGGCATAATAGGTAGGGTCTTTAAGACGTTTGTCATAATAAAGTTTCATAAATGTATCCTCCCGAACCTATTATATCACAAACATGCAACACATGCAACATATGCAACATATTTATACAAAAATTTGACAAAAAAAGGCAGGCTTTATGCGGCCTGTAACGATTTTTCTTCTATTCAAGTGTCGAACTCCCGATTTTATCTGCTATGGTATAAATAATTAAGCGATTATGGTTGATAAAATTCTTCTATGATATGTATAATGGAGTATATGGGTAAAAAATATTAGAAAATGTGGAAGAATAAATCTAAAAAGGAGAAAAAAATGTTAAATGATGTATGGCTGAAGATAGCCCAGTTTCTGGGAACATTGAACGGTGAGAATGTAAAAAGGGAGAGTTATGTGCGTACTCCGGAATATGAAACAGCTCTGCAGGCGTGGAAGGAGACAGAGCAGGAATGGGAAGTATTTATGAAAAGCATGCCTGCAGATGGACAGGAAAAGGCAGAGGAAATGAAAGAGTGTCTGGAGGATTTTTCATCCGCCCAGGAGAAGCGTGCCTACATCCAGGGCTATGTGGACTGCGTGCAGGTGCT
>ERZ808046.268-NODE-268-length-60510-cov-17.252974_pt1 | contig 60510 bp, 61 predicted proteins | sample MGYA00380196_ERZ808046 | MGnify/ENA primary metagenome ERZ808046 (study PRJEB31490, sample SAMN06133421) | mouse gut metagenome | isolation source: Z6_2 | host: mice | place: China: Chengdu | collected 2015-05 ... | reverse complement strand
CCTGTAAGCCTTGTTTAAGTTGTCTTTCCGTAAAATCAGTTCCAGTAGATTGTCCGTCCAAAAGTCCGTGATGATGTGGTTGTTTTCAGTAATCCGCTGATAGACGGACACTCCTGCATACTCTTTCTGTTCCGCAGATACCATTTGCAGATAGTCTTCCATATGAAGTTGTCTGTCCTTGAACCCATCTTTGGTTACATTCATTTACTCACATCTCCTAAAGTTCAGTCCTTCCCACTACGCTTGCAACCATAATGGTACTATGACCTCTGCTGACTTCTCGTGATAAATCTTATTTCAACCGCTTCCGCAAATGTTTTATTGCATTGGACGCGTCCACGAGACCTCCCCGGGTACTCACACGCTCTTTCCCTCTTATACTCACTCCATAAATACTAACTACAGTTCCGTGCAGTTATCGGACTTTGGTTTGTTTGGCAACCTCATCCCTGCATTTAGCCTCAAATGTAGAAAGCCAGAGTTTTGCCTAATCCTTTCTTCAGATTCCACCTCACGATGGACACCCTTGGCTTCGGCTGTATCCTTCCCACTGCCGGGCGGATTGGGGACTTTCACCCGTTAGAACATGTGCCCACCGGGCACACCAAAAAATGTGGGAAGTTATACAACTTCCCACTCGTTAATGTTCATCTCTTTACGGATTGATTACCGAAGGTTAATGGAGACCTTCTTTAATGTTCATCTCTTTATGGATTGACTACCAAAGGTTAATGGAGACCTTCACTTTAAATTCAACTGAACTTCTTACTTATATTATACTCATTTTGTGCTAAATATCTACTGGCATTTTCTACAAAAATCAGATAAAATCCCCAAAACGCATAAGTTCTGGGGATTGAAATACATATTTGATATTCCGTTTGCCTATCTCTTTGAGAACTTAGAATCCCGATTTTTCAACATTATTTATGCATTTGTAAGTTACCTGTCAGTTACCCATAATGATTTGTAAAATCACACGATGATTTTTATAAAATTTTTACTTCATATCTGCCACAAATTTTTCATACCACTTCGGCACATTATGCGAAACCCTAACCGGGTTTCCATTCTTATATATTGCAAACCTACGAAATTCTATTGTGTTATCATAGAATACTGCCAGATCGCTTTCCGGCAAAACTTTTTTCAAATTTGTTCTCAAATAACTCTCCAATGTCTTTTTCACATGTTTTCGGCTATAAAATCTCTGCAAAGTTTTTCTAATTCCTTATACTCTAATGCTGCTCGTACATATCCTGCCGATAAATCATTTTCTGATTTTTGTTTATATAATAAATTTGCATTGGCAAAAATTTTTTCTTGATTTTTACGAATAAAAATAATTTCATTCTGCACCAAATCTTTATATGTACAATCTTGCTCGTTTTCGATATCATAAAGCAGAAGCTCTGATTGCGGCACAGGTATCATATGACTGATTCGTAAAGTCCCTTCAACTCTTTCTGTCCCTTTGAATTTTTCACTACAATCCTCATAATCGGAACAATACTTTTTCTAATCACTTTTTTCTCACCGGCAATCTGATAATCCGATTCTCGTTGTTTCCTTATTGGAATATACATTTGGGAATACTTTCCGCAAATATTCTATATATTCATCTGACACACTATACAGTTTAAATTCTTCCATCCTATTCCTTTCTAAAAAAATAAGGGAGCATTACTGCTCCCTATGAGTTTAAAATCTCCCACTATCTGGCAGGGACTCTCCCGAGTTTATAATCTTCCACTTATCTGGCAGGAACTCTCCAAAGATAGTTTCCTATCTATTTTTATTATATGCAATTTCTTTATAAAAATCAACAAAAATATTACGAAACCCCTGAAAAATAAATCGTCAAGGGTTTCATGATGCATATAAACAATTTCCTATCTCTTGGATAGTTTCAAACCCTTATTTTCCGGCATTTTCAAGGCATTTGTTTATTACCTGTTTATTACCGGAAAAGTCTCATATGCTCCGCTATTGTTTTATTATACATCGGAATCATGATTTTTGTAATACTTTTTCCGAATTTTACAACTGTTCAAACTGAACGTGTTCAGACAGTCCGGAGAGATAGAGATCGTCAATCGTCCTCACCATCTTCATTGTCAGTCAAGCCACCGACGACCACTCCGTTTTCACCCCATACGGTGAGAACCTCGTCTTTCGCTGTTGCCAGTACATTTTTTAATGTCTTGTATTCTTTGCACTCCTCTTTCTTGAACTCCGTTCCCTTGCCTAAATAGTATAACATGATTTCGTCCTCCTTACTTTTTCAGATATTTACATCCTCATGTTGATATATTCCGGATGCCGTATCTCGGAACTGCTCGACCTAAAGAAAGAACATGTCAACCTTGAGGAACACTATTTCAATATCGTCTAGGCGAAAACCGCAGCCGGAATCCGTGTTGTTCCGATTGCCGACAAGGTTCTCCTATTTTTTGAATACTGATATGAACATAGCAAATGCGAATATCTCCTCTGCACCTCGGACGGCGGACATTTCATATACCGTAATTATTATGATTCGTACTGGTCTTCTTTGGTTGAGGTTCTAAACATCGACCACACGCCACACTGCACCCGGCACACCTGCATTTCAATGCTGACCGTCGCAGGTGTCGATGATAAGGTCATCAAAAAAATTGTCGGTCATAAAGGGCAGAGTGCGACGGAGGTTGTATATACCCACTTTGAAATTGAGGAACTAATCGACGCAATCAATAAAATATAGCAAGAGGCAGGTTCAATCCTGCCCCCTTTTATGTTCTCATATTATCTCATATCGTTCTATACTATCCCACAAATGATTTTTCCCTTGAACTCTCTGCCCGCTTATGGTATATTATAAATACAAAAAGACAACCGCCCACAAGGTGGGTTGACCTTACAAAACGTAGATAGAAAAATCCACCCCGTCGCTCGGTCAAAGTTTTGGGGTGGTTTTTCTATGTAGACTTACTTACAAAACGTAAAAACGAATGTAAGCAATGCCAAAAGGAATATGCCAAAAGTCAACAAATCCTTAAAATCAAAATGATTCTGATTTTTCATAGCATCACCCCCATCCTGTCAAGAATAGAGGTCAACACCACCCTGCAACACGGTTGTCATGTCATATTTTATCATATTTTCTTATGTTCTACAATCTTTATTTCTTGTGTGTTTTTCCAATTATCCTACGAATCTCGGATGTCTTTTCACAATGGATGCTCCTGCTGCCAGTCACATCATTTATGAATCCATCCTGAGATATATGAAATATCCCTCCTCCTTTGAATAGGACATATCCTCAATCATATCATAATATTTTTTCGGAACTTGCCACTTTTCCAACATGCGACGCTGCTCCTCATTGAATCCCTGCTTTTTCTTCCCGAACTTACTTTCCCCGGATGCAAGGTCATCACATACCAGTGCATAGAGATATTCGTTGACCGACATTCCGATTGCGGATGCTGCTGCCCGTATTCTTTCTTTTTCCCCTATTGGTATTTTGAAATTTATCCGGTCGTAATGCTCTTTTGCGTGTCGGTTTTTATACTCCGTCCGGTTCACTGATACCACCTCTTTTCCTGTTTTTTGCATCATAACATTGTCGTGCGCACGACACAAGGAAAAGATTTTCTTATTTGTCAGTTACGTGTTAGTTACGTGTTAGTTATCGTGAAAATTTTGTATGATTTTGTACTGTTTCATAGGAAATTCAGAGTATAAGAAAACCCCGGAAACGCGCTGTTTCCGGGGAATGTCTCTCTTTTGCAATATTCGCTTGAATTATCTCTTACTAAACTGCGGAGCGCGACGAGCCGCTTTGAGGCCGTACTTCTTACGCTCTTTCATACGTGGATCACGTGTCAGGAATCCTGCTTTCTTAAGTACCGGCCTGTACTCTTCATCTGCCTGAAGAAGCGCTCTTGCGATACCATGACGGATCGCACCAGCCTGTCCTGTATATCCGCCGCCCTTAACATTGACGATCACGTCAAACTTGCCTTCTGTCTCTGTTGCAACCAACGGCTGACGAACAACGACCTTCAATGTCTCAAGTCCGAGATACTCGTCAATATCTCTTTTATTTATCGTAACTTTACCTGTTCCTGGTACTAAATATACTCTTGCGATTGATTTTTTTCTTCTTCCTGTTCCGTAGAATCTTGCATTAGCCATTTTAATATCCTCCTTTCAGACTTTCCTAAAATTTCAGTTCTACTGGCTTCTGTGCCTGCTGATTATGCTCTGGGCCAGCATAAACATGAAGTTTCTTGATCATGGATCTTCCCAAAGGTCCTTTTGGAAGCATACCCTTTACTGCAAGCTCGATCACCTTCTCAGGCTTCTTATTCATCATCTCTGCCAGCGTAGTCTCTTTCATACCGCCTACATAATCTGAATGGTGATAATAAATCTTCTGCTCCATCTTCTTGCCTGTTACTTTAATCTTCTCGGCATTCACAATAACCACATAATCGCCGGTATCAACATGCGGTGTGAATTCCGGTTTATTCTTACCTCTTAAGATCTTAGCTACTTCTGATGTCAAACGGCCTAATGTACATCCCGCAGCATCAACTACATACCACTTTCTCTCAATCTTATCTGGATTCGCCATATAAGTTTTCATCGGTTTACCTCCTGCAATGAGTCATTCACATATTCATGATAATTATATACGGAACTCCTGACACTGACAGTCTCTCCGTATACGGTTGTATCGAAAACAACAAGGCTCCGGGGCTTTGGTTCCTTCCTGTTTCTCTTTTTGTCATACTGTTAAATTATATTATACGCTTCCGTGTGTGTCAACCATTTTCTTCTATTTTTATGCTATTTTTTATACCGACTTTTCAGCCTGTATATATCTGTTTTATATTTATTTTTATATTTGTTTTATAGCCTTCACAGGCGTCTTCTAATAAGAAAACACCATGACCTCAGACTCGCATCCATTGTGATACTGCGGGCATTCTCCGCATTTTGTCACAAAAGGCGCCTCTTCCCTCGGCACGACCTCAAACCGGAACTTCTTATAGAATTCCGGCACTTTCGCTGTGAGCCAGATCCGTTTGGCCCCAAGCCTTCCCGCCTCCTCCATCACAGCGCTGACAAGCTTCCTGCCGTATCCGTTTCCCCGAAGCCCCTCTTCTACGGCAATACAGCGGAGCACATACTCGCCGTCACTGCAGCAGAGCCCTGATGCACCGATCCGCCTTCCGTCATCCGTATCCACCAGTTCAAAGCAGGTCACCAGCCCTTCCGGCCTCGGATCATCCGGGCTGATCTCCAGTCCCGACCGCACGAACAGATCTACCAATGACTCATAATCCATCGTCTTTTTCAGCACAAATCTTTCCATTTAAAACATCCTCCGACAACAAATATATCGCATTGACTATAGCATATTACAGCTATTTTTGCTATAATATTTTTGCAGCGCACTAACCGCACATGCAAGCTCCTATTATAGAAATCAGGCAAAATTGCGGAAAGAGAGGTAATATCATGTGGGCTTATAACGGAGTATTTTATCAAATATACCCAATCGGATTCTGCGGAGCGCCCGTACACAACGACGGCGAATGTGTCCCGAGAATCCGCAAACTGCTGGATTGGTCAGAATATCTTGGGAATCTTGGCGTAGATTCTATCCTTCTGAATCCAATCTTCGAATCTGACAATCACGGCTACGATACCAGGGATTTCAAACAGATCGACTGCCGTCTCGGAACGAACGATGACTTTGCAGACGTATGCAAGAGTCTCCATGAACACGGTGTGAAGATCGTACTGGACGGTGTATTCAACCATGTAGGCCGAGGCTTCTGGGCATTCAAGGATGTGCAGGAGAAGAAGTGGGACTCCCCCTACAAGGATTGGTTCCACATTAATTTCGACGGCAACAACGCATATAACGACGGATTCTGGTACGAAGGCTGGGAGGGACATTTTGAACTGGTCAAGTTGAATCTCCACAATCCTGCCGTCACCGACTATCTCCTGGAATGTGTAAAATTCTGGGTAGACACATTCGACATCGACGGCCTGCGCCTGGATGTTGCCTACAGTCTGGAACATCATTTTATGAAAAGGCTTCGTTCCTATGTACAAGAACTGAAACCTGATTTTGTACTGATCGGGGAAGTTCTGTTCGGGGATTATAACCGGATCGTCAATGATGAGATGCTGCATAGCTGTACCAATTATGAATGCTACAAGGGAATCTACTCCAGCTTCAATTCCATGAACCTGTTCGAGATCGCCCATTCTCTGCATCGCCAGTTCGGCGCGGACCAGTGGTGCATTTACCGGGGCAAGCATCTGATGACCTTCGTCGATAACCATGACGTTACCAGGCTTGCAAGTATCCTGACCAATAAGAAGCACATCCCGCTGGCATATGGTCTCTTGCTTGGTATGCCCGGTATCCCGTGCTTATACTACGGAAGCGAGTGGGGTGAGACCGGCGAGAAGGCGCCGGATAACGATTACGCCTTAAGGCCGTGCTTTGAGGAGCCGAAGCCGAACGATCTAACCGACTATATCAGGCTGTTGATCACCGTCCGTCAGAAGAGCGACGCGATCTGCAACGGTTCATACAGGAATGTGGTGATCCAGAACCATCAGTTGGTATTTGAACGCCGCTCCAACGACGAATGCGTCATGATCGCGATCAACGCGTCAGATTCTCCTTACACAGCGCGCCATCAGGATCTTAACGGCAATGCGCTGGATCTGCTGACCGAAGAGAAAGTAACCATGAACGGAAGTCTGGAACTGCCTGCCTACAGCGTACAATACTTAAAAGTAATGTAACGGTTATCAATAGGGCCGCCGATTTAACGATGATATCGTCACTCGGCAGCCCCTTTTTATTATTTCATGACTATTTTCTTAAAATTCTTCTTTCCCTTCTTCAGCACGATTCCTTCGCCAGACAGCTCTTCTCCCGCGAATGACGCATAGATATCCGCAACCTTCTCCCCGTCGACCGTTACGCCTCCCTGGGTAACCGCGCGGCGCGCTTCTGATTTGCTCGGCACCAGGCCTGACTTCACAAGCATAGTCAGAATGTCGATCCTGCCGTCTGCAAGATCTGCTTCTCCAAGCTCTACACACGGCATATCTGCCGCCGCCCCCTGGCTGAACAGTGCCTTCGCCGCATCCATGGCCTTTTTCGCCTCTTCCTCGCCGTGAACCATCTTGGTCAACTCAAATGCCAGGATCTCTTTTGCGGTATTTAACTGCGCCCCTTCCCAGGAGTCCATCTTATCGATCTCTTCTAACGGAAGGAAAGTAAGCATGCGGATGCATTTTAACACATCTGCGTCTGCAACATTTCTCCAGTATTGGTAGAACTCGAACGGCGTAGTCTTCTTTGGATCAAGCCATACCGCGCCCTTCTGGGTCTTCCCCATCTTCTTCCCTTCGGAATTCAACAGCAGCGTGATCGTCATTGCGCTTGCGTTCTTGCCAAGCTTACGGCGGATCAGCTCTGTTCCCCCTAACATATTGCTCCACTGATCGTCGCCGCCAAACTGCAGGTTACAGCCGTATTTCTGGAACAATGCATAGAAATCGTAGCTCTGCATGATCATGTAATTGAATTCAAGGAAGCTAAGTCCCTTCTCCATCCTCTGCTTGTAGCACTCTGCCGTCAGCATCCTGTTCACGCTGAAATGCGCGCCTACCTCCCGCAGCACCTCGATGTAATTCAGATCCTTAAGCCAGTCCGCATTGTTGACCATCAGCGCTTTTCCTTCTGAAAAATCAATAAAACGGCTCATCTGCTTCTTGAAGCAGTCGCAGTTATGCTGTATCGTCTCCTCCGTCATCATCTGGCGCATATCCGTCCTGCCGGAAGGATCCCCGATCATCGCCGTCCCGCCTCCGATCAGGGCGATCGGTTTATTCCCCGCCTCCTGAAGACGCTTCATCAGGCACAATGCCATAAAGTGCCCCACATGAAGGCTGTCTGCCGTCGGATCAAATCCGATGTAGAAGGTTGCCTTGCCGTTGTTGATCAGCTCTCTGATCTCCTCCTCGTCTGTCACCTGCGCGATCAGACCTCTTGCCTGTAATTCTTCATAAATTCCCATAATCCATGTATCTCCTCTCTTTTACTTTCACGTAACAACGAGCCGAATTGGAGTCAAAGACCCCGCGGCAGTCGCCAAATGCGCATGCAAGCATGCCCGCTTGGCTCGTTGCTCGCGGGAATAAAAAAACGCCCTTATCATAAGATAAGGACGGATTATTCCCGTGGTACCACCTTGATTCACCGGTCACTCGCATCACCGGTCTTAGTAAGCCGCAGATCACGGCCCTGCATGTTAACGTATGCCCTACGTCACAGCCTACTCGCTTGCCTCCGTCTTCTGATCCCCGGCGCACGCTTTCGGTGTGCAGCTCCAAGATGTATTCATGATCCATTCCTTCATGCGCCTCTCATCAGCCGGCGGCTTTCTGTATGGGTGTATAGATCACTACTTTTTCTTTTCAAAGCCTTTTCACATATGCGATATATGTTTGAATAGAATCCTACCGTATTTATCAAACTTTGTCAAGACAGATTTTTGTTAAAATATTTTATTATATTTTATGAAATATCTCAGGCAGTCAGATCATCCTATGTCTTATAAAAGCGTATCCGAAACTGCCCGCCGCCTTTTGCCGCATTCTGTGCCTGGATCACCGCATTCTCCCGCGCAAGTATCATCTGAGCCAGCGCAAGCCCGATTCCGAAGCTGTCTGTTCCGGCATTCTCTCCCCGATAGAACCGCTCGAACAGATGAGGCAGGTCTTCCTTGGGGATCCCCGGTCCCGAGTCCGTGATCACTATCTCCGTATAGAGCGGATTCTCATCACAGCCAATAGACAGGCTTCCTCCGTCCGGCGTATACTCTAACCCGTTCTTGATCACATTCTGGACTGCCTCCAGCGTCCATGCATAGTCTCCAGTGAATCTCTTGCCTTCTGCTCCGGTGACATTCAATCTCTTGTCATGCACCTCCATGGCGATCTCGAAGGGCAGGATCGCCTCTCTTAAGAACCTGTCCATACAGATGGTCTCCTTTTGCAGCACGATGCTCCCGGCTTCCAGCTTGGACATCTTAAGAAGCGCCGTTACCAGCCATTCGATCTTCGAAAGCATCCTCCCTGACTCCCGCAGCAGATACCGCCTTGTATCTGAGTCGATCTCCCGGCTCTTCATACGCTCCAGCAAAATGTTAAGGGACGTAAGCGGCGTCCGTATCTGATGGGAAATGTCCGCAAGCGCGTCTGCCAGAGAAGATTTGTCCTTCTGTAGCAGCGCCGCCTGTTCCCGCAGCCGTATCGTCAGCTTATTGATCTCATCCCGGAGGATCTCCAGATCTCCTTCCCGAAAATGCTTGAATTCCGGCACCTCGCTCCCATGCAGGAGTTCGTCGATCTGTCCCGCAAGCGTCCGTATTTCCCGATACCGCCTGCTCGCCCAGATAAAATAGAAGACACACCAGAATATACTGCACAATAACGCCGCAAGCGCAGCCTCCCGCCCCCATACCAGCCTCGCAGCCAATACGGCCAGCGCCGTTCCCGCAGCAGATATGACGGTCTGCATCGTAAAATCCCTATTGCGAAATCTCCACATAATCCCATAGCTTCCTTTCCATCCGGTTACGCTTCCAGCCGGTATCCAAGCCCCCGGACAGTCTTGATGATCTCTGGATTCTGCGGATCACGCTCGATCTTATCCCGAAGCCTTTTGATGTAGACGGTCAGCGTATTGTCGTTGACATACTCGCCCGCAACGTCCCATATCTCTTCTAACAGATGCCCCCGTGACAGAACCTTGCCGCGGTGGTTCAAGAAGACAAGGAACAGGCGGTACTCCAGGGCTGAGAGGAATAATTCCTCTCCCCCGCGCATCACGGCGCCCTTCTCCGTATCTACCTTAAGATCGCCGACATACACCGCGCCCCCGCTTCTTCCTGCCCTTCTTAACACGGAACGCATCCGGGAGACCAGCTCTCTGGGCCTGAACGGCTTGCTGATATAGTCGTCCGCCCCCATATCAAGTCCTGTGACTACAGAGAATTCGTCTCCCAGTGCAGTCAGAAATATTACCGGGATATCATACTTCATCTTGATCGCCGTGCATGCGCTGTATCCGTTCCCCTCCGCCAGCGTCACATCCAGAAGGATCAGATCCGGCCGTCCTGACTCCAGAATCTCCATTGCCTTTGTCTGTCCGTCCGCGGCCGTGACCTCGAATCCCTCTTCCTTCAAGAATGCCGACAGGTTCTCAACGATCGCCGGGTCATCCTCTATCAATAATATCTTAGATTCCACCATTGTTCTTCTCCATGACTACTCTATATGCTTCTGACATTCATTATACGGACCGCCCATGAAGATATCAAGTCTTAACTGATCTCCGTCCTCCTTAAAAGCCTGTAACAAATGAACAGGATAGCCAGGATGATCACTGTCATCGTCAGAACTCCCAGGAATGGATTATTGCTTCTGAATCCCATAATATTCATGAATCCATTCACCAATTTGAATACTTCTTTATGAAAATATGCCCCGATCACAGGCAGCACGCCAAACATGAAGATCGGAAGCCCCACACAATAAAAAGTACGGAACTTCTTCGCCATCCGGCAGTATACTCCTGCGGTCACAAGCCCGGAAGCAAATAGCAGAAAATTAACGAACGCCGACAGCACAAAGCTTACGGCCGCGCCGGACACGCTTCCTGCTCTGTCATAAAACCCTGGGTAACACATTTTCCAGATATCGATAGCTCTAAAATTGCTGTTTCCTGAAAAACCTGCCCCCAACCGGACACCAAGGAAGAGGGTAAGCAAATCGATCAACGCGCATACACAGCCTGCAATGACCAGCACACACAGAACACTCTGGAAATAACACCTTCTTGATATACCATTCTGAACCGCCATCAGTAAATGCTCCTTATATACAGCGATCCCAAATACAAGACAAAAAACAGCGCCCGGCAGGCCATTTCCATTAATATTAGTATCTATATCACCAAATGTAATGCTGATCACAGCCGGAATACAAGAGAGCAGCAGCATCACCAATGCGTAGGCCACACAAGAATAAGTCAAATCTTTTAACTGAAACCTTAATATCTTCTTCATATATATCACTCCTTTTCTATCTGCTGTGAAGATTGTCTGTCAGCTTAATGAACAGCTTCTGCAGATCCATCTTAGATACCGAAAGCCCTGACGGAAGCGGATATTCCGGTTCTCCTATGACATAAGCGCTCTTCAGCCCTCCCAGTATATCCGTACCGATCACTTCCCTTGCCTTAATATAGGCATCCACCGTCCCGGCCGGTCCGCTGATACAGTAACCGCTGTTAAGAAGGCTCTCCGTTGGTTCATTCCGAATGATCTGCCCCTTGTCGATCACGATAACCTGTTCTATAATGTTGGCCGCTTCTTCGATCAGATGTGTCGATACAACGGCTGTAAACGGATCTCTGGCATATTTCTCAATCAAAAGCTTATAAAACAGCTCGCGGTGACAGGCGTCAAGCCCGAGAACCGGCTCGTCTAAGAATACAAACGGAACATTCACCGACAGAGCCGTAATATTCCTGAAAATGGATTGATACCCTGTCGACAAGCTCTTGATCTTCTTCTTCACCGGAAGCTCAAAAAGCCTGCTAAGCTCCCCGGCATACTCCGCATCAAAATCCGGGTAGAATTCTCGGGTCCACCGGAACGCGTCCTTTACCTTCATACCTTCCGGGTACAGATTCGTCTCATTTGCAAGGAAGCACTTCGATAACAGCGCAGTATTCTCCGTCAAGGTCTCATCCCCCATCAGTACCGTACCGCTGCCCGGGAACAGGCGGTTATTAATAATATTCAAGAGCGTGGACTTCCCGGCTCCGTTCCTTCCCAACAGCCCATAGATGGTATTCTCTTCAATCAGAAGATTCACATGGGACAAGGCCTTCGTATCCTTGAATTCTTTGGATACATCTCTTACTTCAATTCTGCTCATTGTACAAATCCCCTTTCTATCATAGCAATGATCTCATCGCTGGTAATTCCCAGTCTCTTCGCTTCCTCCACCAGCCTGCTCACATAATTGTCATAGAACTGATTCTGTCTCTTCTTCTGAAGCTTGCTTACGGCTCCCTTCGCTACAAACATGCCGACCCCCCTCTTCTTAAATACGATCTCTTCATCCACCAGCAGATTAATGCCCTTAAGCGCCGTGGCAGGATTGATCTTATAATTAACAGAAAATTCTGTAATCGAAGGAATCTGGCTTTCTTCGGGAAAAGCGCCTGTTAATATCCCGTCTTCAATGCCCTCGGCGATCTGGATAAAAATAGGCTTTTCCTGATCAAGGTCAAGTTTCATATCGTTCCTCCTTCTTCCAGTGCATCGGATAATAAGTAATCAAAATCCTGATTATCAAATGGCTATGAACTTATCTTTCAGTGTACCGGTTGCTTGCTTAGTTAGTTACTCGAGTAATTAACTATATAAGTATATAACCATAAATATTTAAAAATGTCAATAGCAATATACAAAAAACTCAAAAAAACGTCTAACGCTTGAATCTATCCGTCAGACAAGTTATACTAATATCCGTATATTATTTTAGATATAAAGAGGGTTTTATTATGAGGATAATGATCGCATCTGATATACACGGAAGTTCTTTTTACCTGAAAAGGCTTCTGGAACGCTATACTGCAGAGCAGCCCGACAAGCTGCTTCTCCTTGGAGATCTTCTCTACCATGGTCCGAGAAACGATCTTCCCAAAGGCTATGCACCCAAGGAAGCCATAGAGCTTCTCAACAATATAAAAGAAGAGATTCTCTGTGTCCGCGGCAACTGTGATACAGAGGTCGACCAGATGGTGCTTAAGTTCCCTATTCTTGCGGATTACTGCATTCTATATGAGCAGGGACATATGATCTTCGCAACACACGGACATCACTGCAATACGTCTAATCCTCCTATGCTTAAGTCCGGCGATATCCTGCTTCACGGACATACGCACATCCCGGCGGCCGAAGAATTTGACGGCAGATACTACTTAAATCCAGGCTCCGTCTCCATTCCAAAGGAGAACAGCTCTCACAGCTATATGCTGTTAGAGGACGGGCTTTTCACATGGAAGACTCTGGACGGAGATGTTTACAGACATTTTCACATGAATCCTTCACATCATCTTCATTCACTGTAAACGCACGATAAAATTATCAAATGGAGTTATATATGAATAGAAATAAGAACGCATTTATCAACGGAGTCCGAGACGGGATTCCGATTGCCCTTGGCTACTTTGCCGTAGCATTTTCTCTGGGAATCGTAGCAAAAAAGGCCGGACTGAATCCTGTTCAGGGATTCTTATCCAGCCTGTTAAACCATGCCTCCGCCGGAGAATATGCTGAATTTACCGTTATCATGGCAAATGCACCTTATATCGAGATGGCATTTGTCATTCTGATCACCAATATCCGCTATATGCTGATGAGCTGTGCGCTGAGCCAGCGGTTTGACCCGGGCACCTCTAACGCGCACCGATTCCTGGTAGGATTTGGAATCACAGACGAGATCTTCGGGATCAGCATCGGAAGGATCGGCGCACTGAACCCCTATTACAACTACGGCGCGATGGCGATCGCCCTCCCTGGCTGGTCGCTCGGCACCGCTTTGGGGATCGTCGCAGGCAACATCCTGCCCGCATCTATCGTCAGCGCCTTAAGCGTAGCGCTATACGGTATGTTTATCGCCATCATCATCCCTGCAGCCAGAACGGATAAGATCGTAGGCGGCGTGGTGATCGCAAGCTTTCTTGCAAGCTTCGCCGTATCTAAGATCCCACAGCTTGACCGGATGTCTGACAGTATGAAGATCAGTCTTCTCACCGTGATCATCGCAGGAGTTGCCGCCGCCTTATTCCCGTCAAAGGACGACGACGGCTTTGATACCGATAATAGAGAGGAAGGAGGCAGCAGAATATGACGCACAATATCTACCTGTACATACTTGTGGCCGCGGCCGTATCCTTCCTGATCCGTGTCCTCCCGCTGACTCTCATACGGAGAAAGATCAAGAATCCTTTTATACGGTCATTCCTCTATTACGTTCCGTATGTGACGCTGGCGGTAATGACATTTCCCGCGATCATCACTGCGCCCAAGCTTCCTCTTGCAGGCATTCTGGCCCTTACCGCAGGCGTTGCTGCCGCCTGGAAGGGACTTAATATGATGGGGATCGCCGCGTTATGCTGCGTTGTCGTATTCGTCTGTGAGATGGCTGCTCCATATCTGATGTAAAAAGGGCTGTCGGAAATGTTTCCCGGCAACCCTAAATAGTTGTTCCATTTTATAATGTACGGATAAATCTCATAAAGGCTTCGCGTCCTTCTTCCGTACACTTATACACACCCGCATCCTCCAGCACATGCGTGAATGTGATGCCGATCTCTTCCTTCAGTACATCCATCACATTCTCTCTGGTGATGCTGTCATACTTCGGCAGGAATGCTTCCACCCACTGAGCGTGCTTCACAAGCTTCTCATTGCTTCGGATATCCTTGCCCTCTGCCAGATAATCCGCAAGAGTCTCCATCTCATCTTTCAATCTGGACGGCAGCACAGCAAGACCCATAACCTCGATCAGGCCGATATTCTCCTTCTTGATGTTATGATACTGCGCATGCGGATGATAAACTCCAAGCGGATGCTCCTCTGTAGTGATATTGTTCCTCAGAGTCAGATCCAGCTCGAAGATGTCTCCCACCTTCCTTGCGATCGGCGTGATCGTATTGTGCGGTTCTCCGTCTGTCTCTGCATAGATAAATGCAGCTTCATCCGTATATCCTCTCCACGCAGCCAGAACATGATCTGCCAGTTCAATCAGGCGCTTCTCATCCTTATGCCTGATACGGAGAACAGACAGAGGCCATTTGACAATTCCCGCTTCCACGTCCTCATACCCCGGTATCGTCACGGACTTTTCAATCGGCGCTTTTGCCATGGCAAATGTATAGTTGCCGCCCTGGAAATGGTCATGGCTCAGGATAGATCCGCCAACGATCGGAAGATCCGCGTTGGATCCCAGGAAATAGTGCGGGAACAGCTTGATAAAGTCGAATAACTTGATAAATGCAGCCTTCTCGATCTTCATCGGAACATGCTGTCCGTTGAATACAATACAGTGCTCATTGTAATATACATACGGAGAATACTGGAATCCCCAATTGCTGTCATTAATAGTGATCGGGATGATCCTGTGGTTCTCTCTTGCCGGATGGTTCAGCCGTCCTGCGTATCCCTCATTCTCCATACAGAGCAGGCACTTGGGATAACTGCTTGCCTTCGCATTCTTCGCCGCTGCGATCGCCTTAGGGTCCTTCTCCGGCTTGGACAGATTGATCGTAATATCAATCTCACCGTAAGGAGAATCCACCTTCCACTTCATATCCTTCTTCACGCGGTAACGGCGGATATAGTCGCTGTCCTGACTGAGCTTGTAGTAATAATCGGTTGCTTCCTTCGGAGAATCTGCGTATTTCTTCTCAAATGTCTCCTGCACCTGGGCCGGCCTTGGAACCAGGCAGTTCATCAGCTTCGTGTCGAATAAGTCTCTGTAACCGATACTGTCCTCGATGATGCCGCGCTTCACCGCTTCGTCAAGCAGTTCTTTTAAAACTGATTCCAATTCAATGTCATCCGCATCGACCGGAACATCCTCATAATCATCTTCGCGGAACATATCTAACAGGAGGTTCATTGTATAGACACGCTCCGTCTCAGGAATCAAACCAGTCTGAATGCCGTATTCTACTAATTTCTTGATATTCTCATTTAACATCTTCTCATTCTCCTTCCCCATCCGAAGGACAGCCTCTCTGATTGCCCGGATGGATTTTTCTTATATAACACCGGCGCCGGCGCCGATATCTACTACATAGAATTCAGCCTCATGTCCGACCTTCTCCTGATAGGTCTTGCCGATCTCGCTGATAAATGTATCTACCGCGTCATTCTTCACGATGCTGACCGTGCACCCGCCGAATCCGCCGCCGGTGATACGGGAGCCTAACACACCCGGCATTGCCTGTGCAAGGTCAACCAGAATATCGATCTCCTTGCAGGAAACTTCATAGTCATACCTTAAGGATTCGTGAGATGCGTTCATCAGCTTCCCGAACAGTTCAACATCCTGGTTCTTCAAAGCCTCTACTGCACGGATCGTTCTCTGGTTCTCGTATACGGCATGCTTCGCACGTTTTTGCCTTACGGCATCCTTAATGACATCCTTATGCGCCTCGTATTCTTCCTCTGTCAACTCTCCCAGCGATTCGATCTTAACCGCCGCCTTAAGCTCCTTAAGCGCAGTCTCGCATTCATTTCTCCTGTCATTGTAAGCAGAATCTACAAGACTGTGTTTCACCTTACTGTTGGTGATCACGATCTTCGCATCCTCTAATACGACCGGAGCATACTCATAATGCAGCGTATTGGTATCAAGGAAGATCGCATGATCCTTCTTGCCCATCGCGCTTGCAAACTGATCCATGATTCCGCAGTTGCAGCCGTTGAAATTATTCTCCGAATCCTGCCCGATCAGCGCGATATCCACCATAGATACATCGAATCCATATGTATCCTTCAGGATCACACCTGTCAGAACTTCCAGTGATGCGGAAGACGACAGCCCCGAGCCATTCGGGATATTGCCGTAGATCAGAATATCAAGACCGTGATTCAGCTTATACCCTCTCTTCTCAAACGCCCACATCACGCCCTTCGGGTAGTTCGTCCAGTTCGCCTTCGGGTCTGGAACCAGCTCATCCAGGCTTGTCTCGATCACTCCCAGCCTCTCAAAATTGGCAGAATAGAACCGAAGCTTCCTGTCTGATCTGCTCCTTACGATTCCATAGGTTCCAAGAGTCAATGCACACGGGAATACGTGGCCGCCGTTATAATCCGTATGTTCCCCGATCAGATTCACACGGCCCGGCGCAAAATAAGAACGGATCTCCCCTTCGCCTTTGTACAGTTCTTGAAATTGCTGAATTAATTTCTCCTTCATACTTATGTCCTCCATTCTTCCTGCGGCAGTTCAGATAAGCCTCCCTGCGGCATTCTTTATTTTTCTTAATCTTCCTGGCGCTTCTCTTGCGCATTTACCTTATCTGATTTATAATTATAATGAGATTGAGCAGGGGATACAATAAGAATATTCGATAATATTATCAGTATATTGAGGAAATGGAGATCAGCTATGCAGCTTCACATAGAAAAAGACCAAAAAGAGATCAAGAATCACGGTAACTATGAATTCCCCGTCCATTTAAGCCTTGAGAAAATACAATCCTACGAGCAGGATTCATTTCCCTGGCACTGGCACCCGGAGATCGAACTGACCTGGATCATGTCTGGACAGATCGAATATTTTGTGAATGATAAGAAGTATCTGTTAAAAGAGGGCGAAGGATTGTTCTGCAACAGCAACTCTCTTCACTCTGGATATATGAAGGACGGAAAAGACTGCAATTATCTGTCCGTCACCTTCCATCCCAGGTTCATATACGGATACGAGAACAGCCTTCTCCAGACGAAATATGTTGACTTTATCACTTCCAATGAATCCTGGCACTCTCTGATGCTTGGAACCGAAACCGACTGGCATCAGGATATCATCGGACAGATTCAGGACATTTACCAGATGTCAAAGACGCCGCCGCCGGACTATGAGCTCAAGGTACATCTTATCCTGGCTGGGATCTGGCAGAGGCTCTACCTGTACTATATCTCCCTTCCCGTCAGCGGATACCGGCCCAAGAAGCATCTGGCACGGCTGAAGGATATCCTCTCCTTCGTTCAGGAGCACTATGCCCAGGAGCTTACGCTGGATGAGATCGCCGAGCATGTGAATATCTGCAAGAGCGAATGCTGCAGGTTCTTCAAGAAATATATGAAGATGACCATCTTCGAGTACATCCTGTTTCTGCGGGTTCAGAACAGTCTGCCGCTTCTGAGGGAAGGAGAGAGCGTCACGAAGATCGCAAGCATGACCGGGTTCTCCACCCCGGCCTACTATGGGCAGATCTTTAAGCGGTATATGGGATGCTCGCCCAGCAAGTATCGGAGGGAGCATATGGGCGAAGTGTAGACTCTCTTAATCGCCGCCCTTCCAGATCAGCATTTCCTGACCAGGCAATCCTTCTCAAAAAATGCCGCTCCATAACACAGGATCATCCGATATCCCTTCAGATCTGTCCGCACATATCCCTTTCGGCTGATCTGTTCTATTGCTTCCTGACAATCCCGCTCCATATCGCTCTCTTTCTTAGAGTGCTTGGCTTCTATGATCAGCGCCCGGCGGTTACTCCTGTCTTTGACCACAATGTCCGCGCGTCCGGTTCCCTGTTCCTTATTAGACGACACGGCATATCCCGCCCCTACGAATAATCCCGCTGTAAACGCACGGTAATAATCTTCCTTATAATCATAATAACTGATCGTATCAAACAAGATATCCGTCACCAATTCTGTCAGCTTCCGATCGTCTCCGCTCCACCATGCTTCCAGCAGTTCTCTTCTATCCATCCCGGTGACCGTATCCCGGAACCACTTCGCGATAGTATCCTCAAATATGGTCTTGACCTCCTCATTCGGGATACGAAGAACGGTTGTTCCCTCCTCCCTCTGAAATCCTTCCGGGTACTTCCCCTCTCTTACCCGAGTCAAATATCCTGTCAGATACAGGATACTCCACAGATTCTCCTCAGAGGAATTCGCAAGGTCATAAGTCATATCTTCTACGATTCTCTCCTGAATCACGCCCCCTGCCAGAAGTGTCTCGAATTTGCCTCTTACATCCATACCCGGCAGGTCAATGAAGCTTCGGATAATCTCATTATGACTGGTATCCTTCCAATAATTCGCCGGTTTCGACTGCGGATCAAGTTTCAGCATACTTACATGATTCACCACATCCCAGGGGCAATAGACTTCAATTTCCCCAAACAGATACCCGTCATACCAGTGCTTCATCTTTGCAAGATGCTCTGTCAATCCTGTCGCTTCCAACAATACCCTAACCTCTTCTTCTGTAAATCCAAAATAACGGTCGAACCGCCTGTTCGATACAGAGTTAGATACGAAGTTATTCGCACCGGTAAAGATACTCTCCTTCGCAATACGCAGACATCCCGTAACCACGGCAAATTCCATACAGGGATTACTCTTCCACGACATCCCCAGAAATACACGGATCACATCCAACATCTCTCTGTAATATCCTCGGTCGCTGGCCTTGGCCAGCGGCACATCATACTCGTCCACCAGAAGAATGACCGGTTTCCCAAAATGCGCCGCCATCATCCGCATCAGCGTAACCAGTGCGCTCTGAATATCCTCTTTTGTTCCCTCTCGATAAGAAAGACGCCTAAAAATCTCTTTATCCGTATCTGCTGCCCTCTCGCTGTCTTCTAAGTAAGAATGTTCTATACACAGGGAGGATACCACAAACTGCAGCATCCCATATGCAGCAGCAAAATCTCCTCCGGCAATATCTTTCAGCGTCAGAAAAAGAACCGGATATTGGTTCATCCATTTATCACATAGCTCTTGATACTTCGAGATCTCCAATCCTTCGAACAGTTCCCTGCTGTCCCTCCGTATATCAAAAAATTCTCTCAGCGTATCCATGAACAGCGTCTTTCCCAAACGGCGGGGACGGGTAATAAGGCTGATCTTAAAATCCTCCTCAAAGAGTTCCTTGATCATTCCTGTTTTATCCACATAGTAACTTCCTTTTTCCCTGATCTCCCTGAACCACTCGATTCCGATCGGCAGCCTGACTGACATATGCTCGCACCTCCTTTGAACTTCTGCAGACATTCTTATATTTATACAATATCATAACCAGTTAAGAATAACAAGGCAGCAGAATCCGGCAAATTCTGCTGCCTCTATTTAATCTTATGAACCTGACGGCATATAAGGTCTCAATATTCCCGCCACATTACTGATCGGCATCGTCTGCAGCCACACCTTCCCCGGTCCGCTGATCACAGTGTTAAACAGCCCTTCTCCGCCAAACAGCATATTCTTCACTCCAGGCACACTCTTGATTTCCATCTGGCATGTAGCTGTCATCGCCGCAAGATGTCCGGTATCCACTACGATCTGCTGTCCCGGCTGCAACTCATACTCCACTACATGCCCGTCAAATTCCGCAAATACGGTTCCATGCCCGCTGATCTTCTGCATGATAAAGCCCTCTCCGCCGAACAGACCTGAGCTGAACTTCTTATTGAAGAATACGGACAGCTCTACTCCTGCCTCTCCTGCAAGGAACGCACTCTTCTGGAATACCATCTCCTGCCCCGGACCGATCTCATACGCCTTGATCGACCCCGGAAAACTGGATGCAAATGCGATCATACCATTGCCGCCCTGTGCAGTATAGACGTTCTGGAACATCTTCTCTCCTGAGAACATCCTTCCGAATGCTTTCCCAAGACCGCCGTTCGTCGTTGTCTCCATCAGCATATTCGGTGACATCCATGACATGCCGCCGCCCTCTGTGATCATCTTCTCTCCGCCTTCTAGCTGACAAACCACTACCGGAAGAGTCTCGCCTAGAATCTCATATCTCATAGTTATATACCTCCTGCCTATCTTATTCTTCGATACCTTCATTATATCAATATGAATTTAGGGTGTAAAGCTTTAATTCCATTCCATCCCGGCTCCGGCCGCGACCGCCCTGTCATAGATCACCTTCGCTGTAACCAAATCCTGCGCGGCAACTCCTACTGACTTGAACACGATGATCTCATCATCGTTCTCTCTCCCGGCTAATTCACCCTTGACCACATTCCCGATATCTCCTGTGAAATCCTCCCTTGTGACCGTCCCGTCTTCCAACGGAATCAGGATATCACCCGCTTCGGACAGCACTGCATCCTCTGAATCAAAATAAATCTTAGAAGCACGGGTTAAGATCACCGGATCCATCTCCTGCATATGATGCTGATAGGAACCGATACAACTGACAGTTGCTCCCTTCTTCACCTTCGTGCCGTCAAAAACAGGCGTTACCGATGAAGTTGACGTAATGATCAGATCTGCATCTTCAATCGCCTCGTCAGACGTGGCTACCGGTACGATTCTGACTCCATAATCCTTCAATTCTTCCTGCATACGTTCTGCAAATGCCTGTGTCCGCTCATAATGCAGACCGGATACTCTAACCTCGTCTAAGCTCCGCGCCGCCATCATCGCTTCCAGTTGGGCTGCCGCCTGCCCTCCTGTACCGATCAACGCACCGATCTTACACTTCTTTTTCGCCAGAAGGTCGAATGCCGCCCCGGACGCTGCTCCGGTACGGATCTGGGTGATATAGATCCCATCCATGAGAGCCTCTACCACTCCCGTCTTCCCATTGATCAGCATAACCTGCGCAGGTAATGCAGGAAGCCCGTTGTCCACATTATGCGGAAACACATTGACCACCTTAAGAGACGCCGTATCCATCTCCTCTGCGTAAGCCGGCATGAAGAGAAAGCACCCGTCATGCTTCGGCGCCTGGATATTCGTACGAAGCGGCGCGTTGCATTTCCCCTCTGCCAATAATCGGAAGGCCCGCTTGTCCGCCTCAATAGCATCCTTCATCGTAAATACTTTTCTAATATCTTCTTTTGATAACAGTAACATCATTCGTTCCTCCCAATCTTATTCCTTTTTTTCTGATACAACATTCCTATCATTATTATCTAAGTATTTCCACTTTACAAGAATGCTTCTTTGTCTTCCTGTCATATCCAATTCCTACTGCCAGAATTTGTCCTGTATACCTGAGCGCTTCACCAAGCTTTCCCTGGAATCTTAGTATATATTCTTTATCCTTAATTTGCCAAATCGCCTCTTCCGGCGTATGATCCACCTTAAGTTCAAGAATCATCCCTTTCTCATTTTCCTTATACGGATAGAAGATAAAATCAACGAAACCCTTTCCTGCTCTATCTTCCCGCTCCACCCGATATCTGTCACGTGCCGCAAGATAAACCAGATTGACCACCGCTGACAACTCTATTTCATTATTATACAGCAATATCGGGGTCTCAGTATTATGCACATATTGTAAAATCTCCGACATCGTACTGGTATCACCTGCCAAGGTTGCTCTCAGCATTTTAGCGGACTCTTTCGCCAAGCGGTATACATAACCAAAGGACTCTTTGTTCAACAACAATTCTTCATATTTCAGCATCAGTTCTTTATTAGGCACAAATACCTCCCCATCTTCATAGGTAAGCAATCCATATATTACCATCGCTGAATAAATCTGATCCTTCGTAACTAATTCCCTGGCGGTTGCCGCATATTCCTGCATCCTTGCTTCTACATGCTCTCCCGCTACCATCAATGCAATATCATCTCTGACCTCTTCTACATTATTTCTGACATAATAAAACACAGAATCATATGTCCCCGAACTGGTCCAGTAATTCGCCAATTGATTATTAGCCAGCGCACTGACCACTGAACGCGGATTATACAGATGTTCTCCCCCCGCTGTATGATAACCGTCATACCACTCGTCTAATTCCGCTCTGGTGATACGCCGGTCTATGGTCTCTGCCTTATACACCTCATAGAGATGATCAACCTCCGAATTCAAGAAACCAAAATACTCTCCAAATCGAATCTTTGTAGCCATATCATACTCCAAAAACATATTCAGCTCCGAACCTTCTGAATATTTTGCAATCGGAAGGACGCCTGTCATATAGGCAAATTCAACATAACTCTTCCCCTTAAGCAATGATTTTAAAAACAAAAGATATTCCCGTTTATTCTCTTCTGTTATAAATGTCATATGGAACAATGCATCCCACTCATCAATCACAAAGAGAAACTTCTGCTCCTTTTCCTCGAATATAAGGGACAGCAGATCCCATACCGCCTTGCTCTGATCTAATTTGAGATCTGGATAAGCCTGTACAAGATCCTGATAAATCCCATCCTCGATTCTTGAAATATAGCTCCTGTAATCACGGCATTCCTTCGGAATCTCACTGCAGTCCAGATAGATTACTTCATGCCTGTTCAAATGCTCCAGACATTTCTTCGATTCGGCAATTGCCAGATGTTCAAACACATCCTTGCTGTCTCTCGCCTTCCCGAAAAAAGCGCCGATCATATTCGCCGCCACAGTCTTTCCAAAACGCCGCGGCCTGACAATACAGAAGAAACGCTGTTCTCGTCCAAGAGCCGGAATCAATTCCTCTATCATCGCTGACTTATCCACAAAATATGGATCCTGTGAAATCATCTTGTATTTATCATATGGAGCAATACTATTTAAAAATAATCCCATAATACCGATTCACCCCTAAGCATCTTTTCTCCATTATATAAGACCTCATACATTGTTACAAGCGAATTTATCATTCTGCCATGGTTTAGGAGCATCAATTCCTGAAAAAGATATGAGGCATGGAATGAACCTGACGTCATCCCATGCCCCTATATTCTCTTAAGTATTCTGCTTATCCTTACTCTTCCCGGCTCCTGCCGCACAGAACAGCACGAATCCCATGAACAGCACCGCCGCTGCCATCCATCCAACAAGCACCGCCGTCCCGCGTCCCGCAAACATATCATAATACCCTTTCAGATAGATAACGATAATGATCAGCGGAAGCACATAAGATACATATCCCTTAAGCCCGCGCGGGAAATGAACGCCCTCCCCGGCATTAACTTCACTGAGGAAATTCTCCCATCCCCATCCGTTCTTCCTGGTACAGAACAGCACATACCCCAGACTTCCAAGGGGGAGCAGGTTATTGGACACGATGAAATCCTCCAGGTCCATGATATTCGTCCCCGCTCCCAACGGTTCAAATCCGGCAAGAACATTAAACCCAAGCACGCAAGGCATACTTAAGATAACAAGCATCACCACATTCACCAGAACACTCTTCTTCCTGGACCATCCAAGCAGATCGATCGCAAACGAGATAATATTCTCAAACACCGCCACGATGGTCGTAAACGCAGCAAAGGTCAGGAACAGGAAGAACAGCGCTCCCCAGATCCGGCCGCCCGGCATCTGAGCAAATATATTCGGTATCGTAATGAAGATCAGGCTCGGTCCTGCCCCCGGTTCAATGCCAAACGCGAAGCAGGATGGAATGATAATGAAGCCGGCCATCAGCGCAACAAAGGTATCCAGCAGCGTAATACTGGCCGCCTCGCCTGAAAGGCTTCTTTCCTGTCCGATATAGCTTCCGAAGATCAGCATCGCACCGATTCCGATGGACAAGGTAAAGAATGCCTGGCTCATTGCCCCGAAGATCACGTTCCCGATTCCAATCTCCTTCATCCTGGCAAAATCCGGCACCAAATAGAAGCGGATACCGTCTTCTGCTCCCTCCAGAAATATGGAATGGATCACCAACACCACCATGATCAGCAGAAGCGCGGACATCATGACCTTAGATACACGCTCGATCCCCTTCTGAATTCCAAAATAGCAGACGGCAAAGCCTACAACACAGATCAGCACCGTCCAGAATGTCATAACCGGAACATTGCCTAACATATCCGTGAATCCTTCCGCCACCGTATCCGACGATGCGCCGACGAATTCTCCCTTGATACTGCGGTAACAGTAATACATCATCCAGCCGCCGACGGTTGTATAGAACATCATAAGCAGATAACATCCGATCACACCGATCCACTTCATCACATGCCACCGAGTCCCCTCCGGTTCTAACTTTTCAAAACTTGCCGCAACGCTTAGCCGGCTTCCTCTTCCTACCGCAAACTCACAGATCATAACCGGAATACCCAGGATCAGAAGAAATATCAGATAGATGAGGATAAACGCCGCTCCTCCAAACTCTCCGCACATATAAGGGAACTTCCATACATTCCCGATTCCTATCGCGCATCCGGCAGATACCAGAATAAATCCCAAACGCGAACCAAACTTTTCTCTCTTCACTCTACTCTATCCTCTGGAACATCTGAACTGCAGCTCTTCCCATCTTCGGTCTACTTCCTTCTGGAATTCTTCGATCAGATATTCGTTCCCTTTCTTGAATAAATGTTTGAATCTTCCCTGCGGCTTCAGGAAATCTTCGATCGGCAGCTTCTTCTTCGGCTCATAATTCAGGATCCACTTGCCTTCCTCCACTTCAAATAACGGCCAATAGCAGGTCTCCACACCCAACTTGCAGATCTCCATGATATCCGGCGTATTGTATCTCCATCCTCTCGGGCACGGAGCCATAATATTTAAAAAGGCCGCGCCCGGCGTATAGATCGCCTTCTCAGACTTCACATGCAGATCCTTGAAGTTGCCGATAAATGTGGTCTGTGCCACATAAGGAACGTCATGCGCCGCTATGATCGCCGCCAAGTCCTTTCTGTTCTGCGGTTTCCCGTTGCTCACACTCCCTACCGGAGTCGTCGTCGTGTCCGCATACATGGGAGTCGCGGAAGACCGTTGGATACCCGTGTTCATATATGCGCCGTTGTCATAGCAGACATATACCATATCCGTGTTCCTCTCCATTGCACCGGACAATGACTGGAACCCGATATCATAGGTTCCGCCGTCGCCGCCGAATGTGATGAACTTATAGGTCTCGTCTAATTTTCCTTTTCTCTTAAGCGCCCTGTACGCACCTTCCACGCCGCTTAAGGTTGCTCCCGCATTCTCAAAGGCATTGTGGATGTAGCTGTCCTCCCATGCCGTATATGGGTAAGTAAAGGTAGACACCTCCAGACATCCCGTGGCGTTGCCGATGACTGCCTTATCTCCCTCATGGAGTCCGCGCAGCACATTCCTTACCGCGATGGTTCCGCCGCAGCCTGCGCACATTCTGTGTCCCGGCGCCAGACGTTCCGGTTTGCTCATAGTCTCTTTGAAATTATAACTCATCTTTTGTCCCCCCTTATTCTCTGATTCCCAGATAACGATACGTCTCGCCTGCATCGCCGTCGGCTGCTATCTGTTTCAGGGTTGCAAATATACCTTCCATGTCCTCTACGCGCACATCTCGCCCGCCGAGTCCATAGATATAATTCACAGCAAGAGCCTGTGATCTCGCCCGGTACAGCGCCGCCATCACATCCGCGCCCAAAGGGCCTCCGTGATTCGTATAACCCTCTGCCCGGTCCATGACCGCAACTGCTTTGACTCCTTTCAAAGCCTGGGCGATCGCTTCGGCCGGGAACGGACGATAGAGGCGGATCTTAAGGAGACCCACCTTCTCTCCCTGCTCTCTTAACTTATCTATGGCGTCTTTTGTCGTACCTGCCGCCGATCCGATCATAACCACCGCGTATTCGGCATCTTCCATGCGATACGCTTCAAACAGGCCGTACTCTCTGCCTGAGATCCCGGCAAATTCTTCCGCGACATTTAACACGACTTCTTCTACGTGCCTCATACCTTCCGCCTGGCTGCGTTTTGCTTCCATGTAGTAATCCGTGATGGAATACGGCCCCACTGCCATGGGGCATTCGGGGTTCAGCAGATAATTCTCCGGCTGATATTCGCCGACGAACTTCTTAACCTCTTCGTCTTCTAACAATTCCATGTTCTCTACCGCATGGCTGGTGATAAATCCGTCCTGGCAGATCATAATCGGCAGCCTGACGCTCTCATGCTCCGCAATACGGTAAGCCTGCACCATATTATCATAGGCTTCCTGATTATTCTCCGCGTAGATCTGGATCCATCCGGCGTCCCTTGCGCCCATACTGTCGGAGTGGTCGCAGTTGATGTTGATCGGTCCTGACAAGGCGCGGTTCACAAGCGCCAGCGCCAGCGGCAGACGGTTAGACGCGGCTATGTATAATTCTTCCCACATATACGCAAGCCCGCAGGACGACGTCGCGGTAAGGCTCCGCGCGCCTGCCGCGGACGCCCCGATCGCCGCGCTCATGGAGCTGTGTTCGCTCTCCACCGGAATAAACTCCGTATCTACCTGTCCATTTGCAACAAAGGACGCAAAATACTGCGGGATCTCTGTGGACGGGGTGATGGGGAACGCCGGAAATACATCCGGGTTAATCTGTCTTAACGCGATCGCAATCGCTTCATTTCCTGATAAACGGTCTCTTTTTGCCATCTTACTTACACCCCTTCCATCGTAATTGCACCGAACGGGCATGATTTCACACAGATACCGCACCCCTTGCAGTGATCATAATCGAATTCGCCTCTCTTGCCGTCCTTCACCGGAATACAGCTGTCCGGGCAGACCGGCGTGCAGAGTAAGCATTGTTTACACTTTTCTTCTATAAATACCGGCTTATCCGTAGACCATTCACCCGTATTGAATTCCTTCGACGTACCTGCCCCGGCGATGATCATACCCTCTGTCAGGTCCTTCCACGTTGCTTTTACACCTAATTTCGTGATATCTGCTGCCATTACCGCACCTCCTCAAGCGCCATCTTAAGCGCTGCCATATTGCCTTCTATCACTTCCGGCTTGCTGGCAAACTTATGGGAAAACGACGCCTTCATCTCTCTTAAGAATGTCTCCTCATCCATGATCCCCGCCACCTTCACGATCGCGGCAAGAAGCGGAGTATTGGGGAAATACCTGCCCATAGCCGCCATGGATACCTTATGGGCGTCAATGGTATAGACCTTTCCTTCGTATCCTTTCAGATGAGGAATGATCTCTTCCTTCGCGCGCTGCGTATTCACGAGGATCGCCCCGTCCTTCTTAAGCCCGCTGGTCACATCGACCGCCTCTAATAAGGATTCATCTACAACTACCACATACTGCGGATCATAGATATTGGAGTGTACTCGGATCTGTGTATCGCTGATCCTGTTATAAGCCGTGATCGGCGCTCCCATACGCTCTGGACCGTACTCCGGGAAGCCCTGGACGTATTTGCCTGTCTGAAATGCCACGTCTGCAAGGAGCAATGCGGCAGTCTTGGCACCCTGGCCGCCGCGGCCGTGCCATCTGATCTCTGTAAGGTTACTCATCTTCTCTTTATCCTTTCTGCGTATTCTCTTATCCATCGCAGGGCCAAAGCCCTGCCCTCATGAAAAATATAGATGTCCGGCTTTCAATTACCGAGCGGACTCTGTTTTTAATTTCATATCCACTATTGTACTTGATGTTTCGCCTTATGTCCAGTACAACCTGATGTAAATTTCTGTTTCTTTCCCGGCATACGCCGTCTGGTCACATGTGTTGCAAACCATCCGCTTATGAGCAGCACGGCAAGATAGAAACACAGCCGGCCCATACTGATATCCCCGGTTTTCGGCGTTTTTACCGGAGGCTGTTTCTTCACCAGCTTCACCGTCTGGCCCTCGTCATTCAGATCTTCATGAACCGCCGCTTCTTTCCCGTTTTCGGTCATATAGAGTCTCTCGAATATGACAAGCTCCCGTTCTCCTATCTCTTCATTCTTGAATGTAAACTCCACCTCTGTCTTGCCGGACGGTTCTTTTGCCGTGAATATACATTCGGCAGTGACCGGCTTCCCGTCTCTGATCAGCGCTTCGCCTGTCTCCTTATCCATCACCGTCCCGACTGCTTTGTATTCTTCTCCTGCCAGCAGATTCTTATACTCGATCTGATCTACGATGGTGATCTCCTCCGTAAGAAGAATCTCTTTTCTGCCGTCACCCTTCCCCGCTGCAGCCGTTCGGATAGACGGTATATAGACGCTCTGCTTTTCATCCTCCAGATCTTCATGTTTGGCGATCGGTTTCTCCTTGAAGGTAAGTGTCTCGAATACGACTACCGTCTTTCCGGCAAGGGAAACACCGCCAAATTCGAACTTCACTTCTGCTTCTCCTTCTGCCTCCTCTGCAGTAAATACCGTCTCTGCCGTCACCGTCCTCCTGTCGTCATCCCTAAGCAGTTCTCCCGTCTCCTGATCCATCAGCACTCCCGTTAATTTATATTCATATCCGGCCAGGACATTGGCATAGGACACCCTGTCCGTCAGGCTGACAGTCTCATCCGCCTTGGCCTGGTGCGTCTCTGTCTCATCATCTATTGCCATCGTATGAATCTTCGGAATATGGATGGTCTGCGCTTCGTCCTCTATATCCTTATGCACCGCCGTCAAAACCTTCTTAAACCATGACTTCTTAAGGAACAGCTCTTCAAACACAACGAAAGTATGTCCCTCAAGCCCTTTCCCCGGAAACCGGAATGTCAATTCGACGGTTCCGTCAGATTCCTTCGGCATGAAGACCGCCCTCGCATGGATCTCCTTTCCGTCCGCGTCAAGAGCCGGCTTGCCCGTCTCCTGATCCATCAGCGTCCCTTCAAGGCTGTACTGATGATCGGCAGTCAGATGTTGATAAGCCACCTTATCCACAACGGTAATCTCTTCCGCCGCCATGGTAAGATTGACCCCCGTCTCCTGATCAAGGGCCGTCGTCTGTATCCGGGGGAATCTTACCGTCTGCGGCTTATCGTTGAGATCCGCATGAACCGCGATACTCTTCTTCTCTATCAGCAGTTCTTCGAACGCAACCGTAACCTTTCCGGCAAGAAGGCTTCCGTCAAACCGAAATACGACCTCCACCTCACCGTCCGTGTCCTTTGCCGTGAATTCCGTCTCCGATGTGATCTCTTTTCCTTCGGCGTCCTTTAGCGGCTGTCCGCTGACCTTATCCCTAAGCGTTCCCCGCATCGTATACTTTTTCCCGGGAATCAGATTCTTATAACGCACTCTATCCCGGATAGTCACCTCTTCGCCTGCATAGGACATCTGAAGCTTTGTCTCCTCATCTTCTGCTTCCGTAGCTATTTCCGGAAAATAAACCGTCTGAGCCTTATCATCCGCATCCTTGTGCTCTGCCACCGATCTGCCGCCGCAGAACAGCTCTTCATAAGCCGTAAGCGTCTTCCCTTTAAGCTTTGACCCGTCAAACTTGAACACTGCTTCCACACTGCCGTCCTTCTTTTCCGGCGTAAATGACGTCCGCGCGGTAATCTTATTCCCTTGTGCGTCCTCTGCCGCTTTCTTTGTCTCCTGGTCGATCAGCATTCCTTCCAGTACATATCCTCTTCCCGGCACAAGATTTGTATATTTTACCTCGTCGATCAGAGTCACGTCTGTATCTGCGCGGGAAAGGTTCTGCTTCGTATCGTCGTCATGAATCACCGTACCAAGCTTCGGGATATAGATGGTCTGAGCCTCATCCTCAATATCCGCATGCACCGCATATTCCCGACCGTCCTTTTTAATCGTCTCGAACGCTACAAGGGTCCTGCCGCCCATTTCTCTTCCGTCAAACCGGAATACCACCTTTGCCGTTCCGTTGGATGCAGCCGCAGTGAATTCTGTCTGCGCCTCGATCTTATTGCCATACCGGTCCTTAGCTTCCTTCCCGGTCTCCTTATCCATCAGGATTCCGGTTATGGTATACTTGCGCCCCGCCTGCAGATTCTCATAGGCCACCGTATCCTCGATCACGACCTCCTCATCCGCTTTGGACATCTCCATGCCCGTCTCCTGATCCGCAGCCTGCGTCGCGATATCCGGGAAATGAATGGTCTGGGAAGAATCGTTGATATCTTTGTGCTCTGCCAGCTTCTCATCTCCCTTGTATAATTCTTCGAATACAACAACATCCATTCCCCGAAGCCCGGACGCGTCAAAGAAAAATTCCATCTCAACCGTGCCGTTGGAATCCTTGGGGGTGAATTCCTTCGTCACCGTAATCACATTACCGCTCTTGTCGGTCAACTGTTCCCCCGTCGTCCGGTTCATCAGGGTTCCGACCATTCTGAACTTCTCTCCCTTTTTCAAACCGATATAGTCGACCGTATCTACGACCGCCGTATCACTGTCCGCATTCGCGTAGCGGGTACCGGTCGCCTCGTTCTTTGCCGACGTGCCGATTCGTACATCTGCATTCTCAATGTTTCCCAGATTCACGATATAGCTGTCCCGTGTGATGGATACGGTACTCTTGTAGAGATACTTTCCCTCATTGGCGGCACATTTCAGTTCTTCCAATGTATATGTATCGTATGGAAGCGCGCCCACACTGTCGTCGACCGCCGCTGTCTGGCCGTCTGCATTCTTCCCGAACCATATGCCGTCTCCGATATTCCCTCCGTTCGTGTTATGGCTGTGCGCCGCGTACGCGGTATTGGTAGAATAATGACCGTTGGCGTCAGTTGAAAATACATGCGATTCTCCCGTAGTATTGGACGTCAGGCGAAACTGCACTCCTTCCATAGGCGTCTGGGTATTCTTATCGATCTTGGTTAATTCAATATCTCCCCTGAACACACCGTCTGCCACAGCATATGCATTGCCTCCTTCAAGAGCCGCCTGGATGCCGTCCTGAATAATCTGCGATACATACACGCCCTCTCCTCTCTCCGCTCCGCTTTCCGCCTGCAGATACAGCGGATTCCGAAGATATCCCGCCGGCGGCTGCACCTCTTCTACACTGATCGTTCCAAGGGGCAGGGTTATGGTATCGCCGACTTTGTAGAACTCATCACCGGATACCTTCTCCGTCTCTTCTAACAGCCTGACGCTTCTTCCCGCCCCGGCCCGCACGGAACCGGTCCTTGCCTTAAGCACCCAGCTTCGCGTCGGTTTGACCGGCAGATTCTCTTTGCCGTAGTATCCCTGATAGAAGTTCACCATGAATCTGGAATTTTCCAGAGACGCCGCTCCCTCCGCTCCCGGCAGCCTGGTTCCTCTGTCGATCTTGTACAGTTCAATGGCCAATCTGTCATGGACCGGTTCGTCGCTTACCCTGAGCACCGAAGTCTTTGACTCGCTGACTCTTACCGTATGCACCTGGGTATCCAGGATGTAGCCTTTGGGCGCATGCTTTTCCTTGACGTAATAAGTCCCTGCCTCCAGTTCTACGGTATCTGACTTCCCCTTCGTATCTGTGATCAATGTGGCCGCAAGCTGCGTGCACCCTCTGTTCTTATATACGCCGTACTGGGCGCCTCCCAGGGAATAGCAGGAGTTATTCGCCGTGATCTCCGTATTCGCAGACTCCTTCACCAGCCTTGCATAGCCTGTCGGCGGTTCTTCCGGGATCTCAGGCTTATCAGGAATGTCAGGCTGCTCTGGAATCTCCCGGAGCAGAAAATGTGCAAGCGGCTGCGACGCACCGTTGAGATAGGCTGTACCCTCTCCAATATATTTCCCCATATTGGCTGCCACCTTATTGATCGCATCCCCGTACACCTGGTTCTGCAGATCCAGGTTAAAATCCGAACCGTCCACATGAATATTGCCGCAATTCCAGCTAAACGGGCCGTTCAGATGCCGCCAGACCAGACATTGCGCCGCCAGATACTTCTGATTGTCCGTCAGCTCCGTATGCTCATACACATATTTGATATACAGCGCGCACGCTGTAATATCCGACTGTTTCAGCCCGTACTCCAGAAGATTGACAGCCGTCACGCTGCCGCTCTGGAAATTAACCAGCGGATTCAGGCAAAAGGCCGCTTTGCCGTCTACCCCCAGCATACCCTCGTTGTAGGTCTTGATCTGCTCGCTGCTGTCGCTGAACACTCGGATCCGCCCGATCTTGGCCCTTAACTGGCTGGACGTGCTTCCTGACCTTGCCGCCGCGTATGCGCCTGCGGCGTTCATCTGCACCGATCCTAAGGCTGTTCCCTCTTCTGTGCCCGTCCCATCCTCCGCTGCTTCACTCTCCTTCTCCTCCGTAATTTGGACAAATGTACCTCTCACGGTCACGCTGCGATCCGGCATGGGAAATGTATAGACGCCTTCCTCCGTCTGCTCAGGAGAGAACAGCTCCTCCCCGGTCTGCCCGTCGAAGATCCCAATCGACTTAAGAGTGAACATTTCATTCGGTGTTGCCCAAAGCAACACCTGAGCATTCTCTTCAAAGCTCTGAGTCCTCTCCTGCATCCCGTCAAATCCAAGCTCGCCGCCCGGCGCTTCTTCTAACGTTACGGAATGCTTTGCCTTCTCTCCGTCATGTTCGTCTGTCCTTACCTCCGAGGCAGATACAGCCCCGGCGCGCTGCAGTATCAATGACAGACATACTGCGAGCACAAGTACGCATGATATGCCTCTCTTCGTTTTTTTCATACCTTTTGATTCTCCTTTCACTTACATGGTTTTTCAATCGTTTTCTGCCCGTAAGCTTCTGCAGGACTTTTGCATTCCGCGTATATTTTCAGGTATTTCGCCTGTCAACAGCTTCATATGATCATTGATCTGGGGGGATGATCGATGTGTCCCAGACAGAGACACTAAGGATACCGAGTTAAGAAGAGACCAGACGATCCGCCGCCGTTCACAGAACATGAACGAAGCATCGGATATTCTGGCATCCAGAAAAATCAGATACATAGAACCATCATAAAGTGATAGCCTGATATCCATGCAATCATGGCTGCTCAGCTCATTGCTTCGCAGAAAAAATAAATATAAAAAATGAAACTTGTCGCGAAAATCGATAGACTGTCAGAAATATGAGTACACAGAGTACAAGATGGACAGAAATTGATTTACCAAATAATACCACAGTTCCGGCGCTTCCACAAGACAAACAATTCGACAAATTATGACAAAAAAACGCCGCGCCCTAAGGCGCAGCGCATATAACATCTGAATCCTGAGAATCGAGACAGTCTTAACTGACTCTTGATTATCAGTCTTAACTGACTCTTGACTATACATGAATCTGCGAAAAGACCGCTCCGATCGGCGCGGCTATGGTAAGCTCGGCACGAACCTCCTTCGCCGTCGCGCTCTTATTGATCACCGCCAGATGCTTCCCCCGGAAGTAGTCGATGAATCCCGCCGCCGGATAGACGATCAGCGATGTGCCGCCGATGATCAGGGTATCCGCATGGCTGATCGCATGAATACTCCTCTGGATCACATCAGAATCAAGCCCTTCCTCATACAAGACCACATCCGGCTTGATCCGGCCGCCGCAGGCGCACTTCGGAATCCCTTCCGAATTCTTCACATATGCCGCGTCGTAGAACCGGCCGCACTTCTGACAGTAATTGCGGTGAATACTTCCGTGCAGCTCCAGCACATTCCTGCTGCCCGCCGCCTGATGAAGCCCGTCGATATTCTGGGTGATCACTGCGGACAGCTTCCCTGCCTGTTCAAGCTCGGCAAGCTTCTGATGAGCCGGGTTCGGCTTCGCATCAAGGAACATCATCTTCTCCTTGTAGAATTCATAGAAGCCTTCCGTATTCTGCATAAAGAAGCTATGGCTTACGATCTGTTCCGGCGAATAACGGTACTCCTGCTGATATAATCCGTCGGCGCTTCTGAAGTCCGGGATATTGCTCTCCGTAGATACGCCTGCCCCGCCGAAGAATACGATATCGCTGCTGTCGTCGATAATAGCCTGAAGCTTTTTTACTTCTTCTTCATACATGGCATTCCCTCCCTGTCACTTACTGCACGATGTGCTCTCAATCCAGCCGATCACTTCATCCAGGCTGTCAAACTGCGCCGTGATCCCGTCCTTCACTTCTTCCGGCACCACGATAAGATCCGGGATATGGATGATATAGCCTCCCGCCGCCTTGCCGGCCCTCACACCTGCAATGCTGTCTTCAAGCACAAGGCAATCCCCAATGGGAACTCCTATCTCTTCTGCCGCCTTAAGAAACACGTCGGGATGCGGCTTGCTTCTTTCCACCATATCTCCGTAGACAAATGCGTCAAAATCTCCTCTGACCCCGGCCCTCTCAAGCATCGTATCGGCGAGCCTGCGGTCCGTAGAGGTCGCTACCGCTCTGCGGATACCGTGTTCCTTCAGATAATCCAAAAGCCTGCTCAGCCCCTTTTTCACCGGAACACCTTTTTCTTTGATATACTCATACTGTAACTCTGTCTTCCGGCCGATACAGCGGTCATAATCAAAGCCTTCCCCGAATCTGTCGGCAAACGCCTGCCGGATCGCCGCCGGATTCCTCCCGCGGAAGCTGTTCAAGAATTCCATCGGCAGCGCGGTCCCCATCTCATCGCCCGCCTGCTTCCAGAAAACAGACGCCAGACGCTCGGTATCGAACATCAGGCCGTCCATATCAAATATTACACCCTTTACCATAAGTCATGACTCCTTCTTCCTGCTGTACCCTGCAAAAAAATCCGATAATGCATCCAATGTCTTCAGCAATACCGGCACTTCCGCCGCATCCAGCTTATCGAGCACGGCCTTGGTCATCTGCCTGTGATAGTCTTCGTGATGTCTGTATGCCCTGACCCCCTTAGCGGTCAGCTTCACATACACCACTCTCCGGTCCTCTTCGCTTCTGCGGCGCTCCACATACTTCTTATTCACAAGGCTGTTCATGGCTGTTGTGAGAGAACCGACTGTGATATTCAGTTTCCTGGCAATGGAAGACATATTCCTGCCATTACCCGTACCGACCGCCTCTATTACATGCATATCATTATTCGTAAGATCACCGAATTCTTCCGTAATGATAGCCTTCTCTTCAAGCTCCCAGATCTCGTTGATCAGGTTCACCAGAATATTGTTGATCGTCATATATGCCTGTTCCATTCCCATTCACCTCCTTCTATCTGCTAACTATGTCCGATGCCGTATCACTCAATTCTTATTATACTCTTTCCCCTATCAGAGAATCAATAACTTCTTTTACGGTTTCCAGATGATCTGCCTTATATGCATAGGCCCCGCAGAATAACAGAGCTTCATCCACCTCGCCCTTTGCCGCATGGATCAGGGCGTCCGTGATACAGTACGGGATCTCGGCCGGATTGCAGCTATGCAGGCATCTGTGGCAAGGGCTGTGGGGAATCTGTTCCCCCGCCGCTACCTTCTCCATGAATGGATTCATGATCGCCCGCCCGGGCATTCCGACCGGACTCTTCACGATCGCAATATCCTCTTCCTTAGCCCGGATATATGCTTCCTTGTACCGGATATCCGCATCGCATTCCTCTGTGGTAACGAATCTGGTAGCGACCTGAATCGCATCCGCGCCAAGGGCGAACGCATGCACGGCCTGCTGCCTGTTCTCAATCCCGCCGCTAAGCGCTGCCGGAATCTTACAATGATATTGTTCTTCATACTGCTTAACCGTATTCAGAATCTTCCTGACTTCCGCATCATATAATTCTGCACCGCGTAATTCCTGACTATTCTCGGAATCCTCTGCGCCTGATACTCCGTATTCTTCAAGCTGCTCCCTGGTAAAACCCAGATGCCCGCCTGCTTTTGGACCTTCGATCACAAGCAGGTCCGGCATCCGTCCGTATCGCTTCCCCCAGTACTTAAGGATCACTTTCGCCGACTTCTCCGTAGATACGATCGGCGCCAGCTTCACATCGGACTCCCCGGCGATCTTCGGAAGGTCCATAGGCAGTCCCGCCCCTGATATGATGATGTCCGCGCCTGCATCGATTGCCGCCCTGACATAATCTTCATAATACCGCATCGCTACCATCAGGTTGAACCCGATGATTCCGTCCGGCGCGATCGCTCTCGCCTTCTGGTATTCCTTACGGATCGCCCTTAAGTTCGCTTCTTTTGTATTATTATCAAAATCCGTCTCCCGAAAACCAATCTGGGCGGCAGAGATCACCCCTATGCCGCCCTCCTTTGCAACTGCTCCGGCCAGATTCCCAAGGCTTATACCCACTCCCATTCCGCCCTGTATAACCGGAACACCTGCTGCTATATCTCCTATTTTCAATGGATGAATATTCATTGTCATTCTCCTTATGTTTAGCTGCCGTTAAATTCTGCGGAACCGCTCATAGCGATGAGCCGTAAGCTCTGCGGCAGACATTTGCCCATACCGGATCAAAAACTGCTCAATCCCGCTTGCCAGCTTATGGGTAACTTCCTTAAGATTCTCTACGGTATAGCGGGACGGCTCGGCAAATACCTGCTCCACGATCCCCATACGGTAAAGATCTTCCGCCGTAAGGCGCATCACCCCTGCCGCTTCCTTGGCTTTCGAACTGTCCTTCCAAAGAATACTTGCAAATCCTTCCGGAGAGAGAATGGAATACACTGAATTCTCCATCATCCATACCTCGTCTGCCACAGCCATGGCAAGCGCTCCGCCGCTTCCGCCTTCCCCTATGATCACCGAAAGTACCGGGACCTTAAGAGCCGACATCTCATATATATTCCTGGCAATGGCCTCGCCCTGCCCCCGTTCCTCTGCCTCCAGCCCGCAGAAAGCTCCCGGAGTATCTACAAAGCAGATAACGGGACGGCCGAACTTCTCCGCCTGCTTCATCAGCCGCAGCGCCTTGCGGTATCCGTCCGGGGAAGGCATACCGAAGTTGCGCTCTATGTTCTCCTTCGTATTCGTGCCCTTCGCCTGCGCGATCACCGTCACCGGGATCCCGCGGAACCTGGCAACGCCGCCAATGACCGCCTTATCATCGGCGAAATATCTGTCCCCGTGGAACTCTATAAAGTCGGTAAACAGCTCACGGATATAATCGCTTCCCACCGGCCGGTCGTTCATACGTGAGATCTGGACACGGTCCCAGGCTTCGGCAAGGCTGTTCGTGATCTCCATACCTTTGGAGGTAAGCTCTCCGTCTGACAGATCACTTTCCTCAACAGCAGTTGTGCTCCCTTTCTCTTCATGAAGCGTCAATATCTGGGATAACGTCTCCTTAAGCTGAGGCCGCTCCACGATTCCGTCTATGAAGCCGTGTTCCAGAAGGAATTCCGAACGCTGGAACCCCTTAGGCAGCTTTTGTCCGATCGTCTGCTCGATCACTCTTGGTCCGGCGAATCCGATCAGCGCCTTAGGCTCTGCCAGGATCACATCTCCAAGCATAGCGAAGCTTGCCGTTACTCCTCCTGTCGTCGGATCCGTCAACACGCTGATATACAGAAGCCCTTCATCACTGTGCCGTTTTAATGCCGCCGAAGTCTTCGCCATCTGCATCAGGGATACGATCCCCTCCTGCATCCTGGCTCCGCCGGAACAGGCAAACAGGATCACCGGAAGACGCTCTGCTGTCGCCCGCTCTACGGCTCTTGCGATCTTCTCTCCTACCACTTCTCCCATGCTCGCCATCAGGAAACGGCCGTCACAGACGCCTAAGACTGTCTCTGTCCCGTCAATACAGGCCTTTCCCGTGACAATGGCTTCCTCAAGGCCCGTCTTCTCCTTAAGCGAGCCGATCTTCTCCTCATATCCCTTATAGTCGAGCGGATTCGGAGTGACAAGCTCCCGATCCCATTCCTCGAAGGTTCCCTCGTCCGCCACCATCTCGATACGGCGGTATGCATGCACCCGGAAATATCCTCCGCATTTCGGACAGATGTAATAGTCGCTTTTAACATCCTCCGCAATGATCGCGCTGCCGCACTTATTACACTTCCGCAAGAGTCCTTCCGGCACCTCCGGCCTCGCGGAATTTAACGCAATATATCCTTTTCTCCCAGACGCAAGCCTGGTCTTCTTAAACACATTATCCAGCTTCATAAAACGTCACCTTTACATCTTTATTCTGTTTACCTGTACAAAGCTCTGTGAAGCGCCTCTTCATTTTCCGCAATAAACTCTATGTCAATATCTCCTGACAGATAATCAGGACGGCCAAGGATCTCATACTGATAATCCACATTCGTATCGATGCCTTCTATGATCACCTCTCCCAGCGCGCTCTGCATCTTGCGTATGGCCTCGCTGCGGTTCTTCGCCCATACAATGAGCTTTGCCACCATAGAATCATAGTAAGGCGGTATGGTATACCCGCTGTAGATGGCGGAATCGATCCTTATTCCCTTGCCGCCGGGCAGATACATATCCGTGATGGTTCCGGGCGACGGCCGGAATCCCTTGGCCGGATTCTCTGCATTGATCCTGCATTCGATGGCGTGGCCGTTCAGATGAATATCCTCCTGTGCGAATGCAAGCTTTCTCCCTGATGCGATCCGAATCTGTTCCTTGATCAGATCGATTCCCGTGACCCACTCCGTGACCGGATGCTCCACCTGGATACGGGTATTCATCTCCATAAAATAGAAGCTGCCGCTCTTCTCCAACAGGAATTCTATCGTCCCGGCATTCTGATAACCCGCTGCCTTGGCCGCCTTCACGGCCGCTTCGCCCATCCGCTCCCGCAACTCATCCGACAGAGCGACAGAAGGAGATTCCTCTATCATCTTCTGATGGTTCCGCTGGATAGAACAGTCCCGTTCTCCCAGATGGACCACATTGCCGTAATGATCCGCTAATATCTGGAATTCGATATGTCTGGGATGCTGCACGAAATGCTCGATATACATGGTATTATCGCCGAACGCCATCTGTGTTTCCTTCTGGGCAGTCTGAAAGCTCCGTTCAAATTCCTCCGGCGTATTGGCAATTCGCATGCCTTTGCCGCCTCCGCCGAGAGCCGCCTTAACAATGACCGGATAACCGACCTCTCCGGCTATTACCGCGCCCGCTGCGGCGTCATAGATCGGTTCGGTGCTTCCGGGAATGACCGGCACGCCGGCCGCCGCCATGGTGTTCCTGGCCTCCTGCTTATTCCCGAGCTTTGCTATGACCTTCGAATCCGGTCCGATAAAAGTAATATTACACTGTTCGCATAACTCCGCGAATCTGCTGTTCTCCGACAGGAATCCAAAACCCGGGTGGATCGCGTCGGCGCCCGTTACGATCGTAGCGCTGATGATCCGGTCCATACTCAGATAACTCTCTGCGGACGCCGCCGGACCGATGCAGACAGCCTCATCCGCAAGCTTCGCATGAAGGGCTTCCTTATCTGCCTCGGAATATACCGCTACCGTCTCGATTCCCATTTCCCTGCAGGCACGGATGATACGCACCGCAATCTCGCCCCGATTCGCAATTAATACTTTCTTGATCATTCTCTCACCTATCCAATCATGAATGTCAGCTCCGCAGAGACAACCGTCTTACCGTCTACACTGGCAACTGCTTCTCCGACTCCTACCGGACCCTTTCTCTTAATGATGCGGGTCTCCAGGCGAACCTTGTCGCCGGGTACGATCTTGCCTTTAAACTTACATTTATTGATACCGCCGAAGTAAGCAGTCTTCCCCTTGTTCTCTTCAAGGCTCAGGATCGCGACCGCACCGGCCTGGGCCAGCGCTTCCACGGTCAGGACTCCCGGCATCACAGGCTCCATGGGGAAATGTCCCGCGAAGAATTCCTCTCTGTAGGTGACGCACTTATAACCGACGGCATACTGCCCCGGCTCATAGTCCTCAATGTAATCCAGAAGAAGGAACGGATGACGGTGGGGGATGATCTCCTTGATCTGATTAATATCTAAACGCATAACATCCTCCTCTATCTAATCCTGAACAACGGCTGGCCGTACTCTACCGCCTGCCCGTTCTCAACCAGTATCTCTTCTATAATTCCGTCATACTCGCTTTCGATCTCATTCATCAGCTTCATGGCCTCAATGATAGCCAATGTCTGCCCCTTCTTCACAGTATCGCCTGCCGCTACAAAAGGCGCTGCATCCTCCGCCGGCGCCGCATAGAAGGTCCCGACTAAGGGCGACGTCACGATCCGGCCCGCCGGCTTCTGGCTGTCTGCTTCATCAGCGTCAACGACAGAAGCGATATTCGTTACCTGAACCGATGCGTCTGCTTTGACAGAACCCTCGCCCGTGCCTGCTGCCGGCACGATCTGAACCTTGTCTTTCTTCTTCGTCAGATGAAGCTTCACACCGTTTTCTTCGTATTTCAGTCCGGTCAGTTCGGATGCGGACACGGTCTCAATTAATTTGATAAGATTCTCTATTTCCATACTATAGGCCTCCTCTGTTTGATCGCCTGCCGCGTCCGGGTCCTATCCCTCGTATTTTTTCAGCAGCAGCGTAGCATTGTGTCCGCCAAATCCAAGGGAATTGGTAAGGACGTAATTGACGTCTTTTTCCACGGGCGCACCCACCGCGTAATTCAAGTCGCACTCCGGGTCTGTTTCCTTCGTACCGACCGTCTGGTGAATGAATCCATCCTGAATGGTCTTCACACAGGCAATAAACTCAACTCCTCCTGCCGCTCCGAGCAAGTGTCCGATCATGGACTTGGTTGAATTGATGACCACATCCTTCGCCGCATCGCCTAACGCCAGCTTGATCGCTCTTGTCTCGAACAAGTCGTTATGATGCGTGCTGGTTCCGTGGGCGTTGATGTAATCCACCTGCGACGGCTTGACGCCGCCTTCCCTCATCGCAAGAGACATTGCCGTTGCCGCGCCCTTGCCGTCCTCCGCCGGGGAAGTAATGTGATAGGCGTCTCCGGTAGCTCCGTACCCCGTAACTTCCGCATAGATCTTCGCGCCTCTTGCCTTCGCGTGCTCCAGTTCTTCGAGTACGACCACGCCTGCGCCTTCGCCTAATACGAAGCCGTCCCTGTCCTTGTCAAACGGTATGGATGCCCGCAGCGGATCCTGGGAGGCAGACAATGCTGTCAGACTTGTGAATCCAGCCACTCCCGTAGGACAGATACAGCTCTCTGTTCCGCCTGCGAACATGATATCCGCGTCGTCATACTGTATAGCCCGCAGCGCGTCGCCGATACAGTTGGTGCCGGACGCACAGGCCGTCACAACGTTCGTACATTTGCCCTGGAGTCCTAACTGAATGGAGATATTTCCCGCCGCCATATTGGAGATCATCAGCGGCACCATCAGCGGATTCACCCTGCCGGGGCCTTTCGTCCGAATCTTCTCGTATTCGCGCTCCACAACCTGAAGGCTGCCGATACCCGATCCGACGATCACGCCCGCACGGAACGGATCCTCCTTCTTGATATCAAGGCCGGCATCCCGATACGCCTCCGAAGCAGCCGCCACCGCATACTGGGAAAATGGCTCCATACGCTTCGCCGCTTTAAAATCCATATAGTCCTTTGCAGCAAAATCCTTCACCTCTGCAGCAACTTTCACCTTATATTCCGAAGTGTCGAATTTAGTGATCTCACCGATTCCGACCCTTCCTTCCCTGACACTGTTCCAGAACTCTTCCACCGTATTCCCGATCGGCGTCACAGCACCAAGCCCGGTCACTACAACTCTTCTTTTCATATTATTGCCATTCCTTTCCACTCATATCCTCTCCGTTATCCTTAAGCCGCCTACATTACCATGCCGCCGTCTACATGCAACACCTGCCCGGTGATATATCCCGCGTCTTCCGATGCAAGAAATGCCGCCGCAGCCGCCACCTGCTCCGGCTTGCCGAAGCTTCCGAGAGGGATCTGCGCAACAGACGCTTCTCTTACCTTCTCCGGCAATATACTCGTCATATCCGTCTCAATAAATCCCGGCGCAATTGCATTAACCGTGATCCCTCTTGATGCAAGCTCTCTTGCCGCCGCCTTGGTAAGGCCGATAACGCCTGCTTTGGACGCCGCATAATTCGCCTGTCCGGCATTCCCTGTCACGCCCACCACCGAAGACATATTGATGATGCGTCCGCTCTTCTGCTTAAGCATCTGACGGCTTGCAAACCGGATCGTGTTGAACGCTCCCTTAAGATTCGTACCGATCACCTGGTCAAACGCTTCCTCGGTCATCTTCATCAGAAGACCGTCCCTGGTAACGCCTGCATTATTGACCAGGATATCCAGATGTCCGTATTCCTTAATAACGTCCTGGATAAATGTCTCGCATTGCCCGTAATCGGACACGTCGCACCGGTAGATATAAGCCTTTCCTCCGTCTGCTTCGATCTCCTGCTGCACTTCTTTTGCTCTTTCCTCTGAGCCGTTATAATTGACGACCACAACCGCTCCTAAGGAAGCCAGCTTAAGCGCGACCGCTCTGCCGATTCCTCTTGACGCACCGGTTATGACTGCTACTTTTCCATTTAACATATTCTGCCCTTTCTTAATCTCCGTCAGAATCAAAACTATACCAGTTCTTGGGTTACTCTCTCCATATCCTCCCAGGAAGCTATATTACAGACCTTCGCACTGCGGTCGATCTTCTTAAGGAATCCCGCGAGCGTCTTTCCCGGGCCGATCTCAACGAATGTGTCAACGCCCTCTTTGATCATATACTCCATGCTCTGCATCCAGCGCACCGGAGAGCTTACCTGTGATCTGAGCAATTCCTTCGTCTCCCCGATATCTTCTACCTTCCGGGCCGTTACATTGGTCACATAGGGAATGTTCAGAGGATGAAGGTTTACCGTCTCTAATTCCTTCGAAAGCTCTTCTCCCGCCGGCACCAGAAGCGGAGAATGGAACGGCCCGCTGACATTCAGCATCATGACACGCTTCGCGCCCGCTTCTTTGAGAAGTACGGACGCTTCTTGAACTGCCGCCGTCTTCCCGGTTATTACGATCTGTCCCGGACAATTATAGTTCGCGATCGTCACACAGGCATCTTCTCCCATATGCTCAAGCACTTCTTCTATCTTAGACGCATCAAGTCCCATCACCGCACACATGCCGCCCTCACCGGCAGGCACCGTGTTCTGCATCAGGATCCCTCTCTTGCGGACCAGACGGATCGCGTCCAGGTCATCCATCCCGCCTGCACAGGCTATGGCGCTGTATTCTCCAAGGCTTAATCCCGCCGTGATATCCGCCTTAAGCCCTCTTTCTTCTGCCGCCCTGGTCATAGCAAGACAAGTGGTGACCAGAGCCGCCTGAGTATATTCTGTAAGGTCAAGCTTCTCGTTCTCTTCAAAACAGAGCGCCTTCATATCTAATCCAAGGATCTCGCCTGCGCGGTCATAGATTGCCCTTGCAGTCTCGCTCCGTTCGTAAAAATCTGCTCCCATTCCGGCCTTCTGGGCTCCCTGGCCCGGATAGATCCATGCAATCTTAGACATAAAATCCCGCTCCTTTTATCAATGCATCTGTTTCCTGTACTAATTTGCCGATCAGCTCCTTGCAGGTCATCTTCTCCTTCACCATTCCGGCGATCTGTCCTGCCATGACGCTTCCGTTCTTCACATCCCCGTCCACAACGGCTTTGCGCAGTCCGCCAAGCGTCAGCTGTTCTAATTCTTCGAAGCTTGCGCCTTTATTTTCCAATTCAATGTATTTCTTCGTCATATCGTTGCGAAGGGCGCGGACCGGATGTCCTGTGGTTCTCCCTGTTACTCTGGAATCAATATCCTTCGCAGCTATGATCCTGTCCTTATAATTCTCGTGAACCTGCGACTCCTCTGTCACGACAAAATGAGTCCCCATCTGTACTCCCTTCGCGCCCAGCATAAATGCCGCCGCGATTCCTCTTCCGTCTGCGATACCGCCTGCTGCAATTACCGGTATCTTTACCGCGTCTGCGATCTGCGGAACCAGCACCATCGTCGTATTCTCTCCGATATGTCCTCCCGCCTCGCATCCTTCCGCTACCAATGCGTCCGCACCGCAGCGTTCCATACGTTTTGCAAGGGCAACAGAAGCAACCACAGGAATCACTTTTACCTCTGCTTCCTTCCACATCTTCATATATTTCTCAGGATTACCCGCACCGGTGGTCACTACCTTGACGCCTTCCTCGGCAACTATACGCGCCACCTCATCTGCATACGGACTCATCAGCATAATATTGACTCCAAACGGTCTGTCTGTCAGCTTCTTCGCTTCCCGAATCTGCTCTCTTACCCACTCGGCCGGAGCGCTTGCGGCTCCGATAAGTCCCAAACCTCCCGCATTCGACACAGCCGCCGCCAGATGATATTCTGCAACCCATGCCATGCCGCCCTGAATGATCGGATATTCAATTCCTAATAAACTGGTTACTTCTGTCTGCATTGTAAAACCCCACTTCTAAAAATATTATTTATAATTCCTACAGATCCTTATGAGCATTGATATACTCAACGACATCTCCGACCGTTGCGATCTTCTCAAGCTCCTCGGTAGGGATCTCAATCTCATATTCATCCTCCAGCGCCATCACCATCTCGAACAGATCAAGGGAATCTGCTCCCAAATCGTCCTTAAATGAAGACCCCTCTGTAATCTGCGCACTGTCAACTCCAAGATTCTCTGATACGATTTCTTTGATTCTCTCTAACATGATTCATTCTCCTTTGATTTTTAATTTCTTAATTATCTTAACCTTTTGTTGCTATATATAAACCGGCCGTCTAAGGACGCTCCTTATGCATCGCCTGCCGCGGATGCGCCGTGCGGCGGTTTATTACCGTAATAATGACCGCCTGCGCTATCTGTTCCACTCGACGATCGATGCACCCCAGGTCAGTCCCGCGCCGAATCCTGCAAGGACAAGCTTCTGCCCGACGGCAAATCTTCCTTCCCGGTTCATCTCATCTAAGAGTATGGGAATACTGGCGGAAGAAGTGTTCCCGTATTCTTGGAGATTCATCGGGAACTTCTCCATAGGTTCCGCAAGACGCTTTGCCACGGCCTCTACGATCCTCTTATTCGCCTGATGCAGGATATAATAACTGATCTCATCCGTGCTTACCCGATTGAGCGAAAGCACCTCTCCGATCACCTCCGGCACCCGCTTCACAGCGAACTTGAATACCGCCTGACCGTCCATCTGCATATAGTGCGATTCATCCGTCATATCCTCCGGGCTGCTCTGCCGGCCTTCTTCTGCTAATCCATTGAAATCATGCCGGCTCTTGCAGGTAAGCGCCGCGCCCTTGCTCCCGTCGGAATGTGTAACAGGGAGATAAGGACCCGCACCAGATCCGCCGGCCGCCTTCTGTCCGCCGCACGCTCTTAATACCGCGGCGCCCGCGCCGTCGCCGAACAGGATACATGTCCCCCGATCCTTCCAGTTCGTCAGGTTCGACAAACTCTCGCTCCCGATCACCAGCGCCGTCCGATAGACTCCTCCGGCAAGATAAGCCAGTGCCGTATTGTAAGCAAGGACGAATCCCGTACAGGCCGCACTGAGGTCGAAGCACGTGGCGTTCACCGCCCCCAGCTCCTTCTGGACCTCGCATGCCGCACAGGGAATGATTACATTCGAAGAAATGGTCGATACCAGGATCAGATCCACCTCTTCCGGCATCACGTCTGCATCCTTAAGCGCCCGCCTTGCCGCTTCTGCCGCCATGGAAACCGTGGTCTCTTCCCGGATAATGTGTCTCCTTGCAACGCCTGTCCTCTCCCGGATCCACTCGTCACTGGTCTCCACCAGTCTGGCAATATCATGATTATCCATTGTATATGACGGTATATATGAACCCGTCCCGCATATTGTCGCTGTCATATGAATTCCTCTGATTTGTTTTGAATTTAAATTATTTTGATTTTCAAAGTATATCTCATTTTATTTTGCTTGTCAAGTATTTTGAATATCAAAATAATATTTTAAAGTATTATTTTTTGTGCAGACGTAACCGTTCAGACAGATCAGCGCACGGCAATATATATCACAATATATCTCACAATACATTTCACAATATATATTAACTATATATATTACTTGACAACATATATTATATAAAATATAATATACTTATTCTAAGTATATTAAGGAGAATCACTATGATATTTCCCATGAACGCACCGATGTTTGACCTGCTTGTTCTGTCGGTCACCGCAAAAAAGGATGCCTACGGCTATCAGCTGAGCCAGATCATCAAGAGAGTATCCCATACGAAGGACTCCACGCTCTACCCTGTCCTTAAGCGGCTGCAGGAACAGGGTTTCCTGACTGTCTATGACCAGTCCTATCAGGGAAGGAACCGGCGGTATTACAGAATTACCGAATCCGGCCGCCAACACTGCCGGACACTGTCAGAAGAATGGAATACTTACCGTGATACGGTAGATCAGATCGTGAGAACAGGAGGAGTACAGCATGAGTAGAGACGAATATATCAGCCACCTGAAATACCGGCTCAGGCGGCTGCCCAAAGAAGAATACGACAAGGCAATTTCTTATTTTACAGAATATTTCGAGGAAGCCGGGCCGGATAATGAAGCCCAGGCGATCGAAGACCTGGGAACGCCTGAACTGGCGGCGGATCAGATCATCCGGGACTTCGCGGTCGAGAATGCCAGAGAGCCTGCCAGGGATGTACGGCATGGATTCTCGGCTGTATGGATCGGAATCCTGGCCGTCTTCGCCGCTCCGATCGGATTACCCTTCGCATTGATGCTCGGTGTCATGGGACTGACGCTGGTCATACTCATCTTCACACTGATCCTCTGCGTATTTATAGTGACGATCTCTGTCGCTGTGTCCGCAATTCCATGCATCATTATCGGCGTATGGATGCTGTTCACTTCATTTGCAGACGGTGTTGCTACGCTGGGCGCCGGATTCATAGGACTTGGTATCGGCATCCTGCTGATAATTGGCAGCATCGGACTGGGGAAGGGGTTATTGCGTATGGTGACCCGGCTGTTCGGCAGGATCGCGAAAGGAGGCAGAAAACATGAGAAATAAAAAGATATGGATAACAGCGGCATTCATCTCGGTCATATTCGGCACCGTCGTCCTGACGGCAGGACGGATGATGGGCGGACATGCAGGATTCTATATTGACGGAAGAGGCCTGCACTCTGCCGGCGACCCGAATATCACAGAGCCTTCGGAAGGCAGCAAGGAATTGGATCCATTTAACAGCATAGAGCTGATGGTCGATTATGCAGACGTAGAGCTTGCAGCTTCTGACAGATTTGCAATTGAGTATTGTATCGCGGGCGAATACGGCAGCCCGGTCTGCGAGGTCCGGAATAACCGGCTGATCTTTAGAGAGCCCGAATCGTTTAAAATGTTTCATCTGGGATTCTCTACGGGCAATTTGGGCTTGTCTGTAAGCGAGCCAAGGTATTATGTAAGGGTAGAGATTCCCAAAAACACAAAATTATCCGACGTCTCCCTGGAATTGGACAGCGGAGAGCTTGAAATATCTGCATTAAAGGCAGACAGACTGGACATTAAGAGCGAATACGGGAATATCCGGCTGGATAAATATACTGGTACAGACCTGAATATCCGAATGGACAGCGGCAATCTTTCCGTCGATACCCTAAAAGCAGACAGGACAGAGATCCAGAATGAATACGGGGAAGTCACTCTCTCTGACGTATCGGGAGGCAAACTGAACGTTAAGCTGGACTCCGGTAATTGCCAGATCGGACGCTCAGACCTCTCTGATGTGACGATCACGAATGAATTCGGGGACGTTCAGCTTGGGGTTACGGGCAATATCTCCTCCTACGGATTCGATCTATACACAGAGTACGGAGATATCTTCATAGATAACAAGAGCCAGGGAACCTTCACGGACGACGACGGCGACATTCGTTATAAGGCCGCCGGAGACGGGAAGAAAAAGATATCCGTATCCTGCGACAGCGGAAATATCGGGATCGATTCTGTCAACTAAGGCCGTAAGCCGCTTAAACGGCCCGCTGCTTCTCAGGAATAGAGGCAAGATATAGTACGATCTGCCGTATCTTGCCTTACGCATATCAGCATTTCTCTGCGATATCATTCTTACCTCACGCATATCAGCATTTCTCAGCGATATCGTAAATCAACCTCTGCGTATCCTCCCACCCGATACACGGGTCCGTAATAGACTGTCCGTATACCAGGTTCTCCGCGATATCCTGCCTTCCTTCCACAAGATAGCTCTCTATCATAACCCCCTTCACCAACCGCTTCAGCTCCGGGTTATAATTCCTGCTGTGCAACACTTCGCTTACGATACGGATCTGCTCCTTATACTGCTTACTGGAATTAGAGTGGTTCACATCTACGATCACAGCCGGATTCTTCAGATTCCACTTCTCATACATTTCCGCAAGACGCGCAAGATCCTCATAATGGTAGTTGGGTATATTCTTCCCGTACTTGTCCACACCGCCCCGCAGGATGGTGTGCGCCAGTTCGTTTCCGCTGGTCTCCACGTCGTTCCCGCGATAAATGAAACGATGAGGATGCTGAGCCGCGGTGACGGAATTCAGCATAACCGACAGATCTCCGCTGGTCGGATTCTTCATCCCGACCGGGATATCCATACCGCTGGCTGTCAGGCGGTGCTGCTGATTCTCCACAGACCGCGCTCCTATAGCCTCGTATGACAGCACGTCGTCCAGATAACTCCGGTTCTCGGGATACAGCATCTCGTCCGCCGTAGACAGACCTGTCTCCTCCGTCACACGGATGTGCATCTTGCGGATCGCGATGATACCCGCCAGCAGATCTGGTTCCTTCTCCGGGTCCGGCTGATGCAGCATCCCCTTGTATCCGTCGCCGGTCGTCCGCGGTTTGTTGGTATAGACTCTGGGTATCACCAACACCCTGTCCGCTACCTGATCGGATACCTTCTTAAGCCTTCTCGTATATTCGCACACGGATTCTTCGTTATCCGCGGAACACGGCCCTACCAGGACTATGAACTTGTCCTTCTTTCCCGTAAATACATCTCTGATCTCTTCATCTCTCTTTTGCTTTATCTCTCTGATCCTGTCAGAAACCGGATACTCTGCCTTCAATACCTCCGGCAGCGGCAGCTCATGATTGATCTTAATTGACATTTGCTTTCCTCCTAAACTCCTGTACTGAGCCCTTACCGCCTGCGCCGATCACACAGCGCGAATCTAAAGCCTGCAGGATAAGCGGTCGGTACACTCATATTTATCAATATAATATCTCGGCTCACTTGTGTCAATGTCTTTTGACGCTGCCGCATGGCATATGGTACTTTTATTTATGATAAACTTTCATAAAATCTATTCCATCCGAAAAGTTATTGCAGTATAATGTAGCCAATGTTAAATTGAGAGACACTGATACATAGCCTGGAGGAGGTATTCCATATGGATATAAGCAACTATAAGACATATATTTCGTCTGAAACGATGATGGGACCTAATAGCATAAGGATATTGGCAGAGCTGGTCGATAAATATCCTTTACAATTCGTTCCTGATGATATAATCCTCGATCTGGGATGCGGAACAGGACTGACAAGTCTTGTCATTGCAAAAGAAACAAAAGCAAAAGTTATTGCAAATGATCTGTGGATCAGCGCAGAAGATAATGGAAAACGGTTTGCCAAATGGGGCGTCAAAGACCAGGTAACACCTATGTGCGAAGATGCGAATCATCTTCATTTTGAAAGAAAGCAGTTCCGTGCTCTGATCAGCATTGATTCTTATCATTACTTTGCAGGATTCAAGGGATTTTTTCAGGAAAAGATTTTACCATTTGTAAAAGATAACGGCACGGTCCTAATTGGAATCCCCGGTCTCAAGGATGAATATACAGGCCGTGCCAAAGAGCTTCTCTCCGATTGGCTTGGAGACGACGCTTATATGTTCAAAAGCCCGAAACACTGGAGGGAACTGATCGGCAGCGGCGATAGAATTGAGTCGGTGACAACATGGGAAATGGATTGCTTCAGCAAAGCATGGGATGATTGGCTTGCGGTAAATAATAGATTTGCGCAAAATGATAAGCAGCATTTTGAAACAATCATCAAACCGTATACTTGCTTTGTGGGCATTTATATAAAGGTTAAAAAAGCATCGTAAACAAAATTTACAGAGCGGGGAAATAATTGTGGAAGATAATACATTAATAACAGAACAGACCAATCTGAAACTTGCAGATTACTTACATACATCAGCTAACGGCCGCGAAAATCTGGGTGAAGAGATACCTGTAGCAGTTTACCGGCTATTGGAATATTCCCTCCGCGAAGAACTGACCGAACAATTCGGACGAAATGACCAGATCCGCATTTTCCGTAATGCAGGTTACCGGGCAGGACAATATTTTGCAAAACAGCATTTGGATCTGTCACTGCCGTTCTCTGAATTTGCCGCCCAGCTTCAAAAGCAGTTGGAGAGATTCAAAATGGGGGTTCTACGAATCGAAAAAATAAATGAAGATACAGGCAAGATCATCCTCACAGTCTCGGAAGACGCCGACTGTTCCGGTCTCCCCACACTTGGAGAAACGGTATGCAATTACGATGAAGGTCTCATATCAGGAATCCTCACCGCTTATACCGGCAGCCCGTACACTGCGGTCGAGATCGACTGCTGGGCAACCGGGGACAGGGTATGCCGTTTTCAGGCAGAAGTCAAGGATTCGTTCCATGTACAGGAGTTGAGCGAGCCTTACCATGATTCGAAGCAGGAGCTTCACTCTCTGCAAAGTGAAATAGAAGAATTAACAGCATATACGGCAGAGCTTTCCAAAGGGAATCTGTCTGTCCCATTCCCAGACAAGAGTAATTTCCTGTGTGAGAATCTGAAAAACCTTCATGCGAACCTGAACCACCTCACCTGGCAGGCCCAGCAGGTAGCCAAAGGCGATTATTCACAGCAGGTAGCTTATCTTGGGGATTTTTCCGAGGCATTTAACGAGATGACCAAGCAGTTAAGGGAACGCGAAGAACGCCTGCGCCAGGAAACGCTCCGAGTCCGGAACCATGCCGAGATGATCGAGGGCTATAATGAGCTTATGGTCGAAATGCTCAGCAAACGGAAGGAATGGCTTCTTGTTGTGGATACGAACACGAAAGAAATCCTCTACTGCAACAAGAAGCATCACGGCGGCGCTGTGGATGCAAGCTTCTGCCGCGCCTGCAAAAAACGACTTCCATTTCAGCATGAGATCTTAAAATGGAACTGCGACGAACAATATAAAGTATGGGAAATGGGCGGGGACGCCGACACCCACTACCGTATCACTTCCTTCCCGATCCAATGGAAGGAGCATGATTCTCACGTCCACATCATCGTCGATATCACAGACGAGAAACGGGCTGCGCATAACCTTGCAAGCAAGGCTTATCATGACCCGGGAACCGGGATCAAAAACCGCCTGTTTTTCGAGGAATATATGGAGATGATCCTCCGGGAGGAACAGGATACTACTCTATGCTACCTCGATCTGGACGGACTAAAATATGTAAACGATACTTTCGGCCATCTGGAAGGCGATATCTATATCCAGAACTTTGTAGAGCTGATCAAGGCGAATTTCCGAAGCGAGGATACATTTGCCAGAATCGGCGGGGATGAGTTCTGCCTTGTCTTAAGCGGCAGTATCAAAGAACTCATAGATCTTAAAATGGCGGAGATCTTAAAAGACTTCCAGACAGGAGGCTATGCCGAATACCAATGCAGCTTCAGCTACGGTATCGTAGGGATCGACGGGGCCAACAACGACTTGTCTTACGACGATATTCTCCATAAGGCTGATGAGATCATGTACGAATGCAAACGCCGGAATAAAGAGAAATATCCGCAGCTTGTCCGGTAACGGAATGCTTCTGTGCCCGTACCGGATGTGCGTCTATGTTCCAACACAACGTTCTGCTCCGCGCTTCAGTTTGTGTAAAATGAATAAGTGCCTCCGGCACTTGAACCGCAGCGGACTCCGTTTGGGATTGAGACGTGCATCCGGCACAGACAGCGAATGCAGAATCGGGGCCAGTGTGCTGTCATAGCGTTACTTCTCCTTCGCTGATCAGATAATTCAGGAATCCTTCGCACCCTTCCAGAATATCATCGTAGGTTCTGTCAAAGTTGCCTGTATACCATGGGTCGGCAATATCTCTTGGGTTCTCGCTGAAATCCAGAAGCTTATATACCTTGTGTTCGGGGTCTGAGCCTATGATCCGGTCAATGTTCCTGATGTTCCGGTATTCCATTCCTAAAATATAATCATATTCCTTATAATCCTTTCTTCTTAGCTGAACCGCGTATTTGCCCCGGGTACTGATGCCATATTGCATTAATTTGCTGGCGGTTCCGGGGTGAACCGGATTGCCGAGTTCTTCGCTGCTAGTGGCGGCGGAGGCGATGCAGAACTGGGCTGACAGGCCTCTTTTTTGTACTATGTCGCGGAATAAGAATTCCGCCATGGGGGAACGGCAGATGTTGCCGTGGCATACGAAAAGTATCTTAATCATATCTCAAAAACTCCTTGTATTTACTGTATTTCCTTGATTTCAAGCCATTTCTGGCATTATTTTGACAAAGTGAATTTATCCTTTTTGTAGCATATCGTGGCATAAGTTGGCATATCTTAGCCTTCAAAATTAGTACAAATCTTAGTAAATTGACCTTATTTTTACTAATTTACTAATCCATATTTTAAGCCTCTCGAATCCTTTTCATTTCTTCTTGTGCGTCCTCAAATCCTGCATGAGTATATATGTTGAGTGTTACTCCTATATCACTATGCCCCATGATATATTGTAATGTTTTCGGATTCATTCCTGACTTTGCCATATTGGAACAAAAAGTATGCCGACATACATGAGGGGTTACTTTTGGCATCTGCGCTTTGTAGATACTGTTGTACTTTTGACAAATATGTTGAAAATATTTCTCCCAATGCAAAGCCACCATAGGCATTTCATTCTTATCCAGATAAAGGAATCCCACATATCCATCAATCATAGGCTCAGTCTTTGGTTTTACCCTTTCGTCAATGATACGTCTGAAACACGCCTCAATATCTTCTTTCATTGGTACATATCTAATCCCACTTGGAGTTTTGGTATCTTCTATGATATATTCCATATTTCTTTTTCTCTGTAACTGATGATCCACTTTAATTCTATGATTTTCAAACTCAATATCATCTTTTGTCAAACCAACAAATTCAGAAATACGGAGTCCTGTTTTGAATAAGATATAAATACCATCATAATAACGGCAAAAATGCTTATCGTTCTTCACAAACTCCAAAAACGCCCTTTCCTGCTTACGTGTAATAGCTTCCCTAGTACATCGAATAATTACTAACTGGCCTAATTAGCATTTGATTTTATGCCAGCTTTAACGACTTCATCCTGACTTATTTCATCCATTTTATAAGTCCAATGGTATACAACTGGCTCCCTGTTGACCTCTTCAAAATACAGGTATATGCGGTCAGCGAGTTCCTCCTTTGATTTGACTCGAATTCCTTTTAACATCTGCTTTGTCATCTTGCTAAAGAAACTTTCTATCATGTTTAACCATGATCCATGCATGGGCGTAAATACAAAGATAAATCGTCCCTCCGGACACGTTGCAAGATAGTTTTTTGTCTCCTTGGACTTGTGGGCAGAATGGTTATCGCATATGATACGTATCACATCCCCTTCTGGATATTTATTGTCCAGTTTCTTCAACAGATTGATAAAATCTGAACTTTTATGACTCTCGCTGACCAGTGGAATTGCTCCCCCAGTCAGCAGATCAATTCCTGCCAATAAGGAAAGAGTCCCTAAACGCTTATATTCCGCGTCACGGTAAACACATCCTGTATCCGCTGTTGGACGCAGGTCATCCCCGGTCGTTGCAATCGCCTGTATTCCGGGTTTTTCATCACAAGAAACTGTATGGACAACAATCCCATCTTCTGGGACGATTATGCTACCATCTTCATTAAACTGTAAGGATATTTGCTTATATACCAAAAGTACATCATGCATTTTCTGTTCAAATTCAGGGTCACGTTTTTCACAGTAATACTTGATTTTGAAAGGTTTGATTTCCGACCTGCGCAATATCTTTTGAACCATAGGTTTTGTGATCGTGGCAAGCCGGGGAAAGCCCACCTCTTGTGCATTTTTCTGAATATGCTGATGCAGGTTTTTCAGAGTCCAAAGTTCCTGGGAATAGCCAAGATCAGCTGGACGTTGGCAGGCCAAATCCACGATCCATGCCACAGCATCATCTGTAATTTCAATCGGATGACCAGGACGTGGTCTATCATATAAAGCAAGATCAACACCGCCTTCTTTAAACTTTTTAAGGCATAACTTAACGGTATTCACGTTAACATCTATGCGCTGTGCTATTGCGGCATTTGACTCACCTTGTGTTTTGTATATCAATATTTTTGCTCGGTCAACAATCTGAGCCTGTATTGTTCTGCATCTACACAGAGATTGGAGATATTCATAATCTTCCTGTTCAATATCTAATATATTTGCGTGTGCCATAATCAACATTCCTTCCTATATTAAATAATTTGATTATAACATTCATATATATATTTGGCTAGTTATTTAATTTATGATGTACTAGGTATCATTCAATTGTTTATCAACATCTCTGCCACCATACATAATACGTATAATACTAACGGTAGCACTGGTTTCATCTGGCAGATAAAACACCAAATAGTTATCCACCGGCAAAACTCTAAGCCCCTGACTATGCCAAGGTTCTTCCTCGTATAGTCTGTGTCTCATTGGCATTTGTTCAAGAGAACGGACAGCCTTCATTATGCGTTCTGTTTGTCCGGCAGCTGTTTCAGGTACCAACAATTCATACGCAATATATTCGTAAATGTCCCTCAAATCCTGTCTTGCTTCAGCGGAATATGCCACATGAAAAATCATATGCCAAAATCTCTTTTCATTTCAGCTTCAATGGCATCTGCTGAGTAAACTCTGCCAGCTTTTACATCAGAGATACCTTTTTCAATTTCTTTATCAAATTGTTCTTTCGTAAGAGAACCATAGGCCAACGGTGCCGTTCTTGGTAATTTCATTTCAAATGGAATTCCCTTTTGCAAAACAATCTGCCGTAGAAACATTCCTACTGCATTTGACATTGGAATTCCTAACTGATCTAATACACTTTCAGCCTGTTCTTTAAGTTCAGGCTCAACTCGTGCAAATACATTTGCTGTTCTTGCCATAATCATCGCCTCCTTCAACTGTATTCTATCACAGATGCTTGCAAATAGCAATCTATTTGCAAGCATCTTGTTTATGAATATTATATGGTTAAGGCGTCAAATTTATTCCGGTCACAAAAACAGCCTAAAACACCAATAATCCTCTCTCATCATAAACACTTCCCTGTGGCTCACCCTGGTTTCTCAGGCATCTGTCCAGAGCCATAATGGAAGCTACAATTCCATCTATCTTCTCTTTTGACTTCGCCTTGGTTACCTTGATATTCTCCGCAGCATCGGTCTCAATCACCACATTACCTGTCATCCATCGAAGTACCGGATGACCTGCATGAACAATCTTACCTTCCATCAGAAGTCTGTAGAACTCCTTGGTTGGCGTGCTCATACTTGCAAAGCCCTGTCCAAAGGATACCATTGTAAATCCGGCATCTTCCAGATTCTGAATCATATGAGTCGCATTCCACCTGTCCACCGCTATTTCAAGAATGTGATATTTCTCACCCAGATCACAGATAAATTTCTCAATGAAGTCGTAGTGAATCACATTTCCTTCTGTCGCCATCAAATGCCCCTGCTTCTCCCACACATCATATGGAACGGAATTCGCCTTCACTCTCAGTGGAATGGTTTCTTCCGGCACCCAGAAGTACGATACCAGGATATATTTCTCATCCGTATTTCTCGGTGGAAATATAAGAACCAGTGCAGTAATATCTCCTGTGCTTGAAAGGTCAAGTCCTGCATAACAATCTCTTCCTTCCAGCAATTTCATATCAATCGTATCATTGCCCTTCATGAAAATTGTATCTGGAATCCATGATGTTGTGCTTGATACCCACATATTCATTCGAAGCCACTTGAAGGTAATCTCATCAGCCGGATTCTGCTTGGCTTCTCGGTAAGCATCACGAAGTCGTTCAATATCAACCGTATATCCCAGTGAAGGATTTACCTTGTACCAATTTGCTTCATCTTCCCAGTCCTCATCATCCTTAAGTCCATAGACCACAGGATAGAATGTTGGGTCCACACGCCTGCCTTCCAGAATATCAATTGCCTTGGTATCCATATCCGCATAAAGCTCCGCGCCGGAGCCGTATTCCCTTATTTCAAAATCATGGCCGCAGGCTTCCAGCAGCGCCCGCAGCGCGCCCCTGTCCTCCCTGCTGTCATCACAGACCGCTATCTTCATCGCATTTCCCTCAATTCTGTGTTTATTTCCATCATAAATTATATCGGATTATGGGATATCCTATCAAATCCTATTGCACGAAATTCCCATAAATCGCACGAAATGACTATAAGCGTACAGCCGATACTGGCTGTGTAAGCATATTACCTCTGACTTCCCCGCTTTTTATCCAGTAATGAAATACACTCCTCCTGCAATCACGCATAATGGTACCTGTCTTTATTCTGATAAAGAAAAGCCAAAGCCACCACCATTGTAAGCAATTCCGCAATCGGCACTGCCAGCCACACCCCCGTCACTCCCATAAATTCCGGCAGTATCAGCAGCAGCACAAATATCAGCCCAAATGTCCGAAGGAAGGATAATACCGCTGACAGCTTCCCATTTGACAGCGCAGTGAATGTGGCTGAAGTAAAAATGTTCATCCCACAAAAAAGAAAACTGAATGGGAATATCAAAAAACCTCTTCGTGCAATCTCATAAACGTACGTCCCCTTTTCCGAAAAAAGGCTGACCAGCGGGGAGCCAAAGGCAATAGCCATTCCAAAAATAACGATAGAGGCCAGAATAATAAACCGCATACAGATGGAAAATACCTTTTTCAACCGGGCATTGTCCTGTTTCCCATAGTTATAGCTGATAACGGGAGCCACTCCCATAGAAAAACCTATGTAAAGAGCAGTCAGCAGGAACTGCATGTAAATGATGATCGTGATGGCGGCCACGCCGTCCTCACCGAGCAGTTTCATCATGATCCTGTTAAAAAGGAATGTAGTCACCGCAGAAGCGCCCTGGCTTACCATTTCTGAAAAACCATTCGTGCAGCTTCCCGCCAGTATGGAAATGTCCATGACAGGCTTCCTGAAATGCAGACTGCTATTTCCCACTGTGAAAAACAGTATACCCGCCACTGTCGGTATCAGATACCCTATTCCCGTTCCTAATGCTGCGCCTTTGATTCCCATCTGCAGAGGAACCATAAAAATATAATCAAACAGGATATTGGCTGCTCCGGCACTTATCCCAAGTGCCATTCCGAATCCGGGGCGTCCCGCCGTTACAATCAGGTTTTGGAAAAGAACCTGAAGCATACTTGCGGGCGTAAACAGGAGCAGGATGAACAGATATTCCTTACAATACGGAAATAAAATCCCACTTGCACCAAGCCCCCGAATCATATTGTCTATTAATGCAGTCCCCAAAATCATATTGATCACTCCAAATAAAGCACCCGCACCGATGATCAGAGTGAAATCCTGTGATGCCCTCACAGTCTCCCCTGCCCCCATCTTCCTGGCGACAATGGCACTCCCCCCTGTGGCAAGCATGGTTCCAAGCCCTACGATCAGATTGATCACCGGACATACAATATTGAGCGCCGACAGCGCGTTGGTGCCTACAAACCGTGCTACAAAAATTGTATCGACAATCGTATACAGCCCCATAAGCAGCATCATTATAATTGTTGGAAGTGCGAATTTCAGCAACGACTTTATATCAAAGTCTTGCGAAAGTGGATTTCCTTCTTCCTGTACTTCATTCATGCCCCGTTCCCTCCGTTTCTTCTTTCCGTAATATGAACTTCTGTGTCGGGTAACCAAACTCGACCAGCAGTTCCGCTTCAGCAAAGCCAAGGCTTTTGATTGTCTTCCGGTGTCCGGTATCAGCCTTATCACCCTCCCTGAAAGTCGTGACGGTGATTGCTTCGGAGCATACCAGTTCGTGCAGCGCTTTTTCACAGAATGCTTTTGCTATTCCCTTTTTCCGGTATTGCGGGTGCACGCCCAGAAAGTCAATGCTCCCTGTCATTTCATTAAATGCCATAATCCCGACTGCGGTGTCGGTGTCTTTCAGAATCAATGCCCGCCTGTTCCTGATGTACTCTTTGAGTCGTTCAAGATACTGCCCCTCATCCAAATGCGGGAAACCGTCAATCACAAGATGTACCAGTTCCATCCATGCCGGGATGTCTGTCTCTGTTGCATAGGCAATTTTCTGCTGCCAGCAGCTTTCCCCTTCTAAATTTGCAGGATTCTCATTCAAAATGTATCTTAACTGCAATGGGTAAAATTCTTCTTCCTCCCTGTACTGGTTAGGAGCCTTTTTATACATGGCCCTGAAACTGTCCGTAAAAGACTGCTGGCTTTCATATCCAGCAGTGAGTGCAATTTCGAGGATCGGTTTATCGGAAAAAACAAGCAGCTTTGCGGCCTCGGTCAACCTGCGGCGCTGTGCATAGGTCTGGATTGTCAAGCCAACCGTTGCCGTAAACATCCGGTGCAGATGGTACTTTGAGTAATGCAGTGCCTCCGCGATAGTTTTCAGATCCAACTTTTCATGCAGATGGCTTTCGATATAGTCAATTGCCGCTATAACATTTTTGATATTTCCTGGCATTGCAGCTTCCTCCTTTCTCGCCAAATTATAGCAGAGAACTTTATTCCGTTTTTCATGTATCTTGCGGTTTTTATGATTTACAAGCCACAAAAAGTATTTAACATCCCACTCTATAAATTCAGGATGCCTGCTGACTGTATCGGCTATATTTTTTTATTCTTCACCCGGTGGCATGAAACGACTATTTCATTCATTTTTTACCGTTTTTCTCATATACAAACACGGAAACTCTGCATACTATCACGGAAACCCTTATATTATCACGAAAACTCCCAGCCTGTTTCCGTGATAATACAGACAGTTTCCGTGTTCGTATAAGGGTTTTGCCTGCGAGTATCGACTTTTGCGTGATAGTATGGAGTTTTGCCTGATAGTATCCGGGTTTCCGTGGTAATAACCGACTTTTGCCTACGAGTATAAACTATCAGGCAAAAGAACCCCAGAACAAAGATTCGCACCCTCACTAATGTAAAAATGCCCTTAAAAGCACACGGAATTAATGTAACTCTGAAAGCTATGTAGTGCCGAAAGTACCGTGTTTACAGGCTTTGTGGGCTTTCCGTGTCTGTATCTGCCGGAAACTAAGACACCATTGGATGCCAAAGTTATCGCTCCCGACACAAGGCTCTTCCCCTGCCCCATTCATACTCGCTTCCTTCTTTCCCGCACTGGCTGCATTTATAGACTTCCTGTATGTATTGACGTACTTTCAACTGTGCCGGCTGAAATATCACTTCTGTACGGACCGCCTTTTCCCCTACTTTTATGAGCGGACTTTTACATACGGGACACTGCTCTTTGGGATCTACGATACATCTCTCCACTTCGACCGGAAGAGCGGCGATCATTTCCGCCCGGACTCCCGGCTGCCGCGCTTTCCTTTTATGCTCTGTGATGACGATCTCTTCCTGGCCCTGTCTGAGGGAATGCAGCAGTTCTTCCTGTCCGAACAGGCTCATCTGTCCCTCTGCCTGTGTGACTTCCGTGGAATGGCCGAACAGCTTCTTCCTTGCATGAAGGAGCGCCTGTGTCAGGTTCTCGATCTGGGTCTGCTGCTGTCTGAGCTGCTGGCTCTGGTGTTCGATTTTCTGTTCCTGCTCCTGTACAAGCCTGCGCAGTTCGAGCAGCTCCTGGTATTCTGGTCCGGTCAGCATGGGCGGCTCCCTCCTTGATGGTCTCTGGTTTTATGATACCATCTTTTGTACGAAAAATCGTAAGTAGGAAATAATCCGTACCTGTTCATAAATCTACGCATTTGGTAAAATATTCCTTAAAGATGAATAGAG
>ERZ808046.265-NODE-265-length-60747-cov-16.652678_pt1 | contig 60747 bp, 52 predicted proteins | sample MGYA00380196_ERZ808046 | MGnify/ENA primary metagenome ERZ808046 (study PRJEB31490, sample SAMN06133421) | mouse gut metagenome | isolation source: Z6_2 | host: mice | place: China: Chengdu | collected 2015-05 ... | reverse complement strand
AAGATTTAGAGTGAAAAATGCTTATGAAAACAAGTTTTCAACGCTTTTTTCGCTCTAAATCTTCGCATGGCTGAACTATTACACAAATAAACCGGTACAGTTCACGTCCAAGACCGGATCATCATATCTTAAATAGAAACAACAGTGTTTTGAGGTGGTCCATGATCCCCAAACTGGAAGTGAAAGATTTATGCTACTCCTACCATACGATGGAGGGGGAAACACAGGCCCTTTCCAATATATCATTTAAGGTCCAAGCAGGGGAATTCGTTGCCGTGGTTGGGCCCTCCGGATGTGGAAAGTCCACGCTGCTTTCCCTGATCTGCGGCCTTTTAAAGCCGGATTCCGGACAGATTCTTTTAGACGGAAAGAAGGTGTCAGGCGGGGACACGCGGATTGGATATATGCTGCAGAAAGATCATCTTTTCCAGTGGAGAACGATTTTTTCCAACGCCTGTCTGGGGCTGGAAATTCAGAAAAAGCTGGATGAACCCCATAAAAAGAAGGTGGAGGAGCTCCTTTTAGCATATGGCCTCCAGAGCTTTGCCAACGCCAGGCCCTCAGAGCTTTCCGGTGGTATGCGGCAGAGAGCGGCCCTGATCCGCACTCTGGCTCTGGAGCCGGACCTGCTTTTGCTGGATGAACCCTTTTCTGCGCTGGATTATCAGACCAGGCTTGCGGTCTGCGATGACATCAGCACCATCATAAGGGGCAGAAAAAAGACTGCCATTCTCATCACCCATGATCTTTCGGAGGCAGTCAGTGTGGCCGACCGCATCATCATTCTGACCAGGCGGCCCGGCCGCATTAAGGATACCATGTCCATAAGCTTTCCAGATGAAGCCGGAAGTCCCTTAAAACGGAGGAACTGTCCGGAATTTTCTGCTTATTTCAATGAATTGTGGAAAATATTAAAGAATTAGAGAGTTCGGAGGTGTTTCATGAAAAATCATGCAACTCTGGCCCAGCAGGAGTTTGTGGCAAAACAGCTCCGCAGGCGCCGGATGGTCACGGGCGCACGTATTTCGCTCCTCGTCCTGCTGCTTGCGCTTTGGGAAATCAGTGTCAGAGCAGGACTTTTGAATGGTTTTATTTTCAGCTCTCCATCCCGCATCGTGCAGTGTCTTTCTTCCATGGTGCTTGATGGAAGTATTTTTTTACACACAGGTATTACGATTCTGGAAACGGTCATAAGCTTTGCCCTTGTGACGGCCATCGGGATTTTCGGGGCCGTGGCCCTGTGGTCCAGCAAAAGCCTGTCAGAAATCCTGGATCCGTATCTGGTGATGTTAAACAGCCTGCCCAAATCTGCGCTGGCGCCCATTCTTATCGTATGGCTGGGAAGCAACATGCGGACCATAGTGGTGGCCGCCGTGTCAGTGGCGGTGTTCGGCTCCATTTTAACGCTTCACAATGGCTTTAAGACCATGGATCCGGACCAGATTAAGTTAATCTATTCTCTGGGCGGAGGAAAACGTGATATTCTGTTTAAGGTGCTGCTGCCGGGCTCTGTGCCGCTTATTATCAGCAATATGAAAGTAAACATCGGCCTTTGCCTGGTGGGGGTGATCATCGGAGAATTTCTGGCGGCCCGGGCCGGACTTGGGTATCTGATTATTTATGGTTCCCAGGTATTTAGCTGTGTTCACATACTGACAGGATTGGATGTTATAAGTAGTGTTCTCCCTTTTTATGCACATGGAGCAGAAAGATATATTCTGTTTATGCAGCCTGCCCCGGCGCACGTGCAGGGATAAGTCTTCCCTGGTAAAAAGATCCTTCTGCCGTTTTTGTGCAGGGTGAGAAAAAGACCAGAAAAAATCACGGATTCGATATCGTAAAAACAGATAATAATTATATTGTTTTTAGATAATATTGGGGAAGAAGTGCATCATCTGGCTGATGACTTCGTTTGCCAGGGGGGACAGGGTATGGTCCTCTCTCTTGATCCAGCCGATCTCCGAGCGGATTGGGCAGTCTGTGAGCCTCAGCGTGCGAAGCTGTGAATAGGAAGTGGGACCGCCCGGGTCCAGGGTGTCAAAAGGATAGTCGGAATTGAGGTAATAGGCATCCGTATTCCGCAGAGTTTCATATATCGTGGATCGTGAGGAGGTGACAAAGCGGCTGCCGCAGTCTTTAAGGCGAAGCCGGTTGTATATGTCCGAGTAGGGGCCGGAATCCATATAGGAGTACATGACCAGGGGATAGTCTTTTAACTCTTCCGGTGTTACAGAAGAACGTTCACTGCCAAACAGGGGGTTCTTCTGGCCGACAGTAACAGCCACATCCAGAACTGTGATGGGATAATACTGGAGTCCTTTGGCGCGGAGCTGACGGATGAATCCGTTTTTGTAGCAGGTCCACAAATTGATGACGCCGATCTCCGAGGACTGGCTGGAAACGGTGTCGGCAATGGTAGTAATGGAATTCTCAAATTGCTCGATCCGGATTCCCACAGAACGGTATTTCTGGTAAATGTCAGCACAGATCTTACTTAAAAAATAGTATCCGGTACTGGTGATGGAGAGAGTGAAGGTCTGTCTCTGTACGCCATGACTGATAAGGTGGTCAAGCTGGGAGAGCTGCGCCTGAATGGAAGAAACATAGGAAACGAACGTATGCCCGAAAGGGGTCAGGGTCACGCCGCGGTTGCTTCGGGAAAAGATGGCGTGGCCGATTTCTTTTTCCAGGGTACTGACCGCGTTGGACAGCACCGACTGGGAGACAAAAAGGTTGGCGGCCGCCCGGTTGATGGAGCCGGTCTTTGCGATTTCTACAACATATCTTAACTGATTGAGTGTCATATCTTCCATACCTCCTGATCATTGGATCGATCTTCCTGGATATTCGGATAACAGTTATATGAATTATATATTAACACATTTCAAAAAGCAAGAATTATAATAAGAATAGCAATCCGGAGTTGCACATATAGTAAAATTTTTATGAAAGGTGGATGAAGTTATGAAGCGTAAAAATTATGGAGTTCTTGCATTTCTGCCTCTGATCGTTTTTCTGGCATTGTATCTGGGCTTTGGTCTGTTTTTCTATTTTAAGGGCGAGAGCAGTCCTTTTAGCTTTGTTCCGCGTGAAGCAGCTCTGATCTTTGGAATTGCGTTTGCGCTTCTGATGGGAAGGGAAGAATTTTCAAAAAAGACAGAAGATTTTATGAAAAATGCCGCGACGCCGGGAGTGATGCTGCAATGCTTCATTTTTATCCTGGCCGGTATCTTTTCGGCGGTCAGTAAGGCCATGGGCGGTGTAGACGCTGTGGTAAATGCAGGCATGGCAGTTCTTCCGGCAAGATTTATTGTGCCGGGTCTCTTCATTATTTCCAGTCTGATTTCCACATCCATGGGTACCAGCTTTGGCACAGTGAGCGCGGTGGCCCCCATTGCCGTCGGCTTTGCTGAGCTTGGAGGTTTTGATATGACGCTGGTGCTCTGTGCGGTTCTTGGCGGGGCCATGTTCGGCGATAATCTTTCCTTTATTTCCGATACTACAATCGCTGCGACCCAGGGCGCCGGGTGCAAAATGAAAGACAAATTTAAAATGAATTTTTCCATTGCCGTTCCTGCGGCGGCTTTCGCAGTTGTCTGGCAGGTCCGTCTGGTTGCAGAAAGAAGGAACGGAGAAGATCATCTGGAAAAGGAAGTTCCGGCAGTGACAAAGATACCGCTTCGCAGGCCGGAAAAGATTGATTACAGTACCTTTGTTCTGACGGAAGATCTGGGAATGAAGAATATGGAGGATGCAAAATGATTGCGAAAATTTATCGGTTTGATCCGACGGTCGATCCGGAACCGTATTACAAAAGCTATGAAGTTGATGTAAAGGCAGAAGACCGTATGACGATTATGGACCTGCTGCTTTACATTTCGGAAAATCTGGATGGAACTTTAAGTTTCTTTTCCCACAGCGCCTGTCAGCATGGCATCTGCGGCCGCTGTGCGGTGAGGTGCAACGGAAAGGCGTTTCTGGCCTGTGAAAAGGTATTAGAGGGGGAAGATGTGACGATCGACCCGGTCAAAATACCGGTGGTGAAGGATCTGGTGGTGCGAAATTAGGCTTGCAGGCCCGGATAGATCCTGAAAAGGGGCTGTTGCAAAAGCAGATGAATCATCTGGCGGAGCAACAGCTCCTTTTTTTCATGCCAAAACGGATGGCATTCCGGTTATAATCGGCTGGAAAGTAACCAGTACCAGCAGGCGATCCTTCGTACAGTTTGCAGGAATGGAATGTATTATGGAATGAAAGACTTTCAGGCATCGTATATATAAAAAAAGGCTTAAAATTGGACGAAGAAAGGACGGCTTTGCCTGTAACAAAGCAGATTGAGATTTACAATCACATTGCAGCTTATCTGGCGGAAGCAGAGCTGATTGCGCCGGACGAAAAGGTCCGCTTCCTTGAAATCCTGAGGAAAGAGAGAAAGACATGGCGTTAGCGGTTATTTACTGTCGCTGCAGCACAGAGGAGGAAAGCCAGGTCGATGCCTTAAAGAACCAGGTGACTGAGGCAAGGACCTGTGCCAAGGAAAATGGCTGGACACTGGTGGATGAGTATGTGGAGTCGAAAAGTGGTACGACATCGAGAGGGCGGCAGCAATATGGCCGCCTTCTCGACGATATGCTGACTTCAAAATTTGATATTATCGTGATTAAGAGCCAGGACCGGCTGATGCGTAATACCAGGGACTGGTATTTATTTGTAGACAGGTTGTCAACACACGGAAAAAAGCTGTATCTTTATCTGGAACGAAAATTCTATTCTCCGGATGACGCCCTGATTACGGGGATTAAGGCGATACTGGCGGAAGAGTACAGCAGAGAACTCAGCAAAAAGGTCGTTAATGCCCATAAGCACAGACAGTTAAACGGCGGTAAGGTCATGCTGACAAACCGCGCCTATGGCTTTTCAAAGGCAGCGGACGGCAGTGCATTGATTGATGAAAAAGAGGCTGAAGTAATACGGCGAATCTATAAACTGTGCGCGGCCGGATACGGAAGCCGCACGATTGCCAATGTTCTGGAAAAGGAAGATATCGTAAGCACGGCCGGGAAGAGTATGAATGCATCAACCATACGGCGCATGATACGAAATCCGCTTTATAAGGGAACTTTTGTAATGAATAAGAAACACTTTGACTTCGCCACCAAAAGGACCACGAAAAATCCGGAGAGCGAATGGATTTATGATAATGGTCTTGTTCCGGCCATTGTGGATGAAGAGTTATGGGAAGAGGCAAACCGGGCGATGTCTGCGCGGGCGGAAAGGGGGCATCAAAATGGTAGATATACAAGAGGAAGCAACCCGGGAAAATATAGCCTGAGCGGGAAGCTTATCTGCGGCGTATGCGGAAGGCCCTATTACAGGTCATGGAGAAGAAAAAAGTCGGAGCCAGGGAAAGTGATTTACGAGTGGAAATGCAGCGGATATGTAAATTATGGAAGAAACAGAGAAAAACGGAGAGACAGCCAGAGAAAGGTGATGTTTCCTGATGGCGAAAGGGGATGTGATAACAGTCATCTGAATGAAGAACTTGTTTTTGATATGCTGAAGCAATATAGTTCTGAGTATTTTCAGATGAAAAGCGAGGAGAAGAACGGGATTATAGAGACAACAATCCGGCTTTTAGAGAGGGCTTTGGCACAGAGCCCTCAGGAAATCAAGCTGGAAAAACTTAAAAAAGAGGTTTCTGAACTGGAAAGGAAGAAGAAACTTTTATTGGATAAGCTCCTGGATGGGATTGTTTCTGATGAGGATTACAGGAAAAGAAGCAAAGGTCTGGATGAAAAACTGGAAAAGGCTTTGGAGGAACAGGAACAATATCAGATTCCGTTTACACAGCAAAAAAATTTGGGAAACCGCCTGATGGAAATTAAGGAAAGGTTAGAACATGGCGGACTGGAAAGAGCCACAGCAGGAAGGCTTCTGGACGATATTGACAAAATTGTGGTACATGAATGGCAGCTGGAATTCCGGTTTCATCCGCTGCATATGCCTGGAATCCCGATGGGCGAGTTTGGAATGACCATGCAGGCTTTGAAGGATGATAAAAGGATGTTTTCCTTGTTTTTGGATTATCCATTCCCATCAGATACCGAGAAAGGCAGATTCCTGGATAGACAAAGGCTTATGCAATGGATAAAAGAGTACCCTTTTTTTACTGTGAAGCAATATGCGGAAAAGATGGGGAAGAGTCCATATATGATTCAAAACCGTATGAATGAGCTTCGGAAGGCGGGATATATAGAATTCAGGAAGTCGGGGAAGGATGGGCGGTGGGTGATTATAAGGGAATTGCCTGATATCAGAAAAAGACAAGTTGATATAGAACATTGTATTTTAAGCAAAGGTTGTATATAATGAAATCAGGAGAGTGAGAAGGAGGATGTGTATGTCCGGGCAAATACATACAGACTGGGAACAAATAGGGATTGCCAACGATTTTCTGTTTGGGAAAATCATGAGGAATCCCAGATTATGTAAAAAACTTCTGGAACGGATACTGCCGGAACTGGAGATCGATCGGATTGAGTATCCGGAACTTCAAAAGACAATTCGTGAAGATGTGGATGCAAGAAGTGTCAGGCTGGACGTTTATGTAAGGGATGGAAAAGGAGTTGTGTACAATATTGAGATGCAGGCGGTTAATACCAGAGAGCTGCCTAAAAGAAGCCGGTATTACCAAAGTATGATAGACCTCCAGCTTATGGATAAGAACCAGTCCTACAAAGAGCTGAGCCGCAGTTATATTATATTTATCTGCCTGACAGATATATTTGGATATGGACATCATATTTATACATTTGAGAATCTTTGTAAAGAGGAAGATGGTCTGCCATTAGGTGACGGAACGAAAAAGATATTTTTAAATGCATCTGGCGAGAAACAGGATGTCAGCCCACAGCTAAAAGCATTTTTGGATTATGTGGCAGGAAGATCATCGGAGGACGAATTTGTGAAGGAACTGGAAGAAGCGGTAAAGGAAGCAAAGAAAAATCGAGAATGGAGGCATGAATATATGACGTTATTGATGCGGGACCAGGAGAACCGGGAAATTGGAAGAGAAGAAGGAAGAGCGGAAGGAAGAGAAGAAGGGAGACAGGCGCTGGTCTCCACATTAAGAGAGATGAACGCACCGGAAGCAGTTATTTTGCAGAAGCTTATGGAAAAATTCAAATTGACAGAAAAGGAAGCGGCGAAATATCTGACATAAAAATCAGGCAGAGTATCGTAGAGGGCCGTATGCTTGCGTCAGATATGTAAAGAATTGCGTTTGGCAGGCTAAATTGAGGAGGCGCGGTGTGCATTCGTATCAGTATGTACTCGCGCCTTTTTAAGCTGGACCTGGTGATGATGGCTATCGTGATTCTCTGTGTATTGTCGGCCCTGCTATATCAGGGGATTGCGATTCTGGAAAAGAAGTTTGACCGGTAGCAGGAAGGACTGAGAAATGAAGCCAGGCGGCGCTCCAAAACGGAGCGCCGCCTGGCTGTGACCAGATTATTGGAATGCGTCTGTCATAATGCGCCATACAATGCCAAAGGCCTGCTCAAACACTTTCATATCCAGGTATTCTCCGGTTGTATGTACATCAAACATTCCGGTGGAAATTCCGGAGCAGTGGAAGCCTTTTCCGGAAAAAATATTGGAATCTCCGGAGCCGTTGGTCACTACATATTCGGGAGTGAAGCCCTCTGCCTCAAGAGCATGCAGGGTAAGACGGCTTAGGAAGCAGTCGGGGTCCGGTTTGCAGGGCGGACAGAAATGGTCAATATCAATGTCGACGGAAGCCTTAAATTCGGCGGCAGCATCGTTGCAGGCTTTGACAATTTTTGCAACCTGATCATCAATTTGTTTCTGAGTGTGGGAACGGACCTCACAGGTGAAGGTTACGGTATCAGTTACTATATTGGTGGCTCCGCCGCCTTCGATGCGGCCGATATTGGAGGTGGTTTCCGGGTCGATACGGCCGAAAGGAACACGGCTTATGGCAGCCGCAGCCACGGCAATGGCATTGATGCCTTTTTCCGGTTCGATGCCGCCATGGGCCGTTTTTCCGTGGAAGGTGATGGTCAGGGAATCCTTACCGGCTCCGGAGGTAATCACCGGACCGATTTTTCCGGCACCGTCCAGGGAGAAAATGTTTTTGGCAGGAAGTTTGGAGCAGTCAAAGGTTTTAGCTCCGTACATACCATTTTCTTCACAGATAGTAAAGAGAAGGTAAAGGTCCCTGTGGGGTGTACCAGTCTCTTTCAAAAGATCTAAAAGTTCCATAGTCATAACAATTCCGGACTTGTCATCAGCGGCCAAAATGGTGTTGCCGCCGCTTCTTAGTATTCCGTTTTCAAATACGGGATGGATTCCGATTCCCGGTTCCACTGTGTCCTGATGGGCGTTTAGGCAGATGGCTTCGCCGCCTAAAGTGCCCGGAATATGGATCAGCAGGTTTCCTGCATGATCGCCGCCGATGGCTTTTCCGGCTTCATCGCGGTATACCTCGTATCCCAGCTTCTCAAAATAGTTCTGGAGATAGTCGGTCATGGGCCCTTCCTTATAGGAAACGCTGTCGATCTGAATGATTTCCGTGAGCCTGGATAAGACTCTTTCCTGGTTGATCTGCATGTAATTCCCTCCATGTTTTCTCAGAAAAATGAGCGGATTTGAAGTGTTTCAGGATTGCCAGAGCACGTAGTGCGAAGCAATCCGTGGTATCATAGGGGCAAAAGACCTTTTGCCCCAACATCAATATATATTCCTATTATACGAAAGGATGGAAGGAAAAGCAAGGCTGTGGCGTCCGTCTTGTGAAGATTCCGTAACAGTTCAGCCATACATCTTCTTGCCTGCGTACCGCGGACAAGAAGCGCCGGGTGTCCGCCCTATGAAGATTTAGAGTGAAAAATGCTTATGAAAACAAGTTTTCAACGCGTTTTTCGCTCTAAATCTTCGCATGGCTGAACTGTTACAGCAATTTCTGTGGTATCCCCACTTTAAGTTGTGATGCAGGCCGGAAAATGGTATACTGTCTGATGACAGTATACCCTCTTTCTGAAAGGAGATTTACCCCCATGATTTCATATGAAAAATATAAATCCCTCTTCCATGACTATGCCAGCCGATACGACAAATCCGATGGCCGTGTGGAATTGAAAATCATTCATACCGAAGCCGTTGTTTCCATCATGGACAAAATCTGTGAACAGCGTCATCTGCCGGAACACACCCGTGCGCTTTCTTTCCTGTGCGCTCAGTTCCACGACATCGGCCGTTTTGAGCAGCTGAAGCAGTTCAATACTTTCCTGGATCATATCAGCGTAAACCATGCCGCTTTAAGCTGCAGTATTCTGGAAGAAAGCAAGATTTTAGATGAACTTCTGGAAAATGATAAAAGAAAAATTCTCATTGCCATCGAAAATCATAATAAGCTTGAAATTGACTCCTCCGTGTTTTCTGCCATTAAAGACGCCCGGGACCCCCAGACCCTTGAGGATGCCCGGGAGTGTCTGGAATTATGCAGGCTCATTCGCGATGCTGACAAATGTGATATTTTCCGTGTTTTCGCCATGGAGGATATGAATGATGTCATAGGTGTCCCTGAGGAATCCTTGGTTTCTGAAACCATCTCCCCGGCAGTTCTCTGTGCCATACGGGAACGCCGCTCTGTGGACAAGACCATACGCAAAACCCATCTGGATTATTGGATTAGTTTTCTTGGCTATTTCTTTGATATGAATTATCCGGAAAGCATAGAAATTGCCCGCTCACAGGGATATTACCGGATGCCTTTTGAACGGACCGCTTTTACAAACCCGGAAACAAAAGCCCAGATAGCCGAAGTTTTTACAGTCCTCGAAGATTACATGAACCATTTTTCTGGTATCAGAGGTGTTCCCAAAATCCTCTTTGATTTTTTTAAATGCCACCCTTCCCTGGCTCTGGCTTTTTCCGGCGGCACCGACTCGGCATATCTTTTATATGCAGCCACAGCCTGTGGATGTGATATTCATGCCTATTACGTTTCCACGCCGTTCCAGCCGGCCTTTGAGCTTTCTGATGCCAGATGCCTTGCCGATTCACTTAATGCCAGAATGACGGTTCTTCCTTTTAATGTATTGGAAAACAAAACTGTGAAAAAGAATCCGGAAGACCGCTGCTATCATTGCAAAAACGAAATTTTCAGCCACATTCTGAAAGTTGGCGCCTCTGACGGATATAAGGAAATCGTTGACGGTACCAACGCCTCCGATGATGCCGGAGACCGTCCGGGCATGCGAGCCTTAAAGGAGCTTAATATCCTTTCTCCCCTTCGGGAATGCGGCATAACAAAAAAGGCACTCAGGGATTATTCCCGGGATGCCGGACTGTTCACCTGGAATAAGCCGGCCTATGCCTGCCTGGCCACCAGAATTCCCTGCGGAATTGAGATTCAGTCCGAAATCCTTCAAAACGTGGAGTGGGCTGAAAGCCAGCTTTCTTCCATGGGCTTTGAGGACTTTCGCGTGCGGGTATTTCCGGAGCCGTCCGGAAATGCCGGAACTTTTGCTGCCAGACTCCAAATCGCCGGGCATCAGCTTCCCCTCCTGATGGAACGGAGGACAGAAGTTTTTTCTCTCTTAAAAGAACGGTTTGGCAGCGTTCTTCTGGACCTGGAAACCAGAGCTTCTTCCCTTTAATATATCTGTATAACCGTTCAGACAATCCCCGAACGGTTATGACGCACAGCTGCTTAGCACCCTTTCTCCACTGTAAAGACAGTCTCATAATATTCATTGAGCCATGCAATGGCCTCTTTCAGACCTTCCTGACTGAATGCAAAGTCATGGGAGGTCTTTTTCTCATCGTCTGTCACCGCAAGGTTAAAAGGCCCCGGCCAGACCGTGGACCGGATTTTATCTCCTTCTTCGCTGCTGCTTTTTTTTATCAAAAAATTCATACCTTTGTGGCTTCCTGTGAATACCGTCTTTTTTAAATATGGTATGGAAATCATGCCATCCAGATCAATCACTTTTTTCACACCTCCGCGTCAAAATTAGTCACGGTTCACGGGGAACGTCTTCTTGTTTTGTTTTCATGCTCCATGAACTGCAAGGAAAATTATAACACTTTTTCTCTTTTCTGCCTATTGTAAATTCCCCGGTATCTAAGTATACTAAAATTATTCATGTAGCTGTTCAGATTCCCTCTGAACCGTTACTTATTAGCTGCTGTTCGCGGGAGGACATCATGACTGCCATATTTCTTGCACCGCTGTACCTTATATTGAATGGTTACATTTTACTCTGGCTTTATTCCTGGGCCGAAGCCCTTTTTCATGGATTTCGCTCCCCCTGGTTCAGAATTCCTGCTGCCATCCTCTATCTCTTTTTCTCCCTGACCCCCTTAACGGGCCTTTTGACCACCAGAAACCCTTTCCATCGTATTCTTAAAATACTGGGAAATTACTGGCTGGGGACACTGGAATATGTGCTACTGTTTGTCCTGTTTTTTGATGCCATCCGCCGTATCACCGGACATTCCTTTCTGATTCGCTATCGTTACCCTTCCATGCTTCATGCGTGGCCCAAAAGTCTTTTGCTGTTCGGCTGCCTGGCCGTTTTTCTGGTATGTTCCTTAAGCTTATATGGAATCATACATGCCAAAAATATCAGGGTGCGGCATTACCCGGTTACCCTTTATAAACCCTGCAAACTTTCCGGTCTTAAAATTGCCCTGATTGCCGATCTTCATTTAGGCTATAACTCCACCGAGCGCCACATAAAAAGAATTGTGGAAGCCATCAATCAGGAGAAGCCGGATCTTGTCTGTATTGCCGGGGACTTTTTCGACAATGAATACGAAGCCATTAAAAATCCGGAAACCCTGGCCGAACTTCTTGCTTCTCTGAAAAGCACCTATGGAACCTATGGTTGTTTTGGCAACCACGATGTCAGTGAAAAAATCCTTGCGGGATTTACTTTTCCCCACCGGGAGAGACTGAGCCGGGATCAGCGTTTTATGGACTTTTTGGATTCTGCGGATATCCGCGTTTTAGAAGATGAGACCATCTTTCTCTCGGACAGCTTTTATCTCTCCGGCAGGAAAGATCCGGATATGGCAAAAAAAGAAGCGGATACCAGGCTTTCTTATGATACCCTGACCCATGAACTGGACCAGTCTTTCCCCATTATCGTTATGGACCATCAGCCACGGGAGCTTGCGCTGGGAGAAGCTGCCGGAGCTGATCTCATTCTTTCCGGCCATACCCATGGCGGCCAGATGTTTCCTGCCAGTCTCTTTATGCCCCTTTTCTGGGAAAATCCATGGGGCATTAAAAAAGCAGGCTCCATGACTTCTGTGGTCACTTCCGGCGCCGGAGTCTGGGGCCCTGCCATGCGGATAGGATCCGATTGTGAAATTGTTATTTTGGATGTGGCCTTTCGCCCGGAACCGTGATAAGATAGGAGATGGAAAACCTCAGTCTAAATCAGGAAAGGGAAAAAAACATGAAAAAATTTATCCGGTCCCTTGTGGACACTTACGAAGAACAGCTAAAAGAAATCCGTCATCATCTTCATGAAAATCCGGAGCTTTCTTTCGAGGAATATAAAACAGCTCAGTATATCCGCGAAACTCTGACCCAGATGGGGATCTCCCTCCAGGAGGGGATAACAGGCACCAGTACCGTGGGCATTCTTAAAGGCACAGTGCCCGGACCCTGCATCGCCTTCCGCGCGGATATTGATGCTCTTCCGGTCAATGAAACCAATGATCTTCCCTACAAGTCCAAAACACCTGGTGTTATGCATGCCTGTGGTCATGATACCCACACGGCATGTCTTCTGGTATTTGCAAAAATACTTTCTTCCCATAAGGAATTGGTCAGGGGAACCGTTAAATTCATCTTCCAGGCGGCGGAAGAAAAGCTTCCGGGAGGTGCGAAAGCACTCTGTGCCGACGGTGCCATGAAGGATGTGGATATGGTACTTGGCTTCCATTGCTCTTCTTCTTTTCCATTGGGAACCGTTGCAGTCTGCCGGGGAGCCACTTCCGCCGCCATTGGTATTTATGAAATTAAAATCCAGGGTAAAGGCGGCCATGGAAGTTCCCCCCACAATGCAAAAAATCCTGTTCCGGTTGCCTGTATGGTAGGTTCCGCCTTAAACCAGATTCTGGCTGAAAAAAAGGACCCCACAGAGGGCGGCGTGCTCACGGTTTCCTATATAAACGGCGGTCAGTATCCCAACATCATCACTGACACAGTAACCATGGGAGGAAACATCCGTACCTTAAATAATGAACTGATCAATCGTGTCTTTGACAGTATCCGTTCCATCAGCAGAGGGATTTGTGAGGGGTATGGTCTCACCTGTGACGTGACCACAACTCTTGGTTATCCGGCCACCATAAACGTGGACGAATACACCGATGCCATCATGGAGACTGCCGTACAGATGGACTATGCGGCCGTGGAAAAACCCACGACCCTGGGCGGTGAAGATTTTGCATATTATCTTTTAGAAAAACCCGGTGCCTATTTCCATGTGGGAATGGCTGATCCGGAGCGCCCCATCACTTCCTCTCCCCACCACAACTGTAACTTTCAGTTAGATGAACGCGGACTCCGCACAGGACTGGAAATGGAGCTGGCCCTGTATCTAAAACTCACAAAACAAATGTAATACCTGAAAATATTTATAAAAAGGATGGTGAATCTCATGCCTGTGTTTTCTGCCAAACGCCTGAGGACATATTTCCTTGTGGGCACTGTTACTGGTATTTTATATGTATCTTTAAACCGTGACTCCAATTCCACATACCAGATTATTGACGGCCTGTTTGCGGCGGGAGTACTTCCTATGGTTGCCGGCCTGTTCCTGCTCTCCAAATCCCTGGACGCCTTTGACCTGAGGGCCTATGCAAAGGACAAGCTTAATAAGCACAGCGATCTGGCCTCCGATGCTGGCAGTTCTGATTCTTCCGGAGCTGAAGAAAAATCGGAATCTGAAAATGCTCCCCTGCCCAAAAAAGAACCTGCTCCTTCTTTTCGGGAGCCGCTTCTTGTGGGCGCTGTTTTCTGCCTTGCCTCTATATTTTCATCCCTTGTACTTTTATAACCACTATGAAAGGAGTGTGTCTTAAAAATTGCTGCTGATTAAAAATGGAAACTTAATTACTATGGCCGGACTCTACGAACAGACCGGCGACATCCTGATTGACGATGGAAAAATCGTGAAGGTTGGACAAGTGGGGCCGGTTCCCGAAAGCTGCGAGATCATTGACGCTGCCGGGCGGACGGTAACTCCGGGACTTGTGGAAGCCCACTGTCACATGGGACTCTGGGGAACCGCATGCCAGGAAGAAATGGATGGTAACGAAAGTACCAGTCCTGCGCTTCCGGGCCTCAGAGGCCTGGACGCGGTTAATCCCGAAGATGCCACTTTTGATGCGGCCCTGCGCCATGGCATTACTACTGTTGTCACCGGACCGGGAAGCGGAAATATCATCGGCGGGACTTTTATGGCAATTAAAACCGCCGGGGAAGATGTGGATTCCCGGATTGTCCGTCAGGAGCTGGCCATGAAAATGGCGCTGGGCGAGAATCCCAAGACCAATTTCGGGAAACGCGGTATGGCACCAAAAACCCGAATGATGAATGCCGCCATCATGCGGGAACAGCTTTTTAAAGCAAAAGAATATTATGAGAATTATAAGGTAAATGGTCAGAAGCCGGATTTCCCCTTTGATTTCCATATGCATTCCCTCATGCGTGTTTTTGAAGGAATGCGCGTAAAAATCCACGCTCATCAGGCAGATGATATCCAGACAGCCATCCGCATTGCCAATGAATTCGGCCTTCGTTACTCTATTGAGCACTGCACCGAGGGCTATATGATACCGGAAGTTCTTAAGAAAAATAACACCCAATGTCTCCTTGGCCCCACTGTGGGTGGAAAAAGCAAGGTGGAAACCCAGAACCGCTCCTTTGATGCCGGACGGATTCTGGAAGAGGCAGGAATCACCTTCGCGCTCATTACCGACGCCCCCTTCGTTCCCATCGAAAACCAGCTTCTCCAGGTGGCTCTCTATGTAAAGAACGGCATGTCCAGAGAAATGGCTATCCGAAGTGTTACCCTGAACGCCGCCAGAATTACAGATATTGATGCCAGAGTCGGCAGTATTGAGCCTGGCAAAGATGCTGACGTAGTAATCTGGGATGTGGAACCGTTAGCCACAATGAGCCAGGCAGGAACCGTTATTATTGACGGCAGGATCGCATATCAGAGAAAGGCAGGTGAGAGCAATGTTGATTATCAAAAACTGTAAATTAATCAATATGGCCGGAATCTACGAAGAAAAGCGTGATCTGGTTATAAAGGACGGAAAGATTTTTGATATCTGTGCAAATGCCCTGGATACATATGGCTGTGAACACGAGGTAATTGACGCCTGTGACAATTATGTAACCCCGGGACTCGTGGAGCCCCACTGCCGTCTCGGTGTGCAGGAGGAAGTGTTCCGAAATGAAGGGAATGATGCAGATGAAGCCACTGACCCCATTCTTCCCCAGCTTCGCGCCCTGGATGCCATAAATCCCCAGGATGAGGGCTTTCAGATGGCTCTGGCCGGAGGCGTTACCACGGTTGTGACCTGCCCCGGCGATGCCAACTTAATCGGCGGAACCTGTGCTGTCTTGAAAACTGCCAGAAACACTGTGGACGAGATGGTTCGCGTGCCGGAACTGGCTTTCCATATGTGCCTGACCGATGGTGTAAAAAACACTTATGAGGGAAAGAAAACACCAAAAACCAGGCTCGGAAGCGCCGCTTTGATTCGTGAAGCCCTGATGCGGGCCCAGAGATACCATATACAGTGGACTGCCTCTAAAAAAGATCCCCTGGTGAAGCCGCCGAAATTTGATATGAAGCTTCATTCCCTGATGCGCGCTTTCGATGGCATGCCTGTTAAATTCACTGCCAAACGCAGCCATGATATGCTGACTGCTATCCGCATTGCAGAAGAATTCGGTCTTGCCTATACACTGGAAAACTGTGTGGAAGCCTGGCTGATTCCTCAGGAACTGAAGAAACACCATGTTAAGTGTGTCATTGGGCCCACCTACGGAGAAAAGAGCAGCGAATATCGCCACCGCGACCCCATTGCAGGCGCGGTACTGGAACAAAACGGCATTGAATTTGCAGTCTCCACAGGTCATCCCACCATGAATATTGAACTCGCCGCCATTCACCTGACCCTGATGTATAAAAAGGGCCTGACTCCCAGAACTGCTCTGGAGGCAGCTACCATCAACGCTGCCAGATATTGTGGACTGGAAGACCGTGTCGGAAGCCTGGAGCCGGGAAAGGATGCAGATATTGTCATCTGGGACGGGTATCCTTTTGATTATTATACCTCCGCCTCCACTGTTCTCATCGACGGCGCTGTCGTGTATACGAAGAATCATTAACAGTAAACGGACATAGCAAAAAATCCCGTTGCCGCCAGGTTTTTCCGCCTGACAGACAACGGGATTTTTATCGTTTTCCCCGATTTTTGATTACAGATCTTTAGCCGCCGGAAATCCATAGGCTGAATCTGCGCTCATGACAGCCCTGAGAATTGCCTCAGACATCACCTGTGCCGCCAGGGTTCCAGCCATATCCTGATCTGCCATGACCTCACCTGTGGAAAGTGCATAAATGCTGTCCCCGTCAGCAGTTGTATGAAGCGGACGAATGGAGCGGGCATAACCGTTGTGAGCCATACCGGCAATTTTGCAAAGCTGAGTTTTAGTAAATTTTCCATTGGTGATGACAGCGCCGATGGTGGTATTGTCAACAAATTTATTTTTTACCACTTCGTAGCTTTTATAGACCTCTTCTTCTGTACTAAGGAATGTTTTTTTGTCATTCCCCAGAAGTCCGGCAACCTTTTTCCCATTTTTCCAGTCGTAAATATCTCCCAATGAATTAACGGCCACAATGGCCCCCATTTTAAGCTCACCGATCTGAACTGCATAGCTTCCAATTCCTGATTTCATACAGAAGTCTTTTCCATGAAGCTTACCAACCGTAGCTCCGGTTCCGGCTCCCACATTTCCATCCGTGTAATTCCCCCGTTCTGCCTGCTCACAGGCCGCATAACCCATGGCTTTATCAGGCCGGACCCTCCAGTCCCCTGCGCCCAGATCAAACAGACAGGACTGGCAGATCAGCGGAACCTTCGTGATCCCCACATCGAAGCCAATATTTCTCTCCTCCAGATATTCCATCACGCCTCCGGCCGCGTCCAGTCCAAATGCGCTTCCGCCGCTTAACAGCACTCCGTGAATTACTTCGGCGGCCGCCATGGGCTTTAATAATTCTGATTCTCTGGACGCAGGTCCGCCTCCCCGCACATCCAGTCCGGCCGGCATTCCTCTTTCGCAGAGAATCACCGTGCATCCGGTTCCGGCTTCCTTGTTTTCTGCATTTCCTATTTTAATATTTTCTATTTCCTGGATTTTAATCTCCTTCATGATTTTTCTCCTCTGTTTTCTTTCCATTTATTGGCTGCCCTACCTTTTATCCTGCGAGCGCAGTGCGAGCTCGAACCTGCTTCGCAGCTTCTCGCTCACGGGCTTTCGCGTATAGGATACTTATAGGATACTACTCCCTTGGCATGGGGGCTCTGCCAGATGGACTCAATGTGAGCCCGCAGTGCGAGCTCGAACCTGCTTCGCAGCTTCTCGCTCACGGGCTTTCGCCCTATGGAAAAAATCTGCCGGAAGGCTGCTTACGTGCAAGCACGACGCAGCTTTCCGGCGGATTTTTTCCGCACTGCTCATTGCTTTCGTGGACATTATACCATTAATTTTCTTTCGTGCATATGTTCAGCAGTATTTTTTATTTTTTCTTTGTATAATCAGGAAATTTTCCTTGTATAATCAGGAAAAAATGTATATACTGGAGAGGGTGATGAAAATGAAAATCTCAGACCTTGAATTTCCGGAAATCTTCCGTTTAATACAGATAAATAATTCTTAAAGCAGACGTCCTGTCTGCTTATTTTAATGCTTTGGCAAGTTGAAGGGAAAAAGGATTCATACAGATTAAAAGAAAGGAATGTTACTATGAATAACAAACAGAACCTCAAAAAAGCGGCCGAACTGTTTCTCGTCCTTTTTGGAAACTTTATCATGTCTGTGGGTGTCGGAGCTTTTATTATCCCGTCCGGCCTGATGACCGGGGGCGTCACAGGCATGGGCCTGATTATCTCCCATTATTTCGACATCCCTGTATCTGTCTTTGTAGGCATATACAATGCCCTGATGTTCTTAATCGGAGCTTTCTTCCTGGGAAAACACTTTGCTGTCAACACTCTGATCAGCAGCTTTCTTTTTCCCTTTCTCCTTGGCCGTATTGAGACCCTGATGACTGCCCCCCTGACCTCTGATCCCCTGCTTTCTGTCATTCTCGGCAGTCTTTTAATCGGCAGCGGAATTGGCCTTGTCATCCGTGCGGGGGCATCCACCGGAGGCAACGATATTCCGATTCTTTTACTCAATAAGAAGTTGGGCATCCCCATATCTGCGACAATGTATGCCTTTGACACAATCATTCTGCTTTTACAGATTCCCTATTCTGAGCTGGAAATCGCCCTGTATAGCATTGTATCAATTCTTCTTTACACTACCATGGTAGGAAAGGCCTCTACTCTGGGAAAAGGCCGTATGCAGGTCCGTATTATCAGTAAACATTATAAGGAAATCAGTGAAGTTATCCGCTCTGAAATCGACCGGGGTGTTACTTTGTATCATATCCAGGGCGGCCACTCTGGTGAAGAATCCTGTGAAGTAATGACAGTGCTCTCCTCCCGGGAATTAAACCGTTTAAACCGCCTGGTTATGGAAATTGACCCCCAGGCTTTCATTATGCTGGCGCATATCAACGAAGTCCGGGGACGCGGATTCTCTTTTGGAAAGCAGGAAGGAATATAGTGATATCTTTTTCTTCTTAAATGAAACAGTGATGCCTGCCGACACAGGCATCACTATGATTCTCCATTAAAATCTTCATCCGGCAGTCGCATCAAATCTGCTTCAGATGTTTTCCAAACCGCTGCTGATCGCATACTGCTTATGAGGGAATTCCATTGGGAACTCTCAAATTCATCCGCCATTACTGCCACTGAATCGTAAGATCTCCTGTAACAGGTTCTGTAAAATCAGCATCCCAGCTTCCGGTACTCGCCGGATTCAGCCATGGTTCTATCGCACATTGGCCCTCTTTTACATGCTGAGTACCAAAAACTGCTCCATTATACATGAATGTCACCGTATATTCTGCCGGTTCTGTCGGAGCCTCCGTCGTGCTTTCCGTTGGTGCCTCCGTAGTACTTTCTGCAGAAGTTTCCGTTGGCGCTTCCGTTGTATTTTCTGCAGAAGTCTCTGTCGGCGCTTCCGTTGTATTTTCCGCAGAAGTCTCTGTCGGTGCTTCCGTTGTGTTTTCTTCTGTCTGAGAACCTCCCGAACCGCTGCCCCCACCTGAGCTTCCACTTCCATCTGAACTGCTGCCTCCGCCTGAGCTTCCGCTTCCGCCTGAACTGCTGCCTCCGCCTGAGCCTCCGCTTCCGCCTGAACTGCTGCCTCCGCCTGAGCCTCCGCTTCCGCCTGAACTACTGCCTCCAGAGTTGTCTGAATCATCCACATCGTCGTATCCGGGACCGATTTCCTTCTTTTCCTGATTAGATGGAACGGTCTCTGTCACTGCCATGGAAGTTTCTTCCAGCGTTTCTGGTGTTGTAGAGCTTTCCTCTGTCGGCATCGTCTCTGTCACTCTGCCGGCTGTTGCTTTTTCCCCGGGGCCGGATTTTTTCGTCTTTTTTTCTTTCTCCGTACTCTTTCCCTCGTTTGTGTTTTCTGTTGCTTCGCCGCTGTTTTGCTGATTCGTGCTCTCTGCCGCCTCGCTGCTTCTTGCCTCTTTTATTGTTTCCGATTCCTTCGATTCTTCCCTGACTCCCTCTTCCGTTATGCCTTTGGTGTTCATCATCTCCTGAATCAGACGCAGAATATCCGGCGGAAGCTCTTCATACTTTATATCCCGCTCTTCTCCCAAATACTCCGTAAGATCCCGATTGCTGTGAATAATGACTTCTTTGCCGTTGCCGGTCAGTACTTCCTCTTCCATGGTTCCGTCCGGATAGATAAGCCTTGAAGAAACTTCGCCCTCAAACACAGACACCTTCGTAAAAATCTCACCATTCTCATCATAAGATACTTCCACCCGGAATATGGTTCCCCGGACTGCCATGATGGAATTTGGTGTCGTAACTTCATATGTAGAACCGGCGCTCAGTGGATTCCTGATCTCATTGATAATAGCGCCTTTGGTCAGATTAAGTTTTGTCCGGGAATCCTCCACGGTTCCCGCAGCTTCAATGGACACGGCTGAGTTCTCTTCCACCATCACATATTTATCCTCGTCAAGACGCAGACGGGTAAAACTTTCCGGCTCTACCGTAAGCTGGTCTCCGGATTCCAGATAAAGATTCTCCGTACCGCTGAATTTTCCGGTCCCTTCCCGTTCAATCTCCGCAGTTCCCTCTATTTCATAGAGCAGGATGGAACGGTAGGTATCTTTTACCTCAGACATATGGCGGATTGCCACAACGGTTCCTGCGATGGCTGCGGTTCCTACAACCGCTGCGGCGATTTTCATTGCTATGGTTTTCTGTATCATATCTGCTCCCATTTACTCCTTTTTAAGAAATGCAGTAACTATTCCATAAATCCCATCGCCGCAGGCGATTTTCAATGGATTTTTGCCCGGGACGGTCAGGGTGATAAATTGTTACTGAATATAAATGTTCCGCTTCTGGCTGCATATACAGTACTTCCTCCGGTATCTACGGTATACACGGTGGTGTCGCCGCTTACCTGCCAGGTTCCTTCCGACAGGTTACATCTGTCGCCAATATTCATTACAAGAGAATCCCCGTCCAGAATATCACTGGCATTTCTCCATAAGGGTTCAATTAATAAAAATGAATAAATATTGTCTATACTAAAATTTAGATACTCGTCTGCCGAAATCTGACCGGTAAGTTCTAATTTTCCTAAATCTTCTGTCACATAACCGCTTTCATTAAACTTCCACAGATTCCATCCGTTTAACTTTTTATCTGCAGGTACTGTAATATCCTTCATCCCGCTCTGGCTGCCAAAAGATACATCAAACTGAAGTGTAACCTGTTGTCTATATAAAGGAGTACTTTCTTTATCACCTAAACATGTTTCATTAATTTTAATCTCATCACTCCCCACATACAACCACGCATTCGCTGATGTGGCCACCACCTCCCTGGCCGCCGCTGCTCTGGCCGAAAACGCCGTACGTTGCGGCAGCTCCGGAGCTGTGAATGCCGGAGCTGTCGTCTCCAGTATCTCCTTTTTGCTGTCCTCTTCGGAAGGACTTTCCTCCGCAGATGTTTCTTCCACAGAACCGCTTTCCTCTGATTTCCCAGACTCCTTCTCGCCCTCTTTTAAAGCTGTCTCCTCTGTTCCTTCATCGGTTCTCGATTCCACACTTTGTCCCGGGGCCGTACCCGTTTCGTCTTTTGTGGAGTCCTCCATGGCCTCTTCTTTTCCTGCAGAACTCTCCACAATTCCTTCCTCTTCCACAGAACTCCCCGTGGCTCCTTCCTTTTCCGCAGAGCTTTCCCCAGTTCCTTCATTCTCCGCCAAGCTTCCCGCGGTTCCTTCGTTTTCTGTCAGACTTTCCGCGTTCTCTTTCTCAGCTGACTCCATATTCCCCGTCTCAGAACTGTCAGTTTCCGGCTTTTCCTCCAAAGAGTTCTCTATGCTTCCTGATTCTTCCAGAACCTGACTTTCATCATCGCCCGCATCTTCACTTACTGCCGCTGCGGCCGATTCAGGCACATCCTCTACTGCTCCTGCAACCGGGAAAGTACCAATCACCAATGCCAGTACGATCCACAGTGCACACAGCCCTTTCCACCTTTTTTTCACCACACAATCCTCCTGCTTATATTAATGTAACGAGCGTTCTGTAACGCAACCGTCCCGCGAAAGCATCAGCCTCACATGCCTCCACCCGTCAGGAATCGCCCGAAGATGGGAGGGACCGCCTCTTAAATCCCGCCGCAGCCTCACAGGAACCTGACAGACTTTCTCTCCTGACTTCGCAAACTTTCCGATAAGTTCTGTGGCGAACTCCATTCCGCCGCACTGCAGGTTCAGACTTAAGGCTTTCCTCCGGTCAAATCCCCTGATTCCACAGTGGAAATCTCCGATTTCCACCTGATACCTCCATCTCCCCATGAGAGACAAAAGAGGAACTCCGAAATACCGATGCCAAAAAGGCATGGCGCCCTTTTCGATTCCTCCCTGATAGCGGTTTCCCACCACCAGTCCATATCCTTCCCGAAGCTTCTCAAGAATGAAACCGCACTGAGAAAAATCGTAGCTGCCGTCACAATCTCCCATAATGATATATTTCCCCCGTGACTCACGGATTCCGGCGATCAGGGCATTGCCATATCCTTTCTCTGCAACCGTCACCACCCTTGCGCCGCACTCTCTGGCAATTCTGGGGGACTCATCCGTACTGCCATTATCTGCAACCACAATTTCTGCCGAAATACCGTTTGTTTTCACATAAGTCTCTCCCTCCTTCAGGCACCACGCAAGACTCCTGCTCTCATTGAGACAGGGCATAAGAATCGTAAGTTCGATCTCTTTCATGGCTTTTACATCCTTCCATCACCTGTCTTCCCTCCGTCTGTCTTCTCTCTATCTGCCTTTCCTCTGTCTGCCTTTCCTCTGCCTGCCTTCCCTCTGTCTGCCTTTCCTCCATCTGTCCTCCCCCTTTTCCGGCTTCTCTTCCTTCTTCCAAACGCAGGAAGCTCTGTGGAAAGGGCCAGACTTAAAAAAACTGCTAACACCGGGCTCATAAGAGCACGGTAAGTAAAAAATTCATGGAGATAAGAATGATTGCTTAAGACCATGTACCGCAGCAATACCACACCGCCAAGAAGCAGGAGCATCCTGATTCCGGTTCCATTTCCCTTCTTCTTATGGAACAGGTAAAGAACAGAGCCCAATATCAGAAAGGATACCGCCATTCCGGCCGCCGCCCTTAAAGGCTCCACTCTGGCTTCACCGTAAAACATCATTGTCAGATTCGCCGCCACCGCCATGGGAATTCTTGCCAGTCCGTCTGCGTGCTCTCCCGGCAATGCGCCGTTTACCCGCTCCCCGGCAGAAGAAAGGGCCAAAAGGAACTTGTTCTCCCCTGTAACCAGAGAGGCCGCCGCCCATTTCACCAGAAAGGTTCCCATATAAGCAAATCCCCAGCAGATTCCGCACAAAAACAACATACAAAAGCTTTTTTTTCCGTCTCCCAGCCGTTTCTCCTTCGTCCTCACGGCAATCACCAGAATTAAAGGCACCAGGAGCACTGCCGTCTCTGTGGTGAGGAAATCAAAAAAAGCAATCAGGACTCCCCCTGCAAGAGAAAGACAGGTTATGTATCCATCCCCCATTCTCTCCGTCCAGAGGTACAGCGGACATAAAAGAAAGCAGATCACAAATGCCGGTTCATATTCCAGGCTTAAACCAATATTCCATATCTGAACCGCCCCCATGGACAAGAGAAATCCCATGCCAATATCATAATGCTTTCTGGCAAACAGCATCGCCACAGTCACTGCTGCTAACCCCATTGCCGCCAGAAACCCCATTCTTTTTATCCCTTTTACATCCATAATAAGATGGAAAAGACGGACAAAGACAACCGACCCGTGCCAGTATCTTGTATAATCTGTGTCCGGCTCCATATCCTCCGTGACCGTCAGATACAGTCCGGCATTTTCCCCAAACCCTTCTCCGCTGTAATACCAGGTGTCCAGAGAAGAGAGCAGGGGATTTCCCTTTCCCATATTCCAGCTTACATTTAACAGAATTGTATCCGCATAATTATCGCTGATGCCATTCCATTTTTTCCCTCTTTCAAAGGAAAATGCTTCCTTCTCTTTATAGGACAGGGCGCTTTCTTCCATATGTTCCTTAAGCATCCCATTGGGAATCGCCGCCGCACACACCAGAAGAAGCCACAAAAGTCCAAGAAGTCCCCAGAAAATGGCCATATAAACTGCAATTACTTTTTTTCTTCCCATCATTTCCTTCATTCTGTGCACCTTTCATAGCAGGGCCTGCCCCGCTTTATCGGGCACAAACAGGTATGGATGAAACGCTTTTCTTCCATGCTTTTCTTTCACCCTTTTCTCACTTCATCCACCTGATACACAAACACACCTTTACTCTTGCCTTTCAGGGGAATCTCTCCGATGGGCGTCACCTCCACCCGGTCCCTTACCGCCTCATAGACTGCTTCACTGATGAGGATCTGTCCCCGTTTTGCGTTGCTCTCCAACCGCGCCGCCGTGTTCACTGTATCGCCGATGGCAGTGTAATCCATACGGAATTCACAGCCGATGTTTCCTACTACGGCTTCCCCGCAGTTGACGCCGATTCCAAACGCCACACTTTTTCCGAAACGCTTTTCAAACTTTTCCGCAATGGCGTCTGCCCCGGCCTTCATGTCCCATGCCGTACATACCGCTTTAAAAATGTAATCATCCAGAGCAAAAGGAGCATTAAATACAGCCATGGTAGCGTCACCCACAAATTTATCCAGAGTACCGCCGTTGTCAAAGATGGATTTGGTGGTCAGACTCAAATATTCATTGAGAATCTCCACCACCTCTTCGGGCCTGAGACTTTCCGACATGGTGGTAAATCCCCGGATATCCACAAACAGCACGGCAATATGCCTGTTCTCGCCTCCAAGAACCAGTTCAAAATCCGTATCTTTGCTGATTTTCTCCACAATCTGGGGCGCCACATATTGTTTGAACACATTCACGACTCTCCGCCTGCGAAGAATTTCTGCCAGGTACCCTTCTATGACCCGCTCCCCATAAATCAGAAGCAGCACGACAGGAACCAGGACCACGGGAACCAGGATTCCCTGTCCATACATAAATCTGGCAAACAGCACATCGAGAACAACCAGGATACCGGTCCCCACAGAAACCGGTATGATTTTTCCCCTTCGTATGACCGCGAAAAAGATTCCACAAAGAAAGGCCGACACTGCGCCGTAAAGAAGAGGCGAAACAGGCAGCTGTGTCTTTCCTTTCAACAATGCATCGATAATATTGGCATGAATCTCCACTCCGTACATCTGACTGTTGTGGGATATGGACGGGGAGTAGGAATCCTGCATTCCCACTGCATATGCCCCCACCAGCACGATGGCATCCCGAAACAGTCCCGGATCGACCGTCCCGTTCAGCACGTCGGCCATGGACACCACATTATATCCGCCTGGCTTTCCCGAATAGGAAAAGTAATACCGGTTCCCTCTTCCGTACACGGTTGGAAATACGGCTTCCCTCCCCTGACTTTCCTGATAATTCTTGTAAACCTGAGAGGAAAGACTGTAAACTCTCTCACCTTCATAGTCCAGATATGCCATGGCCTGGCGCACAAATCCGTCACGGTCCACGGCTGTGTTGGCATACCCGCAGATTACGCTGGCTTTCAGCTCCCCATAAGGCTCTATGACATAATCCACATGGTAAGGATTGTAGACCGTTCTGCCTTTCTCATCCCTCTCCGGCATTTCTTTAAAAGAAAAGCTGAGAGCTGCTACTACATTGCCGGCCGCCTTACAGGCATCGGCAAAATGTCTGTCGCCTTCCTCATCTGCCTTTTCACTGTAAATGACATCGAATCCGATGACTGCCGGCCGGGCCTTCGGATCCCTGTTTAACAATTCCACCAGCTGTGCCGGGATATGCCGGCTCCAGGTATTCACAGGTCCGTATTGCTCCAAAGTTCTGTCATCAATTCCGATAATATAGATCTTTTTATTGGTTACGGACGTTCTCTGATTGAGCCGGTCCAGAACTCCCATATCCCAGAATCCGGCCGTGCCGAAATAGAATATTATGAAAGAAAACAGTGTGACAGCCGCTGTGGCTATGACAGTAATTTTTCCGGCTTTACTCTTTATTGCTTTCCCTTTCACTCTCTTTTTCCTCTCTTTTTTCTTCCTCGTCCGGACGGATACACGCCCCTTACCATAGCGACAATTTCTCCGTTTGCTCCCTTTCGGGAATTCCTGTCTCTTCCATGGCGACGACTTCTCCACCTGCTTCCTCCACAGAAATACACGCCCCTTCCATGGCAGCGGCCTCTTCCCCTTCTTCCGTCAGGAATACCCGCGTCCCCTCTCTGGCAAAGACGACGTTTCCGTCCCACTCCCCGGCCCCGGCCTGCGCCGCCTGTTCCATGTCCTTTAACTGTCTGTCCGTCCGTCCCCATTCATGGTGGCTGATATACAGGCACCCGGCTTTGCACTCCTTTGCCATCTCCACACCCTGCTGCCAGAAACTGTGCCCAAATCCTGCATATTTTGCGTATTCCTTTTCATCATAGGGAGCATCAAAAATCAGCATGTTACAGCCATCTGCAAACTCTTTATATCTCTTTCTGAACTCCCCGTCCTCTCCCAGCTCGCAGTCCAGTCCATAAACCACGGACTGTTTCTTTCTCTCCAGCCGGTATATGACACAGCCATTGGGGTGATTGGATTTCATGACTCTGACAGCCACTTCACCCGGCAGATTCCAGATATCTTTATCCTTCGTATCATGCCAGGTAACTTTGGCTGCCGTCTGCGCCATAGTCACCGGCCAAAAAGGATGATCCATCGCCGTCCAGAAACGTTCCCGAAAAGACTTTCCGACCTCACAGGGGCCGTAAAGCTCCACTGCCATCCCTTTTTCAAACAGACAGGGAAACATAAAAAGCCCGATGATATGGTCCATATGAAGATGGCTTACAAAGATATGGATCACATGCTCCTTTCTCCAGAGCCCCTTTGACTTAACCTCTTTAAGCCGGTTCCCTAACTCCATGATACCGGTACCTCCGTCAAATACAGCGATTCCCTCCGGCCAGTCTACGGACACACAGCTCGTATTTCCCCCAAACTCCATCCTGTCTCCATAAGGAGCCGCCATGGAACCTCTGGTTCCCCAGAATCTTACACAAAGGCCCTCTTCCATCTTCTGCCCCCTTATCTTGCCAGATACACCATGGTAATATCGTCGGACTGTGCCGCTCCTCTTGTAAACGCTTCCACCTCTTCATAGATCCGCTCAATAAAAATCTCCGGTTCTTTTGCCTCCTCCATATGACGGTTTAAGGCATCTTCCGTTCCCTGATCTGAGAACATCTCCCCATTGATATCAAAGGCCTCCGGCACCCCGTCTGTGTAGAGACAGAAACAATCACCGGGCATCAGTTCTGTGGACTGCTCTCTGTACGGCATATCTTCCATGATTCCCACAGCACAATCCACCTTGCAGTCCAGCTGTTTAAAAGGCTTCCCCTCTTTGCTGATAAACGGCTTGTTGTGGCCTCCGTTTACAAAAGTAAGCTTTCCCGTATCCGTGTCAAGGACACAGACAAACACTGTGACAAACAATTCCTCCTCATTGTCCTCATTCAGCCGGTTATTCACCAGCTCCACCACCTCCGCCACAGGCATATCCAGCATCATATAATTTTTAATATGGGTCTTTGCCAGAGTCATAAAGAGGGCAGCCGGCACTCCCTTTCCCGACACATCCGCCACCAGAAAACACAGCCTGCGCTCGTCGATACGGAAGATATCATAGAAATCTCCGCCTACCTCTTTGGCCGGTTTCATCCTGGCGGTAATCTTCACATTCGGCATCTTACAGAACTCCTCAAAGGATTTGGGAAGAAACCCGGTCTGGATCCGGGACGCAATCTCAAGCTCCGACCGAAGGCGCTCCCGCTCTGTCACCATCTGTGTCGTCTTGGTATATAAAAGCTCCAGGAGAGCCCCATAGACCTTGTGGTTGGCATTGGCAATCTCCAGAAACAGATTTCTCGCAATGTTGGCGCAGACTGCCGGCGTGACGGCCCGGACCGTAGCTTTCCTTACCCCGTCTTTAATCAGGGCAAGTTCTCCCACAACGTCCCCTGCTCCCAGCTCATTGATTAAAAGCCCGTCTCCGGTCAGCACATGGGCTTCCCCCTCCAGAATGATGTACATGCCGTCATCCGGAGGATTTCCAACGGTCACCATATCCTCACCCTTCTCAAAAATCTTAAGCTCCGTGGCATCCAGAAGAAGCTTCGAACCCTCCGGCATCTGGCCGTCCTCCTGGATCTGGAAAAAATCTTTGATAATTTTCAACTGCTTCCACTGTTCATCCATCATTTCCCTATCTCCATCCCCTGCGGCTTCTTTCCTGCATGTTCCAGTCCTTTTGCAGCCTGCCTTTCAGGCCTTTTCCCTATGACAATCCTGGGCTTCCTTCCGGCGGATGCCTCCATCTCCTGCTTTTGCAGCTCATGAAAGCTGACAGCGGCTTTTTGAAACGGCTTTGTCCTTTCTTTTCTGACCTGTGCCACATCTTCTTTGGCAGCTTCAATAGCAAGTTTTATCACCGAGTCTTTATGTTCCGCGTTTATCTTATTGCCGGAATTCGTACAGATACTTTCTATCCCATTGATATAATTTTGTTTTTTTCTGTCCGCCTGCTCATCTGTCAAGAGAGATTTTCCCGGAGCATCCTGTTCAAATTCAACCATATCTTTTGAAAGCTTCCCTCCGGACTCCATATGATTGACCAGCTTTTCAACCTGTTTCCACCCCTCCGGCTCCACAAGCACCATATTTTCCTTCATATGTTTCTGAAATTTCTCCACCCTCTTTGCCATGCGATCAATCTGGCTTTGAGGAATCAGATCTCCCAGGGCAAACTCCAAAGTGGATTTATCAAGTTTTGCGATATTCTCTGCCAGTTCCCGGCCAATAAAGGTCATACTTTTCTCTGTCGCTCCCTGAGTCCGTGTCCTCAGATTATCCATATCTCCAAACGCAAGGTCATTGTCAATTCCCTGAAGACCCACTATGGTGCGCTTTCCGCCGGCATCCGGCTCGCTTAGCTGATAGAACATGTTGGCGCCATGCCTGTCAACCTGGCCGCAGAGAAAATCAAGGGCTTCCATGTTGCACATATCTTTCAGAAAGGAAGCGTTGTGGGTAAATTCCAGCTTCTCAATGAGAGCCATATCCTTCTCGCTCCGGGAATCCATATCCAGGCCTTTTGCAAACTCCATAAAACATCCCGACTTCTCCTCACCGTTTACCCGGACTTTCATCTTTTCCGAGTGAGCAACCATGTGGCCGACGCCTAAAAGCTCCGCGATCCGGGAGGTAGCCACATTCCTGGAGGTCAGTTCCATGCCCTGGTCCAGCTTCTCGATTGTATTTAAATTATCGGCCGCTGAAAACTCCCCCTGGGCCATGACGGTCGCATCTGCCAGTTCCCGGACCAATGTTCCGTTCTTTATGGCATCGTCCAGGGCCTTCATCTGCCCCCCGTCTGTCAGGCCTGCTCTTATCTGGATCAGAGTCCGTTTCGTCCTCCTGTCCTCGTGAACCTTATCTTTTTCGTCTACATTCGGAAGATTCATGAGAATACCCATATTTTCACGGCATACCTTCCCGGCCTCCCCCTTACAGGTCTGTTTGATGCACTCTGTCATAAGGACTTCTTTTTGTGCGGCGGGATCCTGTTTCATCTTATCCTGATACATGCGGACTGCCAGACTCACTTTTTGCAGTTCCTCATTGCTGCTTACCAGCTTTGCAAAATCCCCTTTCTTCGGATCGCGGTCATCCATCTGATACCATGCCTCCGCAATCACATTCACAATACCGGACTGCTGTAAAACTGGATCACGATTTTCAACAGCCGCATCCATGTATTCTTTCAGCTGTCCGAGGCCATTGTTTATTACCTCTTTCAGCGCCGGATTCCTGTTTCCATCCATTCTGTCTGCAACTGACCGTAAATGATACTCTGTACTGTGAAGTTTCCTCTCCTCTGTAAAAAATCCCGTCTTTCCCTTATAGTTTACCTTAAATCTCTCATTGACGGCGCTTCCTACTTTCTCATCGCTGATATCCGCCAGATCAATTTCAGGAGAGTAAAGCATACGGGCCTGTTTCCATCGCATCCCTTGAAACTCCTTAAGCTTTCTGACATCCCTCATCTGGTCAATATTGATTTCATTTTGATAATTACACAGACTGTCAATGACAGCCAGACGTTCTCTGCCGGAAGCGGAGCCGGCTCCCCCTCTGGCCTGGGAGTAGGCCTTACAGGCATCAATCAGCTTCTGATTGACCGTTACCATTTCTCTGGCGCTTTCAAAATCGATCTCCTTTTCTCTCAAATTTTTAAGCTGATCAAAAGCTCCAAGTACATCCTTAAACAGAGCGGAATTTCCTGATTTCTTCCTCTCATGCTGAAAAAAGCGCTCAAACTCCTCGAATCCCCATTCCCGTTCCCTCAAAGCCTGTTCTTTTTTCTGAGCTGTTTTGTTTCCAAATAGAGCCATTTTATTCCTCCGCCGATTGGTTTTTCGCCATCATTTCACTATTCCCTGCTGTTTCTTTCTTTCGCCTTCCAGTCCTGTTTGCGCCTGCTTTTCCGGCCTTTTTCCAGTGATTACTTTGGGGTCTCTTCCGGGGCGCACCTTTTGCTCCTCCTTCCCGGTCTTCTCCTGCACCATATCCCCCGGGATTCTTCCTTGCATCCGCATCTGATCGATATTTAAGCTGTCCTGATAGGAAAACAGGCTGTCAATGACCGCCGGCCTCTCTCTGCCGGAAGAGGAAACGGCTCCCCTCCTTGCCTGTGAGTATGCTTTGCAGGCCCCATCAGCTTATCATTGGCAGCTACCACCTTCTTTGCACTCTCCAAATTGATGGGTTTTCCGCCCTCAATGCGGCAAATTCCCGGAAGGCCTCCGACACATCCTTAAACAGAGACGAATTCCCAAACTTTTTCCCCTCGTCTGCAAAAAAATGTTCAAACTCCTCAAACTCCCACACGCGCGCTCTCAGAACCTGAACCTTTTTCTTTCCAAATAAATCCATTGATTCTCTCCCTTCTCGGGTAAACGAACATGCGCCTTTTGATACTCAGCCACTCTATGAAAGTTTTAACCCACCGGTCGGATATAAAATCTTCCGTACCCGTCCCCGGAACCATACTTCACTTCACAGTCGCCGATACGGGTCCACTGCTCCCTGCCGATTCTCCACAGGTTCTCTTCCTCCCACGCGCTGTAAAGGGCGTTAGTCAAAAGCTCCGGCACAGACGATACCTGGTAGGCCATGGCCCGGAATACCTCATAGTTACAGGAAGCTGCCGCAGAACTTTCCGCCCGCTCCCCGTCCAAAGCCGCCCGGATATCAATACGATATCTTCCCTGGCCCGGCTCCCGGTATAACCCTAACAGTACGGTTTCCTTTGGGGTACCGGTCTTGTCTGATGCGGCAGACTGACTGCCTGATGAGGAAGTACTCCCCAAAGTACTGGTGATTTTGCCGTAGGCGGAAGAAATGCCCTCCGCGATACCTTCCGTTGTCTCAATCTTTACAAATTCAATGGCATTGTCCCCCACCCGGAAGCTGCGGTTTCCTGAAAATCTCTGACTCAACTTGCTTTTCATCCCGTTCAGTGCTTCCTTACCGCTCCATTCTGATGACGGATTACGCACCTGACGCGGCGCCCTGAATTCAGTCTCCAAAATCATCTCTGTTCTTTCATACCAGGCCCCGTCCCGGTCCACATAATACCCGTCAGGAGTAACGGTATCCTTTAACATACCTCCGTTTGCGGGAATATAGTAGGATTTTCCTTCAACCTCCACCCAGCCCGTGGCCGGACTTCCGTCCTCGAAATAGTAATGCCATCCATCCTCCTGTTTTGACCACCCCGGTTCTGCACCCAAAGCCGGGAACGGGGCAGCCAGTGCCACTACAAGACCGGGGACGGCCAGCGCCGCTGCCACTGCAAGACCGGGGACGGCTGCTCTCAAAATCTTCCTGCCTGCCTGTCTTTGAACCACTCTCATTCCACTCTTTTCCCCTTCGCCGCGGAAATACTCCTGAAACTCCTCCGATTTCCATGTTCTTCCTCTGAGATTCTCTGCATGTTTTTTTCCGAATAAATCCATAACCGCTTCCTCCCGCTATTCCCAGGAGTACTCTCGGAAACTCAGCCGCAAAGATGGGTGCAGGGGAGTTTCCGAGAGTGCTCACCGGCTGTATTTCTTTTTATATCCCTCATTCCACTGATCCAGAGGACTCTTTGTCTCTTCCTCTCCGTCAGATGGCTCCTCGGCCTGTCTGCTTGCTTCCTCGGCCCGCCTCCTGGCCTCCTCTGCTTCTCTCGCCTTTATATCTTCCAGGGACGCCTTCATACTTTCATTGCACAGGGTAGACAGATCATATTCATAAACCCTGGCGAATGCCACGTCCAGACTGTTGTAGGATCGCTCTCCGTTTAAAAATCCCACAGAAACATACTCATTTCCGAGCCTCCATGTGCCAAACCAGCTTCCGCTCTCTAATACCGCGCTTAACCCCGTGGCGGGAGCATAGAAAATCAGCCCCTTATCTTGAGACGTCAGCAAAAATCCTTCCGTGCTTCCTCTTATGGCCAGGTCACAGATTCCTTTCGCACCTTTTCTGTTAAGTTCCAAAGCTAAAATCATGTCCAGACTCAAACTGGCATGAAGTACCTGTTCCTCCGTATAGTAGTCCGTGCCATAGACACTTTCCACCTCCGGTAAGTTTTCCTCATTCTTTTTCTCTAACATAGCATCATAGGCGGAAGTTCCTGCCTCATATCCGCCTGCAAGGTTTTTGTACAGAATCTTCTGAGGCGTTTCATTTCTGTTTCCTCCGTGAGCCGCGTCCTGGACGATAGCCATGGAATCCTTGCCGAATTCCACATAATAAACCACCCCTCCATCACGAAAGGCACCTGCCTGGGTATCCTCCGTCACCTCATAAGGCGTATCCAAAAGTCCCCCTCCCGGCTGAATCCACCGCACCTTTCCATCCTCTCCGGTGCACTGAATCTCACCCCCGATGCATTTTCCCAGGGCAACTGCTTTTTTCTTATCCATTACCCAGTAAGATTCCACATAGGCATTTTCCAGAGGCGCATACCGTTTCGTATTGATCCCGCTTAAGGTCTGAGTAAGGACTTCTGTATGTTTTATGGGCTCGGCAGACTCCCCCTCTGACGACGTCTCCCCTTCCTCATACCACACATGGGTGTACTCTCTCTGTATCTCCTGTGGATTATAGTAGATAAAATTTTTGGTCCTTCCAAATAGGTCGCTGTACTTGCCATCCCGTGGAATAAACAGTTTTTCCAGCTGCCACTGTTCCTTTACATCCCTGAAATTCACATAGGAATCCGGCTTTGGCAGAAAATTCGTGACCCCTTCCTCGGAGGTAAACGCGGCCTCCCCTTTCCATTGGTATACCTTCGCATTATCAAAGCTCCCAAGCCAGGCGTCCCCCCATTGATCCGGATGTGTCTCCAGGACCTGATTCCAGTCAGCCAGAGCATCCGGCTCTCCCTCATATTCCTTTCCCGCAGTCTGAGCAATCCATGCGTTTTTCTGCGTTTCAAAAGCCACGTTCTCCTGATCCATCCCGGAATTTACCGGGCTGTATTCGTACACCAGAATCCGGGATTCCAGCTTCTGTTCTGCCTCTTCGTCCAGTTCCTCTGTCTCGTCATCCAGGCTTTCCTTATCCATCACCCAGTAAGATTCCACATAGGCATTTTCCAGGGGCGCATACCGTTTCGTATTAATTCCACTTAAGGTCTGAGTAAGGACTTCCGTATGTTTTATGCGCCCGGCAGATTCCCCCTCTGACGACGTCTCCCCTTCCTCATACCATACATGGGTGTACTCTCTCTGTATCTCCTGTGGATTATAGTAGATAAAATTCCCCGTTCTGCCAGAGAGGCCGCTGTACTTGCCATCCCATAGAATAAACAGTTTTTCCAGCTGCCACTGTTCCTTTACATCTCTGAAATTCACATAGGAATCCGGCTTTGGCAAAAAATTCGTGACTCCTTCCCCGGAGATAAACGCGGCCTCCTCCTTCCATTGGTATACTTTCGCGTTATCAAGGTTCCCAAGCCAGGCGTCCCCCCATTGATCCGGATGTGTCTCCAGGACCTGATTCCAGTCAGCCAGAGCATCCGGCGCTTCCTCATACTCCTTTCCCGCAGTCTGGGCAATCCATGCGTTTTTCTGCGTTTCAAAAGCCACGTTCTTCTGATCCATTCCGGAATTTACCGGGCTGTACTTATTGGTCAGCTCCAAATCCTCCCTCTCAAGCTCGGGAACATCGACAGCTTCCTTTTCTATGGATACTTCCAGATAAATCCGGTTCTGCCCGTCGGCCACCGCATTGACCACGGAAACATCATAGAAATCCTGAAACTGTTTTCTGATAAAGCTTTCAATATCTCCATGGAACTTCATGGTGCCGTCGCTGTCATACAGATATCCATGACCATTGTCATAGACAAAAATATCTCCGCTCTGGTCGCACACCTGGACAAAAAAAGACTCTTCTCCGTCTGCCTGCCCCGCAGCAGTCTGCTCCCCTTCATCCTCCCACGGTCGTCTAAAAGCATTTTCGTGGAATACCTGAAGGGCCCCGCTGTCATAATGATAGAGGGCGGCGCAGTGAACCATCTTCCTGGGCCTTCCGCCATCCTCCACACGGGTCACATAGCCATAGAGAAAGGTCCTGTCATTCTTTAATCCTGCAATCTGAAAGCTTTCTATGTCATCGGCCTCTTGGGAATGTCCGGATTTTATCTGAAACGCCTGTTTCCCTTCCAGGGCTTTAAACTTCTCCGTCATATTCTGTTCAAAATAATTCGGAGCCTCTTTTGTCTCCTCTGTTATCCCAAGACGGTTTTCCCCATTTTCGTCGGTGACCGCCTCAAAAGCTGCCGATGTCTGAATCTCTTTATAATCTACTTCCATAGAACCGGTAAGAGAGCTGCAGCCTGTGAAAAACACAGTAACCGCCAGTCCCATAAGCACTGCCGTTATTATTCTTTTCACAATCCACACCCTCCTCTCATCCGGTTTTCGCTCCTTTTTTGAATTTGCCGAAAAACCGCGAAAGGCGGCTTTTCGGCACTCAAAACCTGTGGCACTGTTCCCTACTGCGCGGTTCCTACTGCGCTGTTCATCCAGGTCTGCATTGCGCCCATGCCAAGCTTTAACACAACGATCAGCACAAAGATCAGCACAAAACCTATGATTGCGTTTTTCAGGCTGTTCTTTGCCTTCTCTCTGTCCTGAGGTTCCTCCGCCTTGGCAAGTTTGGCACCCAAAAGAATACAGTAGATCGTTCCCAGCGCTCCTACGATTCCCAGTGCCGGCGTCAGCGCCATGTTTAAAAGGCTGATGATCGGTGCGCTTACTGTTTCAAATGGGTTGTTTGTTGTTGCTGTCAACAAAAAATACATCTCCATTCCTCCTGATTTTTCTTTTTATTGCATTCGTCTCTTCTATTATTAAAGAGAGCGAAAAACAAGCTATAAAATTCTCATATCCCGCCGTAAAATCACAAGTCTTATCCCCGCTATGACAAGAATAACGAGAGCGGCCAGAATCACCCGCCTGTCTACGGGGTTATAGACCTGCCGAAGCCTCAGATAATAGGATCTCCGGTTCCCTGCCTCATCTTCTACCGACAGTTCATAATTTCCCGCTGCTGTCAGGACATTGCCTACCGCATAACCGTGATCTCCGTTATAATTCATGGAAACAAGACAATCGGACTCCGAAGGATAAAATTCTATGGGGCCCGAAACGCCCGCTGGCCCTGGTTCCTCTGAAAAAGAGAGAAACGGCGCCGTGGTATCTCTGGTAAAGCTGGTATCTGCAAAAATACCTTCCTGGTCCTTCCATTCACAGCGAATCTCATAATATCCATCGGATTCCAGAAAATAATATCTTTCTCCCTGAGGCTTCAATAGCTCCCCATTCCGCTTTACCTCCTTAATGAAAAATCTTTCGGGGGCGTAAAATATCCCCAGGGTGTTATCTCTCTTTTCTATAATGGTAAAATAGAAATGGATCACATACAGGTTATAATCCGTCGTCACGTCTCCCGGCTGCTGGTACAGGAGGAGCCGCAGGGCATAATTACCGGGCTCCGTAAAATGCCAGGAACCTGCGAATTTTTCACCCTCATCATTTACGTTTACCAGCCCCACGGTTCCTTCCGGCAGCTCCAGATCCACTGCATCAGAAGTAATCATTCCTTTCGGAACAGAGCTTAAAAATGAATTTCCGTTGGGCAGCGTGAACTTAAATTTTCCCTGCACCGGCTCAGTCAGGAGAACAGGGTCCTCCACCTTCCCTGTCGTTCCATGATTCTGGATGAGAGAGCCCATATCCATCTGATCGATATACTCCTCCAGAGCCCGGTCCAGTTCGTCCTCTGTCACATCCCCTTCATAATCGGAAATGTCAGAAAAATCCTCATCGTCAAGCTCAAAATCCAAATTCTGGTCATTTTCTGTCTGGAGCGGCACTGCCTCCTGGGATGCCAGAGAAACGGTTCTGCTCCCCAGAGAAAACAACAGCACCAATAGCCAAACGATCACGGTAATACCTGCCTCTCTGTTTGTTTTTCCTGAACCTGGGTCATCTCTTTTGTTTTTTCTCCCGTTCCCCGTTCCCGTTTTTTCCCGCTTTCCATCGCTTCCTTCTGCAAAAGCTCCTGATAACTTATGGGAACCCTGACAGCTCCTGTCATAACTTTTTCAGTCTCTTCCTTAAAAGCCGTACTGCCGCCTCCCGCCTCCCTGGCCGCCCGCTCTTTTCTCAGCTGCCCAAGACGTATCTCCCACAGGGCTTTGTTCTTTGAACTGTCAAAATATGCCATGGCCCTACTCCTTTTCCAGAAACTGCCGGATCAGGGTATTGATCCCGTTCATCAGAGCGGTATCGGACTTTCCGGCCACGATCACGAATTCTTCCGGCTCCAGATTGCTTAGATTCTGTACCTGAAACGCCTCGTCCTCCATAAACATCTTTGCCTGATCCTCATAACAGATATAGGCCCGGACGGTTCCGTTCTTCACCCCATCTTTACCTTCCGCCGCAGAACCATAATCCGTGATCCTGATGCCTTCCGCCTGATAAAGCTTCGTCCTTGTCTCTTCATCCAGTTCCCGGTCCACTCCCACAGAACTCCTCTCGAGAGCCCCAATGGTAAGCACATAATCCCCGGCCCTGGTCACCGCATAAAAATATCCTTTCCCATATTCCGTCGATATCAGGTAATCTCCGGACAGACTTCCTGAATGATTGATACACCCCAGGGCAATATCCGCCTCCCCGGCCGCCACGGCCGCCAGAGCATCTGCCTTATTGCACACCTGATACTGAGTCGTCACTCCCAGAGCATCTGCAATCCACTGAACCAAATCCGGTTCAATGCCCACCGGGGTATCCCCGTCAAGCTTCGTATACCTGCTTTGTGTATCCACAATGGCGACACGAAGATTCCCCAGAGCCTGAATCCGCTCCACGGCACCACTTGTCTTTTTCGCACATCCCGTCATGAAAATTCCCATCCCCACAGCGAGAGCCACGGCCGCCGCCAGGCATTTTCCTTCCCGGCACTTTATTCCTTCCCTGCTCTTTCGCCCTTCCCCGAGCCTTAAAATTCCCCGGATTCTTAATCTTTCCCCGATCCTCAATTTTTCCTTCATGCCCGCTCCTTTTGCCTTAAGTTCTCCTGATCCGGCCGCCTTGAGTCATGCCGACATGTCCGGCCGCACTGAGCCGCTCCGATCGCCCCCAAAACGGCTGCCAATTCTTCTGCCTCACACCGTAAACAGCCGTTCCATATCCTTGCTGGCCGTAATATTAATCCCTGTTCTGCTGGACGGTGATGTCACCACGAAGGCCCGCCCCCTTCCGTTATTGACGATCTCCTCCTGCTCGCTCTCATTGATGGCTCCTGCCTTTTCATACAGCTTGCACAGATCATGCATATCATTGGGCGACAGCGGGAAAATAAAGGAGTACTGACAGGCATTAATGATGGCCGTGGATTTTCTGGCCAGCTCCTCTGTTCCCACGAAATCCGCAATATTCTGGGTAATGATAATCTGCATCCCGTTGTATTTACGGATACGCTTTGCCAGCTGGTACATAAAATCCAGTGCGATGGGAAACTTGCTGTCAATAAACACATGGGCCTCATCAATGACTACAATCACCTTTCTCTGGGCCCCATAGCGGATATTGTAATCCCGGTTCTTGATTACCTCATTATCAAGCCATTTCAGCACCAGAAGCATCTGGGCATTGGCAATGGTGTTGTTCTTGTTGGCCAGAAGGGACTGGAAGTTAAACACAATAAAATTTTCATTGGTGGAAATGGAGGCCGGTCCGTTCCACAAAAGAGAATTTCGCCCTCCTGTGGCAAACTTGGATATATAGTTTAAAAGGACTCTTAAATTTTCCTTGCTGTATTCTCCTGTGGCAAGCTGATAATCGTTAAGAATCTTGTCATACAGGTCATCAAAAACCGGATAATCCTCCGGCTCCAGTTCGCTTAAATCTGTCTCGCCGTCAATCCCCTTCGCCTCATACACACGCATGGTAATATTATTCAGATACTCCAGCGCGTCCGGTTCAATTCCGGGAAGAATCTGACGGTAAAATTCTTCCAAAAACTGCAGATGAGTGCTGAAACTGGTGTTGACAGACTCCTCCTCACTCTCCTCCTCATCTGAAAGGCTCGCGATAATGTGGAAGGGATTCAGTCGTCCCTGGGTAGCGCTTCCCACATCAATCACCTTGCCGTTGAGATTTTGAGCCAGACCGAAATACTCATTCTCCGGGTCCAGAATAAAAATCTTGCTGTTATCTGCTGCCAGGTTGGTAAGAATAGTCTTGGTCGCATAAGATTTTCCGCTTCCCGACTTTCCGATGACCACCATGTTGCTGTTCACCCGGTCTTTATTGCGGACAAAAAAATCGATGAATACCGGCTTCCCTCCGCTGTTGCCGATACAGACCCCGTTGGGATCACTTAAGGACTTATTGACAAACGGAAATGCAGCCGCCACAGAGCTGGAATGGATCCCTCTGCTCACCCTTTTATAAGCGTCATAACCGGATATCTGGCTGGAGGCATAGGCCTCAAACTGCTGCACATAATTATCCGTAGACCGGAAGCTTTCCTCCGAGAGAGACCTCTTAATCTGCTTCTTTAAGGAGAGGGTGGAAGAAGACGCCTTTTTCCTCTCCTGCTCCGGAAGCCCCATCTGCCAGGAAAGCTCATAATCATAGGCCGTCAGAAACACATTGACGTCCAGAAGAGTCTCGTTGTCGCTTTGAAGCATGGCCAGAACCTCCGCCAGCGTATCCACATGGGTCTGTAACTCCATCAGCCGGCTGGTTTTCCCTGTGGAGTTGGCCTGCTCCCTCAGCTCGTCAATGGCCCTGTCAATCTGACGGATTCCCTTATACCGGTCCACCATCCTCATCTTCATGACCACTCTGGTGCCGGGGCGGTTAAAAAGATTGCTGCCCCATGCATTTCCCACAATCGTAGGGTAATCTGTAATACGGAAATTGTGGGTGATCAGATCATCATACTGAACCGTGCGGCTTGTAAATTTAATCTCCTTCGGAAGGATCCAGTCCATATACTGATCCTTTGTAAGCTCATAGACCTCTCTCTCGTCAAAATTCAAAGTATAGTTGTATTTGAGGAATACCACCAGCTCCTTCTCTGACAGAATATGGCACTCCATATCATCACTGTTCATGGTCCGTACCATACTTTCCGCCTGACTTATAAGCATATCTTTATCCTTGTGGAAAAAGAGCATATAATGACAGGGTACATACACCTTATCCCTTTCATTGATATAGCGGATCTGTTCCATACGGTCATAGATAATTCCCACCCTGGTCGTCAATTCATCTTCATTTAAAAGACCGTTGACAAACGCTTCTTCCAGCTCCGCAATCTTTCTCTCCTCGGTCTCTATGTAAGTATCATAGAGTACCGGGCGGTCGATTTTCACCAGCGCGGCGGTCTCCGTACCGGAAATAGTACGCAGCACAGAACCAAAGATCTGGTCGATCATCTGATTCTGGCGCTGTAACGTATAAAATTTAAACTCCACATCCGGAATATTTACCGCGACTCCATAATATTCACCGTCATATTCAATAAAAGAACCGTCAATTCCTGTAAATGGAGTAATATCCTTTACTTTCGGGATTCCCTTTTTGGCCGGTTCTTTCTGAAACAGACGATATCTGGCCAGATATTTTAAGAAATTATAGAGCATCATATAAGCCTTCTCGCCTTCTACCGGCACCACGGAAGCTCCGAACAGAACGGCAATGGCGGCTCCTATGTACAGTCTGAAAGGCAAATTGGAGAATACAACAGAAATGACAATGGTGATGCCGATAATTCCCACAAAAACGTCGGGAACTTCCACGCCCTTGAAAAACTCCATGGCTACTTTGGTTTTCTTGGGTATGACTCTCATATCGAATTCCTCCTGGTTCTCTGTCCGTTTCCTGGCTGATTATTCCCAATCCGGACACTTCCTGCCTGGCTGTTTCCTGTCTGTCCTTTAAACTGTACGCCCCGGACACTGAGACTTCTGTAATTTACATTCCTTCCGGCAGAAGTGATTGTCACCTTCTGTACGGCAGGAACCGTACACCTTACCTGATAGGGCCGGACACGGCCCTGGACCCATGTTTTGCTGCTGCCGGATATGTCGGTGCCGCTTCCCACAGTGATTCCCCTGCCATATTTTCCGGCACCGGAGCCAGCTCCTCCAACGCCAACACTGCCTTTGCCGCTTGCAGAACCTCCGACGCCTCCGCTGCTTCCGCCGCTCTCATATCCTTCGACACCTCCGCTGCTTCCGCTGCTTTCATATCCTTCGACACCTCCACTGCTTCCGCCGCTCTCATATCCTCCGGCGCCTCCGCTGCTTCCGCCGCTTTCCAGGTCACCGAAAAGGCCCATGCTCTCAAAACTTGTTTTAAGCTTCACCGGATCCTCCACGGGACTTTGTGAAAATCTGGTTCCCGGAAATTCTTTGGCAAGCACAAAATTATCAGAATCCAGTGTCATTTTAAAGGCTCCCAGGTTTTCTTTGTGATGAAGTCCCTCATGGATATTTACCTTCATCTTGCCATAATCCTCGCCAATTCTTCGAAACTGCTTTGACGTACCGTAGATACTCTTTGCCGCGTTCCCTACGCTTCCCATCTTATCTGCAAAGCTTCCCGGACCCATCATGGTTTTGAAAGCCGTTCCCACATGTTCTTTGCTTTCTCTCATGCTCTTTTCCACAGTTTCAAAATCCCTTCCAAGGGTGCTGAATCCCTGTTTAAAAGCACCTATGGACCGGTCAAACTTCGTCTCAATCCCTGAGGCCTTCTCTTTGCCCTGAGAAGCCCTCTTCACATTATGAAAGCTGTCATAGGTCCGCATCATCTGTCTGGCCGTCCCTCTCACACTCCGGTTTGGTCCTGTAAAACCGGCTGAGAGCTTCCGCAGATTCGAAACGGCCTCCGTTCCCGCCGCCACGGTATTATTGAACCGTTTTCCGATTCCGGGCCCTCTGCCTAAGCCTGCGCCTCCGCTTTCACTGCCTTTGGAGCCCATAAATTTCCCGTCCGACCGGCCAGACATGCCCGATCTTGCCAGACCGGCAGCGCCTGCACCTGCCCCGGATCCTGCGCGGCCAAATCCTGTCCGGATGGCCTGCTGTCCTTTCGACATGGCATATCCGACAGTATGGCTGAACAGCATTCCGCCTGCCACCGCAGCCGTATTGGCTTCCGACGAACCTGCCTGATAGCTGAGCAGAGACGTAATCATGGAACCGGATTTATAAACTGCCCAGGCGCCTCCGGCCAGGAAAAACAGTTTCATAATATAATCCATCTCCGGGCTGGAACTCACGCCGAACTTGATTCGATTTCCCATAATCATGGGACAGACCATCAAAAATAGTCGCATGCCTATGGCAGACCCGAAGCCGCTGAAACATTTTCCGATGAACATCTCTCTCCACCGGCCGAATTTTTCCCCGTCGTCCAAAGGAATCAAACACACAAAATAAGGAGATACCAGATACAGAAGCATCAGTTCAAAGATTCTCTGTACAAATACAATCAGGCAGATTCCGATGGTAAACAAAAGAAAGACCGCCGCGATAAAACCGATGAGGTAATCAAAGGAAGCCAGATTAAATTCCTCCGTCACCTGCAAAATGTTGCCATAATCCTTCACCGGTGTGCCTGTCAGGGAATAGAAGGGATACCGGGCCGTGTCCGCACTGGAGGTTCCAAATTCAATATTGAGGGCAGAATCCGAGCCTATATTAAGACTGTCATTCTTCGCCGCATTGAGAGAGGCAATCATGAAAACAATACGCCCCAATGACGTGGTGTTTCCAAAATTCATGATATTTGTAACGCCCCGAAGAATAACCGCGGACAGTTTCAGCATGAAATATACGAAAAACGGCACCGTAAAAAACTGGATAAAAGTTTTCATCATGGCAGTCAGGACCTTGGACACCGGCCGTTTGTTTTCAAAGTCCAGATCAAACGCAGACTTGGCCGTCGCATAGATCGTAAGAATCAGCGCCAGCCCAAGGGCCCCCAGCGTGATTACCCAGAACACGGTGCTGATCGTTTTCTGCTGCATCAGCACTTCCACCAGGCTTCCGCTTATCACCGTGCCGTCAGGCTGGGTATAGGTCACATCCCGAAGGCCGATAAATACATCGAACGCCGTCTCCAGATAATCGATGAGCTTTAGTACGCCGGAAAACAAGAGATACAGCTGCGTGCTGTAAATTTCCAGCCACAGATTGATAAAAAAGTCCAGGGCCTCCTCCAGAACAGGAAGCAGAACCGGGGCCAGAATTTCCTCGAATACCCAGCTGAACACAGTCACCAGAAGGTTGGACACAAAACGATATACAGGGTCAATGATCCTGCTCAGCACCCATTCAAATACTTTTTTGAACAGTCCCAGATACGCATATTCCAAATTTCCACGCCTCCTTTGTGTCACGCTATATTACTTTCCTGAAAACTCCAGTCTGTTTTCCTGTCTCCAGGCCATTTTTTATGCCATATTCCATTACTTTCCTGAAAATCTCTGCTTGTCGTCTCCGCCGGAGCTTCCCATCTCACCTGCCGCAGAAGCCATTTTTCCAAGACTGCCAAGGCCGCCCATACCGCCGCCAGAACCTCCCATGCCTCCGCCTCCGCCAAGGCCGCTAAGTCCTCCGAGCGCCGCCGTAGAGCCGCCGCTGGCTGCGGCCGCAGCCATGTTGGCGGCTGTGGTCACGGAACCAATGATCATTCCTGACATCAAAGCGCCGGACTGCTGCTCCATGGCCGCCGCTTCCTGATTGAAGATCTGCATAATCAGGCTCTGGCTCTTATAGACCGCCCATGCCCCGCCCAGAATCATAAACAGTTTCAACACACTGTTGATCATCACTGCATTGGGAAGGTTCATGCTGTACAGGCACAGATTGCTCCCTGCGATGGAGGGCACCAGAAGCATATAGTACCTCATGGAAAAGATCACTCCGAACCCGGAAAAAAATTTCGCCACAAACAGCTCCCGCCATTTTGCAAAGGTCGCCCCGTCGTCCAGAGGTATGGTCGAGACGAAAAACGGGGACACCAGATATAAAAGAAGAAGCTCAAACAGCCGCCGGATGAAGGTAATGGCCGCCCCTGCCAGAATAAAAAGCAGCAGCACGCAGCTGACAAACCCCTCTATAAAATTAAAATTGGACGCATAAAAATCCCTTTTCACCGTACTCAGATCTCTGTAATCCTTTTCCCCTTTCAGATAAGGGTTTCTTACATCATCTGTAAAAGACGGATTTCTCCCTGAACGGAGATCCTCCGCTTCCCCCGACACAGGATTTCTCCTGTTTGTGGTGGCTTTATCCGCATCCAGGCCCGCGGACAAAAACACGATGGTTCCCATGGACGTACTTCCGCCCTGGGCCGCGTCAAAGGCGCTGACGGCCTGATTCGTCACCAGCGTGGAAATCTGCAGAAGGGCAATGCACAAAAAAGGAATCAGCATAAATGTCACTGCCGCTTTCATCCCGTCGGCCAGCACCTTACTCACCGGATTTCTGTCTTCCAGCGCCATATCAGAGATGGATTTGGCTGTCTTGTAGATGGTGAAGATAAAAGATATGGCCACCGCCATCACCGTAATATAAGTGAATGCGGCCGTAACCTCCTTCATCTGAAAAAAAGCATCCAGAAGATAGGTCTGATGACCTTCCACCTCCACAGGACTGATTCCCGCAAAGACATTAAACATATTTTCCACAAAGTCAATCAGAGAACACATAACCGTGAAAAGAGCCAGAAGCCACTCGGACCACATGGACCAGATCACCGACATGAAATACTCGATAAAGACCTCAAGGATATCTTTTAAAATAGGGGCAAACACTTCTGAAAGAATGGTACGAAAAATATTCTGAAGCGCTTCCACAAATGAAATTGCAAGATAGCTGAGTTCCAATGCTTCACCTCCCTGTTCCTTCCCGAGTGCTCTTCCTTCTGCACCGCCCGCCGGACCCGCCAGCCTTCACCCTGCCTGACAAACCCGCCTGTCTTCTCACTGCCCGGCAGCCTTCCTTCTACCTGACTTTCACTGTCCGCTTCACATGAATCACAAACGCCGCTCCTCCTGCGATAAGCAGGATGACAAGCACAACCGCCACAATCCCGTACATATTTACCTGATATTTCAGAGAAAACTCTGTACTGGAAGCATTGCCTGCCTCATCCACGGCTGTCAGACGGTAGGAGCCGGGGCTGTCGATGGTATATCCGGCAAAGCCCTCCTGAATCTCTCCGTTTTTCTCAAGAATTACCTTTTCGATATCGTCAGAGACGTACTGGATCTGGGCGGTTCCGCCCTTAACATGGACTGCGACCTGGGGTGGTTCGGTATCCTTTCTTAAGACCACTTCCAGAACTTCTCCTGCTTCGCCGGTCATGCCGATCTGGTACTGACCGTCTTCCCTCATCGGCAGATATCTGCCCGCAGGCAGCTTTTCCGGCTCCCCGTCAAAATAGACGCCGGTAAATTCCATGCCCGCAGGGGCCATGTAGTAATCCGTGGAACCAACGGCGGAAGCTATGGCAAAAGACCACTTCTGACCGTCGATATCCAGACAATAATATCCCGGTTCTTTTAAGCTCATACTTTCTGCATATTCCAAAGGCTCATCATTGCAAAAAATACTTCCTTCGCCTTCCGATACCAGCAATTCCACAGCTGCCGGACCCATATATCCTTCCGGAACATTGGAGCTTAAAGTTCTTCCGTTATCGAAAACCACCTCATACCTTCCTCTTGAGCTGTCATATGTCTGTGTCCGCTCCCTGTAAGCTCCCGGCATTCCCTCTGTTTCTGCCGTGTCCGCTTTCATTTCCCCGCTGTCTGCCCCGGCGCTCTCCGAAGCGCCTTCCTGATTCTCTTCGCCAACGCTTTCCTCTTCCCCGGTCATTTCCCCGTCTGCGATTTCCCCATCTGCACTTTCCCCGGCGGAAGTCTCCGAAGCATCCGGACTTTCCAGCTCAGATACCAGGCTTTCCGACATGCTCTCTCCCAGGCCCGGTTCTCCCACCCCGGTTCCGGAATTTCCTCCATTGGACCATATGCCGCTCTCCGAAAATCCTGACATCACGCCAAAGCCGTCATTTATAAGGCCCTCTGGCAATCCGTTTCCTTCTTCCCCCTCTTTTGTCTCCTCCGGAGGTTTTTCCTGAATCCGGAAACGGAACAAAGCCCTGTATTCCTTCTGCTCAGAAAATGGAACGCTGGTATCCTCCACTGCCGTGACCCTTACCACATAAGTTCCATACTCGCTAAACGTCTGTCCCGGCACATAATCATACTCTGCTCCGTCTTTTTCCACAGAACAAAACACATTCTGAGGCATATCCAGAGTGACCGTCTGATCTGTGATGCCTCCATTAGAAACGTTGGTATAGAAAAAGAACAGGCCATTGATGGATTCTTCATAAATCTTATACTCTTCATGATATTGCTCTGCCAAAGTAACCTGATGAACTGCCGGTCCGGCCGTTACCTCCTGTTCCTCCGCAGCACTGGGAGCCGCCCCCGGGCCGATTTCGCTGTCTGTGGATCTTGGACCATCATAACTTGGGCCGCCATAACTGCTATCGTCACCATTGCTGTCCCGGACATAGGGCGTTTCTGACACATAAACAACTCCCTGGCTGGTTATAGTCCCCGCAAAAAGCCCTGTGACTGTCAAAAGAGCGAAAGCAAACATTTCGCCTTTGTATCGTTTCTTCATGCCTGTGCCTCTTCTTCCTGCTCATTAAGAGATGCCATAATATAGTTGCGTTCATCCAGATCGTAGTAGACTTCATCCCCAAAAAACGCATTCATCCTCACCTCGGACAAATCCATGGTCCCCATCTGATACAGAGGACACTTGTAGCTGGGAGTGAACTTGGTTTTTAAGGGGTAATTGCCAAAGGTTACGATGATAGCATTCCCCGTATCCGTCTTATTGTTCAGCTTCTGAAGCTCTGACGGATAAATAAGGGGGCGGGTCTGCAACTGGCTGGACACATTGATATTTCCCTGCTTATCCCCCATGGTGGAGGAGATACTTGATGTGGACACTGTCATATTGCCGCACAGTTTGGAAAACTCCTCGCAGGTCTCAATATCATTGGAACCGATGAACATTTTCATACCGCAGTTGCTCTTTATAATGTTGGACACCTTATCTCCGTATACATTATCCAACTGGGCATAAGACTGAACCACCATATTGAACCAGATTTTTCTGGAACGGCCTACGGTGATCATCTTGTCAAATTTATCAATTTTGGGCATATTGCCGAACTCATCAAGAATAAAATACACATTTCTCGGAAGGCTCAGATCCTCTCTCGAAGACGCCACCTTGATCAGCGCTTTATAAATGCAAAGGATAAATACGGCCGCCAGAGCATGTCTGGTGTCCTTTTCATCCGGTATTTTAAGAAACAGAGCCGTAGGTTCCATGGCAAACTGAACGGGATCAATATCCGTCGCCGAGGTCAGAGAACAGAGTCCCTCATCATTGAACATGGACAGTTTATCAAAGGCAATGGACATGTAACTGGCCATGGTGCTCTCTGCCGCAGACAGCACCTGTTTTGACAGTCCCACCGCTTTGGATACGGGAGAGCGCCCTTTGAAAAATTCTCTTAAAGCTTCATAATCATTGTCCGAATTGCCGATGGCTTTATTAATATTATAAAAGCAGAACCGTTCCTTGGTCATCTCAAGCTCCGGATACTCGCTGTCCTCCATCATGGCCAGACATACCGCCATAATCAGCGATCTCGCGCCCTTCTCCCACACCGGATCGTCCTGAGATTCCACAGGGCAGATGACACTGATCAAGTCGTTCAGATCCTCATATACCTCATCAAATATCTTCTGTCTGGATATCTTAATGTGAGACAGAAGTTCCCGCCGCACAGCCCAGGCCTTTCCCTCATATTCATACCACTCTTCCCCGTACTGATCCGGTTTGTTGACAAGCTCCAGGCCGCTTTCAGGTGCCGAATCCGACCGCATAAAGATCCCTTCTCCTGTTCTGAGATAGAGCTGATAACGGTCATACAGTTCCGACAGGGGATTCCATCGGAAAGAGCTATATGGATCTCTTAAGTCCAGAACCATAACCTTATAGCCACGTTCCTTTAACAGTCCGCTGTGAAGCTGGAACAATTCTCCCTTGGGGTCTGTACATATCATGGAAGAGCCGGCCCCTGACCGGGCCAGAATCTGAATCATAGGATTGATAAAGGTAGTAGTCTTACCACTTCCTGTTGCACCGATCACCAGTCCATGCATGGGGGAAGCGAGATTCACATCCAGTTCCTTCCGTTTTTTATTAAAACAGGCATAAACAGGAATACCATCCTTCCTGCTTTCTGAAAGTTTTGTAAATTTATAAGGCTCAAAATTACTGTCCCGTTCCTTCTCCGTCATAAAGCGGGAATTTTCCAGATTGCTCTCAAAGTTCTCCGCCTTGGATTTCATAAGATTCCTGGCTTTTTTCGCAGAGGGCTTTGCAAACAGCATGAATACCAGAATGAAAAGAACGCTTACGGCCGCCCCGTACAGGTAAGTGTCACCCCGAAACAACAGACCATAATCAAGGATGGAACCCTCGTACACACCAAAAAGTGAAGGCAGAAACCTCAGTATCAGAACATTGACGCCAAATCCCAATAATACGGTTCCAAGAAGGAATCCCAAGACACCCAGAACTATTTTTTTCATCCTTATTTCCTCCCCTTGAGATGGATCTTTATAGGCGGGTTCGCAATGCCAGTCGGATCGGACAAATCCAGGTATCTCTTAAAAGCCGCCAGCGCCAGGAGTAAGGCCGCTCCTCCTATAAAGGCAATACGAAAACTGCTTCCGAAAATCAATTTTTTCCACACAGAATTTCCGTTAATGAGGCTTATGGGAACCACGCTTAAATTAAATCCGATATGAAGCACAATGGAGTACATCGTGTCGTCTTCCCGTATGGATACCCATGCCAGCAGGACTCCCATAAAACAGGCATACACAATCCACAGAGGCGATACATGGCAGAGCGCAAACAACACTGCCGACAGCGCGATGGCCTGCCCTTTTGTAAACCAGCTTAAAAGCCGTCCCAGCATATAGCCGCGAAACACGATTTCCTCTGCGGCAGGCGCCATCAATACGGTACATAACATTGCCAGCCCCAGATCCGTCCCGTTTGTCAGAACATCCGAAGAACTGCTGTATGAGTCTTTGAGAGCCGCCGGAAAAGGCACAATGGTAATCACAGCCGAAAAGAAAATCGCAAACCCAAACCCCATACCTGTCAGAAGAACTGCGCGCTTTCTGTCAGGCAGCTTCAACTCCAGACCTGCCTCCTGGCACAGGGAGCTTCCGTTCCTCCGATTTTTTTTATAAAGCAGAAAAATGGTCAAAAAAATCCCCAGGGCATAATAAAAATTGCCGCTGTCCGTTATCACCGTCTCCGCGCTCCGCCCTCCAAAAAGAGCCATTCCCACGCTCATCAAAAGAGGCGGCAGAAACAGATACAAAAGAGCCGGTTTCACCGCTTTCACCAGCACCTGTGTTCCTTTCCATAATTTCTGCTCAAAAGACATCTCGTCAGCCTTCAATGGTGAGAACTCCCGCAAAACCTGTCACCTCAAAAATCTCCAGAATACATGGCTTTACGTGGGTAAGAACCATGGAACCTCCAATTTTATTGAGCTTCTTCTGGGCCGAGACAAAGGCCCTTAACCCTACGGAAGATATGTACGTAGTCTCATCCATATCTACAATCAGCTCAGTCTCCCCTGCTGCCAATACTTCCTTTAACCTGGCATCCAGTTTCGGAGCCGTCACTCCATCAATCTTTTTCTCTGTCCTGATCTCTGTCATCTCTCTTCTCACTTTCTCTTTGATTCTTCGTTCCGGAACCGCTTTCGCACCGTTCAGCGGCGGAGCGCTGAGCTTTCATAGTAACCCTCATGGCTGCTGACGCAGATGCCACCATGCATGAAAGTCGATTGCTCCGTGCTTCGCACTCCCGCAATCGCCGTCAGTATTCGCAAATCGCCCTGCTCACTTCGTTCGCATGGCTTTTTTGCTCATACCGGCCTGGTTGCCCGATATCTATCCATGAGACTCTGCATGCGAACATGCGCCGTCTCATGGCTGCCGGTCAACACTTTCATAATAATATTGGAATGCTTCTATGGCCCGTTCCTGTTCTTCTTTCTCCTCTATGGGAAGAAGCCTCACTTCATCTTCCTCACCCTCCAAAAGTTCCATGATATGAATATCGCCCTCCTGTGTCTCCAGGGCGATATATTCTTTCTCTCCTTCCAGAAATACCCCAGCCACTGTGTACTCCACCTGCATTCCATTTTCCAAAGTGACGGTCATTTTCACAGGGGCTTCCGTGTCCAAAAATTCCGTGACCTCGTTCTCTTCTTCGCTCTCGTCCTCGTCTTTTTCTTCACCCCAGCCGTTTCCAAATACCTGTTCTTCCAGAGTCTCCGTATCATAGGAAAATCTCATAAACGTCTCCCTTCCGACCCGTCACACAACATGGAACCTTTTTTTGATGACAGTCAAATTACGTCCTCTCTCATAGCGGTGGCTGGCATCATCCATAAATTGTTTCACCATATACACTCCCAGGCCGCCCACAGGGCGTTCTTCAATAGGCAGAGTCAGATCCGGATCCTTTCTGGCAAATGGATCATAGGGAGCTCCTTCATCCATAAATCGGATTTCGACCTCTTTCTGCTCTTTTCCTGTTTCCCGGACCTCCCACTCCACCCATACCATGCCCTCCTCTTTTTTACAGGAATCTTTATAGGCATAGGAAGCGATATTGGTAAAAATTTCTTCGACAGATATTTCTGCATGGCGTCTGTCATCTTCCCCACAGCCGGCTTCCTTTAAAAACCGTTCTGTCAGGGACATTACCCTGGATAGATGTTCCATGGAGGCCGGTATTTTCGCTGAATGCATAGTACTCCCTCCCTGCTTTTCGCTTCATAATACTTTGAATTCCCACCTCTTACAACCCATTTCGCATCAACTGATTCTTTTCCGCATGAATTGTATTTCAATAAATGTATAAGTTTGATATAATGTAAAAAATAAATGTACATTTCACCTGCAACGGGGCGCATTGGCGACATGATTTCAATCCGCCAAAGCGGACTCTTTCGTCGAGGGAACGCATTTTTACTTTTACAGGAGTATGAATGAATCTGGCATTAGTAGATGATTTACAATCTGATTTAGAATATTTACAGAAATTGCTTTCAGAATATTTTTCTTTTGTCCATGAAAAATCATGTGTTTCTCTTTATTACAGCGGAGAAGAGTTTCTTTCCGTTTTCTGCCCGGGGAGATTCGATGCCGTGTTTTTGGATAATCTTATGGAGGGCATCAACGGCATGGAGACAGCGCACCGCCTCCGGACCATAGACTCCTCCATACCCATTATTTTTATCACTACGGAAGAAAGCTTTGCTCTGGAAGGATATACGGTACAGGCTATGGATTATATCTTAAAGCCTGTTTCAAAGGACCGCCTTGCTTCTGTCATGAACCGTCTTCTTGACCACAAAAAACCCCGACATATCATCGAAATCAAGGAAAACCGTATGACCCGCTATCTGAATCTGGACGATATCCTGTATGTACGTTCCGTCGGACATTTTCTGGAAATCCAGACCACTGCCGGTACTTTGAAGCCCTACATGGCTCTGGAATATTTTCTGTCCCTCTTGCAGCAATTGGGAGAATACGGGGAATCCTCTCTGGGACTCCGGTTTCAGAACTGCTGCCGGGGTTATGTGGTATGTTTTGATTATGTAACCGCTTTCACTTCTCTGAATTTTATGATGTCTGACGGAAGCAATGTTCCCGTCAGCCGTCCCAAATACAAAGAGATGAAGGAAGCCTATGCAAACTATCTGTTTACTAAAACAAGGAATATTGTTGATTAGCAGGAGGTTTCTATGTTTACCCCTTCGGTTTTGTTTCCCTCTTTCAGTTATATGGCCGAACTCCTCCCCTTTCATCTTCTGGCTTATTATCCTTTCCGTGGACAGTTTCGCTTTCCCTTATGGGCTGTGCTTTCTGTCAATGGATTTTTTATGTCTGTCCAGTTTCTCCTGTACTCCTATCAGTACAGTGTTAACGGTGATACCCGTTCCCTGGATATTCTGGTTGCCCTTATGTCCATAATAACATATCTGGCCTGCGTGAAGGCGGATATTGGTAAACTTCTGTTCATTTATACCCTGGTTGTGGATTATATTATGATTGTCCGGGGAATCACTGTTTTTTGGGAAATACGTTTTTTTATGGAACCGGGAGAAACTTACTCTCTCCTTGACTCTCCGGGCAAAACCATAATACGCATGATTCCCTTTGCAGTAACCGCCCCTTTTATGCTCATTTTTCTAAATATCACAAAGGAGAGGGTTCTTCGGACCCGTGCCCCACAACTTTGGAGGACCATATGGCTGATCCCTGCCCTTACCTCCTTCATTGTCCTTCTCTTTACATGGGATCTGAACATGATATATGTATCCGGACTGGCATTTCTTCTGGCAAGGGTCTGTCTGCTTATCATAAGTTTCATTGTATATTATGTCCTTGTCTCATCTCTGGAATCCTTAAAGCTCCAGGGCGAGGCAGAGGAGCGGGCCAGAAACCAGGAACAGATTATGGCCATGCAGCGGGCCCAGTATTCGATGCTCCAAAAACAGATAGAAGATACCCGCCATGCCCGTCACGACTTAAAGCAGCATCTCAACGTAATCCAGGGCTGCTTAGAAAGCGGCGATGTGGCCAGGCTGAAAGACTATATTACCAAGTACGGGCAGAAGCTTTCCACCCTCAGTCCCAAAACCTATTGCAGCAACTATGCCGTGGATGCGGTAATCCGGCATTATGGGGAGAGAGCCCAGGAACATGGTATCCGGTTTGATTCTCATATCGTTTTTCCCTCACAGCTTTGGATCAGCGAACCTGACATCTGCATCCTCCTTGGCAATCTCCTGGAAAATGCCGTAGATGCCTGCATCGCAGAACCGGCAGAATCCCCCTTTATCCAGATTCATGCCAGGGTGGCCGGAGAGAGAGCGATCTCCATCACTGTGGATAACTCCTGCCCGAATCCTCCTGTCATGAAAGACGGTTTCTTTTTGTCTTCCAAACATTCCAGTAAGGGAACCGGCACCATTTCTATCCGCAACATTGCTGCCCAATACAATGGGATCGTTGATTTTAAGTATGAATCCGGAGTTTTTTACGCATCTGTTTTTTTAAATCCCTACACATAGCAAAACTGCTCATATTTACCACAAACTGCGTTTTTAGATTGTTCGTGACTGTTCACTTCGCTTACTGTCGCGAACAAAAATCCCGGAAAATACATAGCGTAGCATCCAGCTGAATTACTTTTGTTACCCGTTAAGCTGTTCTTTCTGTGTATGATGCATCAACAATAACAGCTTGTCAGGTGTTCTAATCAGACAGTCTCCAACTGGTATTCCTGCGGCCTGAAATTTCTGTACAAAAAAAGCACCGACCCTGCAGTAACTATGTCTGCAAAATCAGCACTTTCCCGTGCTTCTTCGGGGCCCGAATCCCGAACAAATGGATTAAAAGCCACTTCTTTTCCGTCTTCTTTCCTCAATCATTTTTACAATCCTGTTTCCTACGATACAGCCTGCCAAAATTGCCAGAAATTGTGTTACATACTTCATTTTTATTCCTCCTGTTATTTTTAACTTTAGTAATGAAAGCAGCTTCTGCCATGGGGATACTTAAGGGGCTTGCCCCTTAAGCCTACCGGAGGGACAAAGGGCAAGCGGAGCGCGCAGGTGAGACTTTAGGCTCACCGGAGAAAATTGCAGACACAAAGCGGCTGTAATTTCCCCCTCTCCTTGCCCTTTCCCTGACCCATTGCCCGGCCCATTTCCTGACCCCTTGTAAATTCTGGTGGAAATTTGTTGAGAAATGGTGTATACTGGTTGTGCTGTCAACCCTATACTGCACAGCAGGAAGGGGGTGCATATGATGTATTTTATATTTAACTTCTTTCTTTCGGTTATGGCGAGTGTAGTTGGTAACTACATAAGCAAATGGCTAGACCGATAGAGTAAAGACAGCTAGCCTAGAGAAACGCCTTAGGATGTTGCAGATCCTAAGGCGTTTCTTTTTGTGCACATGATGGTTATATTTAACTTCTTGGTATCACTATATTACTCTATTTTTTTATAAATGTCAACAGATTTATTTTATACGGCACGGGTTTTCAACACTTGCAACTGAATAAAATTCTTAGAAACCGCAGAAATGCGGTATTTTTTTGTCAAATTTTTCTTTACTTTTTGTTGTATATTGTATAATAGTATATACACTATTTACGACGGTGATGAAATGAAGCTCTTTTATAACAAAAACAGTAAGGATCCTATCTATTATGCCCAGCTGGGGATCCGTAACGGCAAAAAAGTTACAACCAAAAACGTCTAACGGTTTGGAAAACATTCTGAACTGCTTAAAATTACGGATAACCCCCTGGCCTATGTCAGGGAAGAAATCCGAAAGATGAACGAGGAATACCGTGTCGGCAGGGTGGAACACTCTATTTCCACTGATTACAATGAGCGGGTGGAAAAGACGAGTGATGCGGCTTCCTCTTCCACCGAGCTGAACATAGGCTATTTTTCCTGCAAAACCTGATGGGCTCTCTCCGGCTCAAAGATTTTTTTAAAGAAAAGACGGCTGGCAGAAAAATGACTTTTGACAGCTACACGATCCACCGTTTCCTTATTTATTCGAGGATCATGGAACCGCTTTCCAAATATGCTGTGACGGGCAGACTGGATTCCTACTATGAAAAGCCGGACTTCGGCTATCAGCACATCCTGCGGTTTATGGACCTTCTGGAAAAACATTACGATGATTATCTGGCATGGCTCTACCGGCAGAGCGATACCATCGTAAAACGGGACCCGTCCGTGCTTTATTATGACTGCACGAACTTCTACTTTGAATGCGAACAGGCTGATGACGAGATTGTGGACGAGGTCACGGGAGAAGTCATTACCGGTCTGCGGCAGTACGGCATCTGCAAAGAGCACCGCCCCAATCCCATAGTGGAAATGGGGTTATTCATGGACAGCAGGGGAATTCCCATCACCATGTGCCTGCATCCCGGCAATAAAAGCGAGCAGCTGACAGCAGTTCCCCTGGAGAAAGAAGTGCTGAAAATGATTCCGGATGCAAAATTCATCTACTGTGCCGATGCAGGGCTTGGATCCTATAACATCAGAAAGTTCAACAGCATGGGCGGCAGGGCTTTCATTGTCACACAATCCATCAAAAAGCTGAGTAACACGCTCAAAGAAGCCGTCTTTAATGACTATGATTATAAGCTTCTTTCAGATGATACCCCCGTTACGATTAAAGACATGAAAAATTTTGACCGGCATGATCCGGAGAATCTTGGACTTTATAAGGATTCCGCATATAAGATCATCCATGCGGACAAGGCACTCGACCTGGGGCTTTACGAAGATGTGGTTCTGAAAAACGGGCGCACCGTGCAAAGGAAAGCGAAAGGCCTCCTGAAGCAGCGTATCATCGTCACGTTTTCAAGAAAAATGATGGAATACCAGCGCATTGTCAAGAACCGGCAGATAGAGCGGGCGAAAAACCTGCTTTCTAGGAAGGACCCTGAAGAAATCAAAAAAGGACCGAACGACGTGAAGCGCTTCATGAAGCGGGTCACAAAAACCAAATCCGGTGAGGAAGCTGTCGTAGAGTATATTCTTGATGAGGACAAAATCGCAGAAGAAGAAAAATATGACGGGTATTATGCTGTCGCCACAAATCTTGCGGATCCGGCTAAAGAAGTCCTGGCAGTGTCACAGAAAAGATATCAGATTGAAGACTGTTTCCGGATTATGAAAACAAATTTTGATGGCCGCCCCGTAAACCACAGGCTCCCAGAGCGGATTAAGGCACATTTCCTGATCTGCTATACCGCACTGCTGGTATACCGGCTTCTGGAAGTTATGCTTGATGACCAGAAAACACATGTCACACCGAATCATTTAATAACAACGCTGAGAAACATGAATGTTGCGAATGTGCATGACATTGATTATATGGCTCTTTACAAAGGAAGCAAAACCCTTGATGCCCTGACGCAGCTGACCATGCTCCCCCTGGACAGACGCCACTACCGTCCAAAGGATTTAAACAGAATTATAAAAAATTTTTTAAAGTAGCCGAAATATACAACATTTTTAAAAATATCAAAAGCCGAAATCTCCTTATTTTGCAAGAGATTTCGGCTTCATTAACTGTTTTAAGTGTTGAAAACGGGATTATATCATAAATTACACATTCGTCAACATATTTTTTGAAATTCTTTAAAAATTATTCCTTAATCTGCTCTGAAACGACATCCGTCACCTTTTCAAGGGCCGAAGCCACACCTTCCGGATTTTTTCCTCCGGCCTGAGCCATGTTCGGACGGCCGCCGCCGCCTCCTCCCACCAGACCTGCAATGGCCTTAATGAGATTTCCCGCATGGGCACCCCGCTTTTGTGCGCCGTCGGTTGCTGTGGCCATCAGATTCACCCTGCCGTCCAGAACGGAGGCGATTACAATAACGCCTTCACCGAGCTTTTCCTTAAGCTGGTCGCCTAAGTTTCTTAAGCCGTTCATATCCACGCCGTCGGCTCTCACCGCCAAGACCTTAACGCCCTTCACCTCTTTTACCTGATCCAGAACATCGCCCATGGCTTCCTTTGCCAGTTTGCTCTTAAGCTTCTCATTCTCAGAATGAAGTGCCTTGATTTCTTCCATCATAGACCCGATTTTAGCGGTCAGAGTGCCCGGCGCAGCCTTTGCCGCAGCTAAAGCCTCATGAAGTTCCTTCTCCACCGCCTCGTAATGGCCCAGAAGGCCGTCAGAAGTCAGGGCCTCAATACGCCGCACGCCGGCGGCAATTCCCGCTTCTGAGAGTATCTTAAAGGAACTGATGGACGCGGTATTGTCCACATGGGTTCCGCCGCAGAGCTCTGTGGAGAAATCCCCCATTCTGACCACGCGGACTGTGTCGCCGTACTTTTCGCCGAACAGAGCCATGGCCCCGGTCTTTTTGGCCTCCTCCAGACTCATAATATCCGTATGGACTTCAAGACCTGCCCGGATTTCCTTATTCACGATATCCTCTGCCTGTCTTAACTCTTCCGGAGTCATGGCAGAAAAATGGGTAAAGTCAAAACGGAGCCTGTCACATGTCACAAGGGAGCCTGCCTGTTCCACATGCTCTCCCAGCACCGTCCTGAGGGCCTTATGAAGAAGGTGGGTTGCGCTGTGGTTTCTGGCGGTCAGGGCACGGTTTTCTTCATTCACCTTTAAGGTAACAGCCTCGCCCGCCTGGAACATACCGCTTATCATCACGCCCACATGGCCCACTTTGCCGCCCTGGAGCTTAATGGTATCTTCCACGGCAAAGACTCCATTTTCCGATTCAATCCGGCCGGTATCGGCCTGCTGGCCGCCCATGGTAGCATAAAACGGAGTCTCGTCCACAAGGATGGTTCCCCTCTGACCGTCGGTTAAAGCTTCCACAATCTCATCCTCCGTGGTGAGGACTGTAATCCTGGAATCATGGACCAGTCTGTCATATCCCACAAATTCTGTGGTAACGGACGGGTCGATGGACTGATAGACGGTCACGTCAGCGCCCATGTAGTTTGTAGTCTTTCTGGCCTTTCTTGCTTTTTCCTTCTGTTCCTTCATGCAGGCGGCAAAGCCGTCCTCGTCCACCTGAAAATTCTTTTCCTCCAGGATTTCCTTTGTAAGGTCCAGGGGGAATCCGTAAGTGTCATAAAGCTTAAAGGCATCGGAGCCGGCAAGCACAGAGGAGCCGTCTTTCTTCATCTCCTCTTCCATGTCGGAAAGGATGGCAAGTCCCTGGTCGATGGTCTTGTTGAACTTGTCCTCTTCCTCGGTGAGAACCTTAAAGATCATCACTTTCTTTTCTTCCAGCTCAGGGTATCCGTCTTTGGATAAGGAAATCACCGTATCAGAAAGATTGGCAAGGAACTTTCCTTCAATGCCTAATTTTCTTCCATGGCGTGCGGCACGTCTTAAAAGACGTCGCAGCACATAGCCGCGTCCTTCGTTGGACGGCATGATTCCATCGGAAATCATAAAGGTACAGGATTTAATATGGTCTGTCACGATACGAAGGGAAACATCCGTATTATGGTCCTTCTGGTATTCCTTTCCCGCAAGGGCACATACCCGGTCAAGGAGAGCCTTGTTGGTGTCGATGGTAAACAGAGAATCCGCATCCTGCACCACAACAGCCAGGCGCTCCAGCCCCATGCCGGTATCGATGTTTTTCTGCACCAGTTCCGTATAATTTCCGTGGCCATCATTGTCGAACTGGGAGAACACATTATTCCAGACCTCGATGTAACGGTCGCACTCACAGCCTACGGTACAGCCCGGTTTCCCGCAGCCATACTTTTCTCCGCGGTCATAGTAGATCTCAGAACAGGGACCGCAGGGGCCTGCGCCGTGCTCCCAGAAGTTATCCTCTCTTCCAAAGCGGAAAATCCGGTCAGCCGGAATTCCGATTTCCTCATTCCAGATCTTAAATGCTTCTTCATCATCCAGGTAAATAGACGGATACAGGCGGTCCGCCTCAAGGCCAACCACCTCCGTTAAAAATTCCCAGGACCAGTGAATGGCCTCTGTCTTAAAATAATCTCCGAAAGAAAAATTTCCCAGCATCTCAAAAAAGGTGCCATGGCGGGCTGTCTTACCGATATTCTCAATGTCGCCGGTACGGATACATTTCTGGCAGGTACAGACCCTGCGTCTGGGCGGGATCTCCTGTCCGGTAAAGTACGGCTTTAAAGGAGCCATACCGGAATTGATTAAAAGCAAGCTGTTGTCATTGTGAGGAACAAGGGAAAAGCTCTTCATCGCCAGATGTCCCTTGCTCTCGAAAAACTCAAGGAACATTTTCCTCAGTTCGTTCACACCATATTTCTCCATGGTTTTTCTGCCTCCTGGTTACTGTTTATTTCTTTTGTTTTTGAATTTTTTCCCGCAGACAAGACCTGCAAACGCAAATGCACAAAGGATCACTGCCTTTATCACGGTTTCTATAAATGTAGCGAAAAATGCGGACATAAACTCCTCCTTTTCCGGCCGTCTTATTCCTCCAGACGCCCATGGCTTTTTATTCATGTTGGAATGATACATAAATACAGTTTATATCATAATCGGAAATCCTAAATTATTCAAGAGGAATTTTAAACAGAACCGTTCACGTTCACAGGGCAGGGAAAACGTAACAGTTCAGGCTATCTGAACTGTTACGGGAAAACCGAACGCAAACAGATTTTCGGCGATGCTGCCGAAACCCGGTTTTTGCTTGTTGGGACAGCATCCCACCCCCTTTGAACAGCCCTTTTCCAGGGCTGGGTTTCCGAACACTAACGGCACTGATGCAAGTTTTATTTAGTTTCTTCAAATTGAACAAGATTTTCACTTTTTTCTCTATTATTCAAAGATACATTAATTAATCCTTGAATTACTTCAATGACCCGCTTTGATGCTAAGATATTAGTCACTATATCTTCTAATTCATTTTTTGTTTGAATTTCAAAAATATAGTCGGCGTTTTCTTTCTTAAATATCTCATCCGCAATCCCCTGTTCAAGGACAATTTTCACAGGATATCCCCTTAATCCATACTCAAAAAACATTATTCTGAATTTATGGTTAGAAAGTTTAGCCGATGTTAAATAGAACTCAAATTTGAATAACTGATAACCGATTTCTCCAAGGTCATTTTGAATATCATACGTTTGTGATGCTCTAAGAGCTTCAGCTAAAGATGCCATTCCACTTAAAGTATGATAAGATTCTACCGGACCATCATATGCGCTTACAATTCCTTTTACAAGATCATTTGTAATGGATTCAAGCTGACTTCCTATTTTAGCAATAGTTACGTCCGGGCTTATTAAATCTGCAGCATCAAATTTAAGTTTTCTTTTTATATCAAGTCCCTCATTCATAATTAACCCTCCTCATATAATCAAGTGTTTTTTCCTGTAAAGAGATCCTTACCTCCTTCGTTCTGCCTGTCCATAACCAGGGTGTCAGCTCTGCTCCTGTATTTCAAAAACAATTGGCAAATGATCACTATATTCTTTGTTTGGGTATCCCTTCGTATTCAATAAGTCTTTTTTTCCTGCTTTTGTTATAATTTCCAGGCTGTCCTTCAAAAATTCACTTTTCAAGCAAGCGCGAATCATTACCTGATCGAAAATGTGCCAGTATGAACACTTTGGGTCACTTCCAGCATAGTAATAAGTTCCAGGTGGGAAATTAAAATCACCAAATAAATTCCACATAGGATTATAAAACATTTCAAATTGTTTCCCTTCTATTATCCTATGACTCTTTAAAGCATCATTCATACTCGGTAATCCATGAAAGTTTACTGCCGATAAGCATCCATCCTCATAGGGATCTTCATTAAAATCCCCGAGGATAATCGTGCGTTTTGAATTTAATCTTTTTTCTGTATCCTGAAGATCATTTAGAATTGTTTGAATAATTATATTTCTCCTTTCTTGATGTCCGTATCTCATTTGACTTGGAAGGTGCATTGCACATAAAATATATTTATTCTCAATGATTTGAATAGAATACCGTGTTCCTTGTATTCCTGGTTCAACATTTTTCTTTTTTCCTATTACTTTAATTCGGTCGCAGCCAAGAGTGAAATAAGACTGCATATCCAATGCACAAATTAAAGATTGAATGTTATCTTCATATTCGGCTAAGAAAATGATGTCAACATTGTTTTCTTTTGCAATTTCACATATTATCTGATTTATTGACGTATTCTTATATGTATTCCAAAACATTATTCGCATTATGGAGCGCACACTTTCTTTTCATATTCTATAACCCAAACTTCGCACTTAAATAAGTGTCTATGTACCTGGTGAGTAGATATGTCCCTTACGGGACATACCCCTGCTCAGAA